>Ga0182030_10000900_pt1 | contig 59086 bp, 45 predicted proteins | sample 812S3MmetaG_FD_121299 | JGI IMG/M metagenome (GOLD analysis project Ga0182030, IMG submission 121299) | Permafrost microbial communities from Stordalen Mire, Sweden - 812S3M metaG (Illumina Assembly) | ecosystem: Environmental > Terrestrial > Soil > Wetlands > Permafrost | place: Sweden... | reverse complement strand
TTTTGCCTGCCTGTCCAGGTTCTCCAGCTTTTGGTTAATGCTTTGTTCTTTTTGCTTGGTTCGTGTCTCAGAATCACTGAGTTTTCGGTTTCTTTCAAGAATTTCGCGGTCATGCTCTGCTTTTAGCTGAACAAATTTTTCTTTTGCTTCCAGCAGTTTTTCTTTTTTTAAGTTCTCGGCTGATGATTGTGCGTCAGATACAATTTTATTCGCCTGCTGTTCAGCTTCTTCAATTTTTTGTTTTGTATTTTTCGCAAAGATCAGCCTACCCGCTGCTATTCCTATAGCCAGGGCAATGACACCCACAATGATGTATATCACATTTGCATCCATTAGATCTGAAGTTTAAAAAGTTCGGAATTGTGTATTTCTTCTCCACGCTCATAAAACTGCCTGGAAATATGTTAGCTGGCGAAGATACGGATTTAGCGGAAGGATTTTTTGCGTTGACGGGGAGAAATTATAAAACCTTGTCGAGTTGCTGTTCCATCTTTTGCAGGGTTTCATGCAATAATGCATTCGGGTTAGACTCAATATCAGAAGTGCCAGGTAGAGTAGCGAACCAGAGAAGTACCATGGCAATATAGTCCTGCATATCTTTTCCGGCAAAATGGGTTTTGAATTCAATGATCTTGTCATTGATTGTTTTTAAGGTTTTCCTGACCTCCTGCTCATCGGCAGCATTGATTTTTATCCGATAGCTCCTGTCTCCCAAAACAATATTCACCGGAATTAATTCTTGCATAATTGAAATAGTTATTATATATTTATCCACAAATTGCCCACACGCCTTATCTCCCCCATTCCTGCGAAAACTTCTAAGTTAAGATAAGTTTTAGAATACAATACCCCCCCTACGGATTTATATATTTTTTGTGCAATAACAACTAAACCCAAACCAGCCCATGTTAGTAAAAATGAAGTCTCCGGTATTCATTGACCGGCTGACCTTTGAAATTGACAACCCAAGTAAATGCATGCTCAGGGCAGTCCTTAAAGACGATAAGGGCAGCGTGTGCAGCGCTCTCGAAACCGAAGCTGACATGAATCAGCTTATTTTTAACTGGAACGGCCTCAACGATTTGCCTTACGGTGTTTACACTCTTGAACTGTCAAGAGGAAGCGATGAGACAAAAATGCGCCTTGTAAAACGGGTTTAAAACTATTCGTTTAGCAGGGTAATGCATTTGTCTATTTCTTTTACGTATTGGTTAAGGCGTTTCTCGAACGCCTTTTTTTCTTCACCATGCATTTCTCCTTTGGAAGATGAAAGGATATCCACCCGTTGCTGCAGTTGCTCTGCCTGCAATGCTTTTTGTTGGTGATGTTTCCGTTCTTCCGACAACTCTTGCTTTAGCCTGCTGTTCTCTTTTTGCAGCGACAGATGCTGTTGCAGCAGCAGTTGCAGTTTATCTTGTATTCTTTTCAGTTGCTCTTGTGTGTGCGGCATATGCGGGTTTTTGCGATCTTGTAGCTTACTCAATATAGCAAATTATTTTCTGATCTCGGCATGCAGGTCTTTTTCCAGAACCTGTATCACTTTATTTATCATTTCGTCGACTTCTTTATCTGTCAGTGTTTTTTCCTCATCTAAAAAAGTAAAGCTCATGGCCAGTGATTTTTTGTCGGTGCCTATTTTACTGCTTTCAAAAATATCGAATAGCTGCATTTGCTGCAATTTATCAAGCCTTATTTCTTGCACAGCTTTTTCGACTTCGCCGTAATGCAATGATTTATCAACAATCATCGCAAGGTCTCGATGTACCGGAAGCTGTTTGGGCAATTCCTGAAACGCGATGTTGTTTTTGCTTATGGAGCTTAGCAGAATATCCCAGTTAAAATCAGCAAAAAGAACAGGCTGCTTGATATTGAACAATTTTAAAACGAAAGGATTGACAATGCCGGTTTCCAGGATCTGAATGCCATGTAGTTTTCCGCTTACCCCTGCTTCCAGTTTTTTATTTTCTGAAGAATGAAAAGACAAAACGTCTGGGGTAACCATCCGGCAGATTTTTTCACAAATGCCTTTGATGAAAAAGAAATCGGCATTGCTTCCTTTGCTTTTCCATGAATCTTCTGAAACATGTCCTGTAACATAAAGGCAAACATGGTTTGTTTCCGGATACTTCCCTGCGCCATGGGTGCTGTATGTTTTGCCGAATTCAAAAAATTTCAGGCTGTTCATCTTACGGTTAAGGTTATACGCAATGGATTCAAGTCCGGTCTCAAGCATCGATGGGCGCATCACATTCAGGTCGGTGCTTAAATTGTTGATCATCTTTACTGTGGTCTCCAATGCATCTGCAGTAAAGTAAGCACTGTTAGTGATGGAGTTAGTAAAGATTTCATTGAAGCCCTGCGCTGCCAGATAATCAGCGATTTTTTCCCTGTAGGAAGAATGGGCGCTATCCGTATCTACTGAAGGTGAAATGGTGATCGCAGACGGTATCCGGATATTATCATATCCGTCAATGCGCATGATCTCTTCAACAACATCTGCAGGATGAGAGATGTCTGGCTTATGAAAGGGAACTGCAACGTGAATATCATCCAGCCCTTCTTTGATAATTTCAAAACCCAGACTGAGCAGGATACTTTTTACTGTGTCCTGGTGATAATTTTTGCCGCTCAGCTTTTTTAAATAGTGATGTTTGAGCACCACCTTCGTTTTGATTTTTGGATCTGGATATACATCAATTGCATCAGATGCGATTTCTCCGCCGGCCAGTTCTTTTATTAGCGATGCTGCGCGTTTCAATGAGTATAAGGTATTGGAAATATCCATCCCTTTTTCGAAATGTGTTGCTGCATCCGTTCTCAGCCCATGCCTGAAAGATGTTTTGCGCACATCCACCGGATTGAACCAGGCGCTCTCCAGAAAAATATTTTTTGTCGTCTTTTTCACCCCGCTTTTCACCCCGCCAAATACGCCCGCTATGCACATGGGCTCTTCAGCATTGCATATCATCAGGTCCTGTGCGCTTAGCTTTCTTTCTTTTTCATCCAGCGTGATAAACCTGGTCCCTTCAGCAAGATTTTTGATGATTATTTTATTTCCTTTTATTTCATCTGCATCAAAAGCATGCAGCGGCTGTCCTGTTTCATGCAGCACAAAATTGGTGATGTCAACAATATTATTGATCGGGCGCACGCCAATTGCTTTCAGCTTATCCTGCATCCATTTTGGTGATTCTTTTATGTTGATGCCGGAAATACTGATGCCGGAATAACGCTGGCAGGCTTCTTTGTTTTCGATGCTAACGTCAATGGGCACACCACGTTTGGATGGTTTGGTATAGGCAACCGGAGGTGTTTTTGGTTTTAAGACTTTATTTTCATGGTGCGAAAGATATGCGCACACATCTCTTGCCACGCCCTGATGGCTCATGGCATCCATGTGGTTTGGCGTCAGCCCTATTTCAAAAATATAATCCTCATAAGGTTTATAATACTCCGCAGCCTCAGATCCTGCCTTAAGATTGTCAGGCAAAACGATGATGCCCGAATGGCTTTCGCCCAGGCCAATTTCATCTTCGGCGCAAATCATCCCGCTGCTTTCTTCACCGCGGATTTTTGCAATCCTCATTGTCAGCGGTTCGCCTTTCAAAGGATATATCGTGGTGCCAACTCTTGCTACAATCACTTTCTGGCCCACGGCAACATTGGGTGCGCCACATACAATTTTCAGTGGTTCAGGCCCACCAATATTTACGCTGGTCAGTTTCAATTTATCCGCATTAGGATGCGGGATGCAGTCAACTACTTCTCCAATAACCAGTCCTTTCAGGCCGCCCTGAATGGATTCATATTTTTCAAGGCTCTCTACCTCAAGCCCTATAGAAGTAAGGATTTTTGATAGCCGTTCCGGTTCAACTTTTACTGGTAAATACTCCAAAAGCCAATTATAACTGATCGTCATTTCTTTAATGGTGCTTTAATTGAGCGGCAAAGATAGTTTTTTAGGCGCAAGCCCCGGCTAATGGGGTGCACAGTAAAGAAGGAAGTTCAATAAAAAATTATTGATCAGGACATGAGAAGAAGATCAATCTGGCTGCTTCTCTGCAATAGTGAACGAAAATAACCGGATTTCAGGAACAGATAGAGCCATGATAAGCCATAGCCCAGGCATGGTAAAGGCATGGATAAAGCATGGGTAGAGCTATATTGAGTCAAACCATGCTAAATAGCGCCCTTTTCACCAACCTGATCTGCATCAGGCCTCAATTGCAGCTAAAGCGAATCAAAACACGCTGATTTTCCGGCCGGATTCTGAATTCGGTTACCCCTCTTCTTGTTTCATCAAATTCATGGCAAAAAACCCATGAAACAAAAAGTATAAAATATCGTTTGTCTCCAATATCGCTGAAACTCCAGGTCTCTCTGATATGATAACTTAGTGTTAATGGCAATTTTGTTTTACACTTTAGCACAATTCATGCAATTTTGTATGAGTTACTTTTACAACTTAAAATCTTGTTATGAAATGCACCTTGTTTATCCTGTTATTTTTTGCCATGGGATTAAGTTCCTGTGGGCCTACCCACGTAATAGTGGAAAACCCGCCGCCTCAGCAAGCTCCGCCACCTCCACCACCGCCGGTTGCAGAGGGAATTACCTATCAAACGTTCTATGATGATTTAAGCCCTTACGGTCAGTGGATTGATTATCCGGGCTATGGCTATGTTTGGATGCCTGATGTTACGCCAGACTTTAAGCCTTACGCCACAAACGGGCATTGGGTTTACAGCGAAGCGGGTTGGGTTTGGGCATCGGATTACAATTGGGGATGGGCAGTATTTCACTATGGACGATGGTTTTACGATAACACCTATGGCTGGATGTGGATACCTGGCTACGAATGGGCACCTGCATGGGTAAGCTGGAGAACAAACAATGACTATTATGGATGGGCGCCTTTAGGCCCGGGCGTAGGAGTTAATGTCTCAAATTATAGTCCGCCAAATAATTACTGGTGTTTTGTCCCACATCAATATGTTACCAGCCCTGCTGTAAATAACTATTATGTGAGTGAAACAAAAAATGTAACTATTATCAATAACACGACAGTTATCAATAATAATGTTACCAATGTTACCAACAACAATATCACCAATAATCATATCAATAATACTACTGTCAATAATAATATAAGGAATACAGTGTATGCCCCCGGGCCGGATCCTCAGGAGGTTTCAAAAGAAACAGGAACTGTTTTGAGGCCAGTTCTCATCACCAATTCCAGCAAACCAGGCCAGCAAATAAATAATGGCCAATTGGCTCTTTTCAGGCCAAAGGTGAATGCTCCGCCTGTAGCTAACAACTCAGGCAGTGAGAATGGACGGCCGAGAATTGCGCCAGCTAAAGTGCAAACACTGAACAATGTGAGACCTGTTGTGAAAAGCAATAACAATGCTTCAAATACACAGTCTTCAAATATCAACAGCGAGCCTGCTAAAAATAATCAAACCCCTGTGCCCATCAATAACAGCAGCACACCTACAAGGCCAACTAATAATCTTACAAATTCAGTGAACTCTGCACCTGCAAATAACAGCCCTGCCGGAAGACCCTTGACCAATGATATGCCGGCTAACGTCAATACACAGCCTAATAATAATCACCCTAACGGCAATGCTCAGTTGAACAAGCCGGTTAACCAGCAACCTGCCAATCCCAAACCTAATGTGCCTGCGAATAACAATACAAAATCACCCTCCGACCCGGGCAATTCTTCAAATAAAAGCGGGTCTCCCCAACAACAGGTGAGCCCAAATCACGGAAAGCCTCAGTCCAATCCGCAGGCAAAACAGGGGGGTGTTAACAAACCACCGGCAAATAAAAATGCCAAGCCAAAAGATAAGGCAAAAGACAAAGACAATAAGAATTAGCAACAGCCTGCCTTTTATCGTATCATAAAAATTTATATTTTGTCTACAGCCTGCCATCACGGCGGGCTGTGTTATTTTTCAAGTGGGCCTTTTTTAGTCAAAAACCCTGAAACCACATATTGTAGTTGAAAGAATCTGACAAAATTTTTCCCTCTAAATCTTTTTGCACAGAGCATGTGAATTTAAAACCGAAAAGGCGACAAAACTTTTTTAAATTGTGGAAAGGTTAAAGATTGATGTTGATAAACCTTACTATTAGGTGAATAAACATGTGTATTACAAAAGGAAAAATATACGAAAAGAAAAATTTTTTTGAACGGCCAATTGAGATTTAATTCGCCCTCCCAATTCAAATGGGTAACATTCGGTTCATCGTCTGGTAACAATTTCTTAACACATGAAACTGAACTAACCGATAGAACCTTGTTAAAAATATTGATTTAGCTTATGGCTTTTCCTAATATGCCAAAGTGAGACATCCATCCCCTGAAAGCTGCAATTAGAATTGCTCAACAGCAATCCTGAACCCTGGGTACAAATTTTTTTTATTTTTTCTGGACTTTTTACGAAATGGACTTAACTAACCTGAACAAAGATCGAAAACTGAGGCGTGCTCCTTCTATTGACATGAGCACGATGGTGTATGGAAAAGTGCCACCTCAGGCAAAAGATATAGAAGAAGCTGTGCTGGGAGCCATCATGCTGGAGAAGAGCGCTTTTGATACCGTAGTGGAGATTTTGAAGCCCGAATGTTTTTACGTAGATGGGCATCAGCGTATTTATCGGGCTATGCAGTCACTGGCGCAAAAAAGCCAGCCCATAGATATTTTAACTGTGGTGGAGGAACTCAGGACCCGGGAAGAGCTTGAAATGGTCGGAGGCCCTTATTATGTAACCAAGCTCACCAATGTAGTTGTATCAGCTGCTAATATTGAAGCGCACTCACGGATCATTATGCAGAAGTTCATCCAGCGTGAACTGATTCGCATCAGCAGTGAAATTATTGGCGATGCATATGAAGACAGCACCGATGTTTTTGATCTGTTGGATGACGCCGAAAGCAAATTGTTCGAGATTACCAACAACCATCTACGCAAAAATTTTGACAGCATTGACACTGTCCTGGTAAAGACCATTCAACGCATTGAAGACCTTCGAAACAAAGATGAAGATATTACGGGCGTTCCAACAGGTTTTGCTTCGCTTGACCATATCACGTATGGCTGGCAGCCTACGGACCTTATTATTCTTGCAGCCCGCCCTTCTGTTGGTAAAACAGCATTTGCATTGAACTTGGCTAAGAATGCAGCATTGCATCCTAAAAAGCCAACACCTGTTGCATTTTTTAGTTTGGAAATGAGCGCAAGCCAATTGGTGCAGCGCATACTGTCAGCAGAAAGCGAAATATGGCTGGAGAAGATTGCCAGAGGCAAACTGGAAGAACATGAGATGAAGCAATTGTATGCAAAAGGGATCCAGAAACTCGCCCAAGCTCCCATTTTTATTGATGATACAGCGGCGCTGAATATATTTGAATTCCGTGCAAAGTGCCGTCGACTGAAGAATAAACACAACGTTGGCCTTATCATCATCGACTATCTTCAATTGATGAGCGGCACGGGGGAGAACCGCAACAGCAATCGCGAGCAGGAGATCAGCCGCATTTCAAGAGACCTGAAAAGCCTTGCAAAAGAACTCGGTGTTCCGATTATCGCGCTATCGCAGTTAAGCCGTGAGGTAGAAAAAAGAAAGGAGGGCAACAAGATGCCACAATTAAGCGATCTGCGCGAATCCGGCGCTATCGAGCAGGATGCAGACATGGTGATGTTCTTGTACAGGCCCGAATATTACGATATCACATCCAATGAAATGGGCGAAAGCAATAAAGGGGAAACGCATGTGCGCATCGCAAAGCATCGCAATGGTTCATTAGAAACAGTGAAGTTGCGTGCGTTGTTGCACATCCAGAAATTTATTGAAGAAACAGGCAGCGATTTCGGAGGCATTGGCCTGCCACAAGGCAACTGGAAACCTGTGCCCACAGAAGACGGTGGGCCGAAACTTTACATACAAGCTGGCAGCAAAATGAATGACCTTCCGTCTGTTGATGATGACGAAACACCGTTTTAGTTTTAACAGAAAATTTTTGAATGGAGAATGATTTTTCATTCTCCATTTTTTGTTAGGATAATATTTGAGGAGAAAAAAATGTTATTTATGAAGCACGTGAATTTCGAATTCAAAGTCAGCACAAAAAACCTGGCTGAAATGGAAAAAAAACTCCTTGAGCTAAATCCTCTGTTTATCGGCGAAGACCACCAGACAGACACCTATTTTAATGTCACGCATGGACGATTAAAATTGAGGGAAGGCAATACAGAAAGCTCACTGATCTATTATGAAAGAGAAAACTCAGCAGAAGCAAAGCAATAGAACATCATTTTACACGAGTATATCCCAAACAAATCTTTAAAAGAAATTTTAATAAGGGTTCATGGCGTGAAAGCTATCGTAGACAAAAGCCGGAAAATATATTTTATATGCAATGTAAAATTCCATTTTGATACATTGAAAAGTTTAGGCACTTTTATAGAAGTATAAGCTATTGATAAGGACGGATCAATCGGTATACCGAAGCTAAAAGAACAGTGGGGTGCTTATGCTGATTTTTTCAATATTCATCAATCAGACTACATCGCTGTTTCTTACGGTGATTTGATTTTACAGAAGCAGGAAAAATTAAGCATAGATTTTTATTGATAAAGAAAATTGTCCATGCCACATCCATTTTTTTTTAGTGAAGAAATATCGCTATCCGAAAGTTATATTTCATTGAATGAAGAAACTTCAAAACATATTGTGCACGTGTTGCGAATGAAAATCGGAGAAGAGTTATTATTGACAGATGGGAGAGGAAATCTGCTGACTTGCAAAATCAGCGATGCTCATAAAAAGAAATGTGTTGTCAACGTCCAGGAATCAAGGCACAAGGTTCAAGTAGCAAAAAAAATTTCAATCGCTATTTCATTGTTGAAAAATGCCAACCGTTTCGAATGGTTTCTTGAAAAAGCAACTGAATTGGGCATTGCAGAAATCATCCCAGCAATCTGCATGCGAACAGAGAAACAACATTTCCGGTATGACAGGATGAAGAACATCCTGATTAGCGCCATGCTGCAATCGCAGCAGGTATGGCTGCCATCATTAAACGAGCCTTTACCAATCAAAGAAATTATTTTGCACGCACATCAATCGCAAAAATTCATTGCACATTGCATGAATGGTGCAAAAGTTTCTTTGTCAGATGCAATTGATACATCAACATACTCTCAAATTGTTTTGATCGGCCCTGAAGGCGATTTTACCAAAGAAGAAATAGATATTGCATTTAAGAATCATTTCGTTTCCGTTGCGCTTGGTGATACAAGGTTAAGAACAGAGACGGCAGGCATCATTGCTGCGACGCTTTTAGCTATGCAATAACAGAAGGTTAGCCATAGATTGGACAAAAGACACAGATTGTTTAAAATATTTTCACTGAAAAAGGCCAGCAAGAATTTTTTTAGCAATAGCCGGGCCTTCATAAATAAAGCCAGTCCACACCTGAACAAGCGATCCTCCTGCGTTTAATTTTTCTCTCGCATCATCTGCATTAAAAATGCCGCCAGATGCAATGATCGGGATCATCCCATTTGTTTTTTCGTGAATATATTTTATAACTGCTGTTGATTTTTCTTTCAGCGGAGCGCCGCTTAAGCCACCACTCGGTCGTCTCCTGACCTCTGACTCAGGGCTCAATTGCTCACGACTAATGGTGGTGTTCGTCGCAACCAGCCCATCCAGCTTAATTTCTTGAGCCACGCTAATCACATCATCAATTTGCTCAATCGTCAGGTCTGGTGCTATTTTCAATAACAAAGGCTTTTGTCTTTTTTCCTGCCGATTGATTGATTGCAAATTCGAGAGGATTTTTCTCAACGCATCTTTCTCCTGCAGGTCTCTCAATCCGGGTGTGTTTGGCGAACTTACATTCACTACAAAATAATCAACGCAGTCGAATAATTCTCTGAAGCAGATTTCATAATCCTTCCAGGCATCTTCATTCGTGGTGATTTTATTTTTGCCAATATTTCCTCCCACTATAAGGCGATGACCGACTCCTGACTCCTGATTCCTGCCCCCTAACTCCCGATTGCCCCTCCATTTCCTCAATCTCTCCGCAATAATCTTGACACCATCATTATTAAAGCCCATCCGGTTGATAAGTGCTTTATCTTTTAGCAGTCGGAATAACCTAGGCTTATCATTGCCGGGTTGCGGCAAAGGGGTAACGGTGCCTATTTCAACAAAACCAAACCCAAGCGTTTCCAGTTCGTTCAGGTACAATGCGTTTTTATCGAAACCTGCACCAACCCCGATTATATTTTTAAAATATAACCCGAACAATTCTTTTTTATATCGTGGGTTGTGAATGGTGACTAACGAAGCAATCAGCTTTTTGATAATAGAAATTTTACAGGCCAGTTTCAACACATTCATCGAAAAATAATGAACGCCTTCGGCAGGAAATAAAAACAAAATATTGCGCAGCAGTTTATACATAATCGCCGCGAAGATACTGCACATTAACATTGCCTTTTTTGCGTTGATGGCTGAATATTTTATCTTTGGTATACAAAGTTGCATAAACAACTTTTAGTTATTGCTTAATAAAATAATTTTTATGCAGGAAGCATATATTGTAGCGGGATTCAGGACTGCAGTAGGAAAATCAAAAAGAGGCGGTCTCAGGTTTTATCGCCCCGATGATCTGGCAGTGGATGTGATCAAAGGCCTGCTTGCATCGGTCCCGCAGTTGGATGCAAAGCGAGTGGATGATGTGATTGTCGGCAATGCAGTACCTGAGGCAGAGCAAGGATTGCAGGTTGGTCGTATCATTGCAGCGAGATCTGTAGGTATTCATGCACCGGGTGTGACGGTGAACCGCTACTGCGCCAGCGGGCTTGAAACAATTGCCATTGCGACGGCAAAAATTAGGACAGGGATGGCTGAGTGTATTATTGCGGGAGGAACTGAAAGCATGAGTATGGTGCCAACAGCAGGATGGAAGCCAGTGCCTGCTTATTCTATAGCATCCGAAGAACCGGATTATTATTTGAGTATGGGGCTAACTGCTGAGGCCGTAGCAAAAGAGTATAATGTTAATCGTGAAGACCAGGACCAGTTTTCTTACAACTCCCATCAAAAAGCGATCCATTCAATAAAGAGCGGTTATTTTAAGAATGGCATTTTACCAATGAATGTTGAGCAAGTCTATCTTGATGCAAAGGGAAAAAAGCAAAAAAGAAATTATATTGTGGATACGGATGAAGGCCCCCGTGGAGATACCTCAATTGCGGCATTGAATAAACTAAAGCCTGTGTTCGCATCAGGTGGATCAGTAACTGCAGGCAATTCCTCACAAACCAGTGATGGTGCTGCTTTTGTGATTGTGATGGGAGAAAAAATGGTAAATGAGATGGGATTAAAACCAATCGCCAGGCTGGTTGCATGCGTAAGTGCCGGAGTTCATCCGCGCGTCATGGGCATCGGGCCGGTAGAAGCAGTGCCTAAAGTTTTAAAGCAGGCGAGTATGAGCCAATCACAAATTGATCTTGTAGAATTGAATGAGGCATTTGCGTCACAATCGCTTGCCGTGATCCGGAAATTGGAATTGGATCCAGATATCGTTAACATCAATGGCGGTGCTATTGCCCTTGGTCATCCTTTGGGCTGCACAGGTTGTAAGCTTACGATTCAGATCACTCATGATATGAAACGCCTCAATAAGAAATACGGCATTGTTACTGCGTGTGTCGGAGGCGGCCAGGGAATTGCAGGAATTATTGAAAATATCAATTAAAGAATAAGAAATGAGAACTAAGGAATAAGAAAGTCTTAGCATCATATTTATATTTTATCATTCGTTATTTTTCATTCCTCATGTCAAATACCCCGCCTTTCATCAAAATATGAAGGCCTTTATTCAAAATGCCGTAATTTGCAACTCTGTAGCAAAAATCAATGTATAAAGATAATTTCATACGAAATGTGCTCGCTGGATTAGTGATGGCCGTATTTGCTTTCAGCGTGACACCGAAGATTTTGCTGCATGATCTGGTTGCAGACCATAAGGACACACCAATAAAACCCAATCATTCAAATCAGGAGCAAATTTCAAAAGCGGGTTTTAATTGCAATTGTGATAATCTGGTTGTTGAATCCCCGTTCTTGCATGATTTTACTCCCATAGATTTATCTATTGAAAAGCATTTTGCCAAACAGCCAATTTTCTTCAAAAATAAGTTCTTCTCTTTACAACATTTTTATTTCAAGCTTCGTGGACCTCCTGTAAACATGTACGCCTGATTTTACTTGTCCGGCGTTATTCCTTTTGCCTATTCCGATCCAGGATATGGTTTTCTTCACTTAACGATTGCTAAAAACGAATTGAACGGCCTATTGCCGATTGTTCAATTTTGTGAAACTAATTTAATAAAGTTATTGTATTTAGCATATGGCGGCATATAATAAGTTGAATGCCTGAATTTTGATATTTAAAATCAACTCGTTGCTATTGTAAAGAATCTTCAGGGGTTAAAAAAATTATCATGAAATTAAAGTTCTCATACTGTTTTATATTCTTTTTTGCCGGCATTTCGGCGTTTTCAAAACCGGTTGGGATAGCAAACAAAAAAAATATGGTCCCACTTATCTCGTCTCTAAAAGGTGTGGTTACCGGTGATGGTAAACCGCTCGCGGGCGCATCAGTTTCCATACCAGATCTCAGAATAGGTGTTGCCACCGATATCAATGGAAAATATGAAATAAACAATATTCCCAAAGGCGTTTACCTGGTCGAGATTACTTACGTCGGCTATGCTTCCTTCAATCAAAAAGTTGATCTTACAAAAGACAACGTGCTGAATGCTAATTTGAAATTATCTTCTATTGAAGCCGGAGAAGTGGTGGTTACCGGGGTAAGCAGAGCCACCAGTATCAAGAGGGCACCAGTGCCTATGGCAGTGGTTAACAAAGCCTATATCAATGAACATTCGGCATCGGGCAATGTAATAGACGAAATAGCCAATCTGCCGGGCGTAAGTGCCGTTACTACCGGCCCAAATATCTCAAAACCTTTTATTCATGGATTGGGTTACAACAGGGTGGTTACTGCTCAAGATGGCATCAGGCAGGAAGGGCAGCAATGGGGCGATGAGCATGGCATTGAAGTAGATCAGAATTCGATTGACCGGATTGAAGTGATCAAAGGCCCTGCAAGTTTATCCTTTGGCTCAGATGCAATAGGAGGAGTAGTTAATCTGATTACTGCTCCACCTGTTTCAGATGGTAATATATTGGGTTCCGCAAGCGGCATATACGGCACTAATAATGGGTTGATAAATGGTTCGGTAAAGTTGCAGGGCAACCAGAAAGGTTTTGTATGGGGAACGGTCATTTCTGACAAAGAAGCAAAAAACTATCAAAACGAGCACGACGGCAGAGTATATGCAACAGGCTTCAAAGAAAAAGATGCACGTGTGATGTTTGGATTAAACAAATCATGGGGCTATTCTTATATAAATGCGTCAATTTTCGATGACCTGCAGGATATACCGGATGGCAGTCGCGATTCCCTTACCCGTAAATTCACCTATCAAATCACTGATTCGGACACCTACAGGCCTATTGTGCCATCATCAGTATTAAACTCATACGACATACCCGTTTTGCATCAGCATGTGCAGCTTTACCGCATTTATGATAATACCAATATTCATCTGGGCAATGGCAATCTGCTCATAAACCTCGGCTACCAGTACAGTCACAGGCGCGAGTTCACGCATCCAACTGAACCTGCCATTCCCGGCCTTAATTTGGAACTGACAACATATACCTATGATGTTAAATATAATTTTGTCATAGGCAGAGGTTATGAAACTACTCTTGGGCTGAATGGCATGTACCAGAACAATGCGCTGGGTTATGCGACAGATTTCCCCATCCCTGCATATACGCAATTCGATTTTGGACCTTTTTTCGTCATTAAAAAAGCCTTTGGAAAATTAGATCTTTCCGCGGGAGCCCGATTTGACACTCGTTCTTTTAACGGCAAAGCTGCCTATCTGGATACGACAGTTGCATATTACCCTACACTCTATACTGGCTCCAATCCTGCCACCACTCCGAATGTCACGCAACAATTCTATGCTTTAAAGAAAAATTTTTCCGGCCCTTCCGGAAGTTTTGGGGGAACTTACAATTTCTCAGATAAGTTTCTGATAAAAGGAAATATAGCTACAGGATTCAGAGCACCCAGCATTGCCGAACTGTCTGCGAATGGGGCTGACCCGGGATCTCAAATTTATCATGTTGGCAATAGCGATTTCAAGCCGGAATTTAGCGTGCAGGAAGATATCGGTGCCTTTCTTACTTTGTCAAACTTATCTGCAAGTATTGAGCTTTTTGATAACGATATAGAAAATTATATTTTCCAGCAGCAGATACTAGATGCTAATGGCAATCCTGAAAGAGTAAATGCAGACGGATCAGCTAATCCCAATGGGATATATAGCAAGTTTACTTATGTGCAAAGCAAAGCACGTATTGATGGGGGCGAATTTTATCTCGATATCCATCCTGTTATCTGGCTTCATTTCCAAAATTCATTAACCTTAACAAATGGCACCAATCTTGGCAATGGTGGCCACGAGCCCGATAGCTTAAAGTACCTGCCATTTATACCACCATTGCATACACATTCAGAATTGCGGGGCAGTTTTGCAAAGGGATTTGATAAGTTAAGAAATACCTATGCTTTTGTTGGCTTTGATCACTTCAACGCACAAAACCATTTTTTTGCAGCTTATGGCACCGAGACTTATACTGCAGGCTATAATTTATTAAGCGCAGGTATTGGCGCTAATTTAGTGAACGCAGCAGGGAAAAAAATTATCGAATTATTTATCGAGGGGACAAACCTTGCTAATGTAAATTACCAATCCAATATGAGCAGGCTAAAATATTTCGACAACCCGGTAGTGCCGGCAGGTGTGCAACCTGGTATTTTTAATATGGGTCGGAATTTAAGCATCAAAGTGATCGTGCCATTTGATTTATCACCACATACAAAAGCTACGACCAATTCATAAAATGCTTTTGGTCTTTTGTATCTAAATAATAATACGACCATTTCATCGTTAGTAATTCTGCTTACTAACCCTGAGCGTAATAAATAAAAAGAAGTCCTTCAAAAATGTGGGACTTCTTTTTTATGTAAAGTTGTGGTATTGGCCTTCTACAGTTAAGTATTTTCTTTTTTATAATAGTCGCCCGTTTCGTAATCAAATGTTTTTACATCCGTGTGTTTGTAGTCTTTATCATAGCCCACAAAAAAATATAAATAAACAACCCTGCTTAGCCTCATGATCCATGGCTGCAGCAAAATCAGCAAAGCCCCATTAACGCCCATCCACCAAAAGAAACGATTATCCGTTGTTGACATGCCGATGATAAGCCACCATAAAGCAAAGCTTGCCACAGACATCAATACAGTCATTGCATAACTTACATAAGCTGTTCCATACCAAAAGCCTACTTCCAGTTCGAAAGGCTGATCACACTCAGGACATTTCTCGTGCATCTTGAATGTTTTCTTTAAATTCCACGGATTGTTGTTGACAAACATCGGGCCTTTACGGCAGCGAGGGCATCTCATTGTAAAGAGGCTCCACCAAAAATTAGGCTTATTTTGAATTGGCATTTATCTTATAAAAATTTGTTGACTTCAAAGGTAATTATTCGCGAAGGTGTTTTAATAATAAATATCTCGCAAACCTGCCTGCGTCGGCGGCGCGAAAGTTCAAATAAGCTTTGAGCTATTGTAGCAGAAAGATATGAAATAAAAGCCCTATCAAATGTGTCTTAACTTACCTGAAATAGAAACTCACGCGGGCAGTTTCGCGCCTGCCATTGTTTTGCGCTCGCCAATCTGCTGGCGCCACATAGCATAGTACAAACCTTTCTCAACAAGCAGCCTTCCGTGTGAGCCCGTCTCAACCACTTCGCCTCTCTCAAGAACATAAATGCGGTCTGCGTGCATAATAGTCGACAAGCGATGCGCAATCAGTACTGTGATCTGGTTTCCTTTAGAAGATACTTCACGAATAGTCTCTGTAATTTCTTCTTCAGTGATAGAATCAAGTGCAGACGTCGCTTCATCAAAAATCAATAAGTAAGGATTGCGCAGCAAAGCTCTGGCAATCGCGATGCGCTGTTTTTCGCCACCACTTAATTTCAGGCCTCCTTCACCGATCACTGTTTCGATCCCTTTTTCTGCACGCAGCAATAATCCCGTGCAGCTTGATTTTTGCAACGCAAACTGTAAGTCCTCTTCAGTCGCTTTGGGGTTAACGAATAACAGGTTCTCTTTTATAGTGCCGGCAAATAATTGCGTATCCTGTGTTACAAAACCAATCTGGCTTCGCAGATCATCAAAATCTATTTCGCTTCCGTTTATACAGTCATAAAATATTTTCCCCTGTTGCGGGCGGTATAAGCCCACAAGCAATTTCACCAAGGTGCTTTTGCCCGATCCGCTCGGGCCGACAAAAGCAATGGTCTCGCCTTTCTTCACATCAAAAGAAATATCATCGAGCGCTTTGAACTGAGCCGACTGATGTTTGAAAGAAACATTTTTAAATTCAAGTTCTTCAATCACGCCGATATGCTTTGGGTGCGCGGGTTTTGGCTCTACGCTTTTTTGCATGAGCGTATGAAAATTATTGAGCGATGCTTCTGCTTCGCGATAGGAGATGATGATATTGCCGATTTCCTGCATGGGGCCGAAAATAAAAAAGCCATAAAACATTAAAGACAGATACTGCCCCGGCGTGATGGAGTGTTTGAAAATGAGCCAGAGCAAAGTGAAGGCAATTACCTGTTGTAAAAAATTCACCATAGTGCCTTGTATAAAGCTTAAGGCACGGATGCTTTTTACTTTTCGAAGCTCCAATCCTAAAATTTTAAATGTATTATTATTCAGTCTGATTACTTCCTGATCTGTCAAACCCAGACTTTTCACGATTTCAATATTGCGAAGGCTTTCTGTTGTGGAACCAGCCAGTGCTGTTGTTTCCTTTACAATGGTTTTTTGAATCCCTTTTATTTTCCTGCTGAGCAGGCTGGTGACAAACGCTATTAGAAAGATGCCTACTGCGTAGACCGGCATAATTGCCCAATGTAATCTAAAGGCATACACGGAAACAAAGACGACACTTACTATGATGATGAAAAAAACGTTTACAAAATTGCTGATAAATTTTTCTGTATCGGCTCGCACTTTGGTCAGTATAGATAAAGTCTCGCCGCTGCGCTGGTCTTCAAATTCCTGATAAGGCAGGCGCATAGAGTGTTTTAGGCCGTCCGTAAAAATAGTGGCACCAAATTTTTGTATGATCACATTCACGAAATAATCCTGAAAAGCTTTTGCAATGCGGCTCACCATAGCCGTGCCAATAAGGAGCATCAAGAAGAACAATAAACCATGATAAGCTCCGTCGCCAAACAAATACTGATGCTCAGTGCGTGGAAGCTTCATCTCTTTATCAAAATGACCGGGATGGTTGGCAAATAAATCGAGCAACTTCCCGCTTATCATCGGCGCGAACAATGAGAAAACCTGATTGACAGCAGCAAGGCCAAGAGCCAGGGTAACTAGCCAGCGATAGGGCTTTATATAATGAAGCAATATTTTCATTCAAAAAATTTATTACAATATATCAAGATGTTCAACCATTGAATCTGTGAAGTTCGGGAAAAATGGTGAGCGGTCAATAGTAAATTGTGAATGGCTGTTGAGGGTTGGCTTTTCTACATTTTCTCATTTCAAATTCCTTATTTCTTATTTTTCTCAGCCTGCCCAACCTTCTCTGTCTAAACTGCGATACTGAATGGCTTCAGCGAGGTGTTCGGGCTTAATGTTATCGCCGTTAGAAAGATCAGCAATAGTTCTTGCGACTTTTAAAATGCGATCGTAAGCGCGGGCAGAAAGATTGAGTTTTTCCATTGCTGCTTTTAGCAAATTCTGCCCGACTTTATCAATCACACAGATTTCCTTCAACAGCTTGCTGCTTATTTGTGCGTTGGCATAAATACCGGGACTCTCTTTAAACCTTTCGGCCTGTTTTTCTCTGGCGAGTATGACGCGGTCACGTATATGTGCAGAATTCTCGCCATGGCTTTGAGACGATAACTCAGAAAAAGCAACAGGCGTAACTTCAACATGCAGGTCAATCCTATCAAGCAAGGGCCCTGAAATCTTATTCAAATATTTCTGAACTGCGCCCGGCGGACAAGTGCATTCTTTTTCGGGATGGTTGTAATAACCGCAAGGGCAAGGATTCATGGATGCGATCAGCATAAAGCTTGCGGGAAAATCAACAGCTACTTTTGCTCTGCTAATGGTCACTCTCCTTTCTTCCATTGGCTGACGCATCACTTCCAGCACTGTGCGTTTGAACTCCGGCAGTTCATCTAAAAATAAGACACCATTATGTGCAAGAGAGATTTCTCCCGGCTGAGGAATGCCGCCACCCCCTACCAGCGCCACATCCGAAATGGTATGATGCGGAGAGCGGAATGGTCGTCTTGCGATGAGTGTTGTATTTTCAGGAAGCTTTCCAGCGACACTGTGGATTTTAGTTGTCTCCAATGCTTCATGCAGGCTCAGCGGCGGAAGGATTGTGGGCAATCTTTTTGCAAGCATGGTTTTCCCAGCTCCGGGAGGTCCTATCAATACGGCATTGTGCCCGCCTGCTGCTGCGATCTCCAACGCACGCTTGATGTTTTCCTGTCCTTTCACATCAATAAAATCCAGATCAAACTCATATTGTGTGGAAAAAAATTCATCTCTTGTATTTACGGTTGTGGGTTGCAGTGAATTTTCGTCTTTAAAAAACTCAATCACTTCGTTAATATGCTTTGCGCCATAAACCTGTAGATTATTTACCATCGCAGCTTCACGTGCGTTTTGCTTTGGAACAATCAACCCTTTGAAATTTTCTTTGCGTGTGGTAATAGCTATTGGCAATGCGCCTTTTATTGGTTGAATGGTTCCATCCAGGTTCAACTCGCCCATCATGACATATTTCTCGAGCAGATGGGGATTTTCTAACTGTTCGCTTGCACCCAGTGTTCCTATTGCAATGGGGAGATCGAATGCTGAACCGCTTTTGCGTAAATCCGCAGGAGAAAGGCTTACCACCAGTTTTGTGCGGGGCATAAAATATCCGTTCGATTTAACGGAGCTTTCCACGCGTTGCAGGCTTTCTTTCACTGCATTGTCCGGAAGGCCAACAATATAGTAATTGCTCCCTCCGAGCACGTTCACTTCTATGGTTATGGTGATGGCTTCTACTCCGTAAACAGCGCTTCCAAAGGTTTTAACTAGCATAGGTAAGGTGAGAAATTAAAACAGTAATTTAAAGAAATATTTTTATTTCATGCGAAGGGATATTTCGCACAAAGAATGCGTAGAAAGCTATCCTAATCATTCAATAAATCCGGTCTTCGTTCTTTGGTTCGTTCCAGCGATTGTTCACTTCTCCATTCCTCCACTTTTTTCGGGTCTCCGGTTAATAAGATATCCGGCACCTTTAAATCTCTGAAATTTGCGGGTCTTGTATAAACCGGAGGAGCTAATAAATTATCCTGGAAAGAATCGAAAAGCGCAGAGGTCTCGTCATTGAGTACGCCAGGTAGTAATCTGCCAATAGCATCAACGACAACTGCAGCCGGCAGTTCGCCACCACTAAGCACATAATCGCCGATTGAAATTTCTTTAGTAATGAAATGCCGGCGAATGCGGTCATCAATACCTTTATAATGCCCGCAGATGATCAAAATATTTTCTTTCATGGAAAGCTGATTCGCCGTCTTTTGATTAAATAATTCGCCATCAGGCGTCATGTAAATGATCTCATCCAGTTCTTTTTCTTTTGAAAGCTGCTCAATGGCATTGACAAGGGGTTCGCACATCATCACCATGCCTGCACCGCCACCATACTGATAATCATCTACCTGGCCATATTCGTTCACTGCCCACTGTCGCAAGTTATGCACCTTCACTTCAAGCAAATTTTTTTCCTTTGCCCTTTTCAAAATAGAATGAGCAAAAGGGCTTTCCAGCAACTCGGGTAGCACCGTGAGAATATCAATTTTCATTTTGCAAAGATAGTTGAATGGTCGATGGTGAATAGTGAATAGCCAGCACTAACTTTATCGCACAATTCATTAAAATGGCTACAGTGCTTATAACCGGTGGTACCGGTTTGATTGGAAAAGAATTGAGCAAGCTGCTTCTACAGAAAGGAGATGAGGTGATAATATTGACAAGGAAAATTCCGGCCATCGGCCATCGTTCATCGGCCATCGGCCTTCACTATGCTGAATGGGATATCGAAAAACAGACTATTGATTCAACAGCTATTCAGCAGACGGACTTTATCATTCACCTTGCTGGTGCGGGCGTTGCAGACAAGCGCTGGAGCCCAAAACGAAAAAAAGAAATCGTGGATAGCCGCATCCAGAGCAGTGCGCTGATAATAAAATCGCTTAAAGAAACACCTAATAAAGTGAAAGCGGTCATAAGCGCATCGGCTATTGGTTGGTATGGGGCAGACCCTTCCATTCCGAACATCAAGCCTTTTACTGAGGGAGACAAACCTGACAGCAAATTTCTTGGGGATACCTGCAGGCTCTGGGAGGAAAGTATTGAGCCGGTGACGTCTATGGATATTCGCCTGGTGATATTGCGAACCGGAATAGTTCTTAGTAAGAAAGGCGGTGCACTAAAAGAATTTATCAAGCCCTTACGGTCAGGTATAGCTGCTATTTTAGGAAATGGAAAACAAATGATCAGTTGGATACATATTGATGATTTATGCCGCATGTATGTTGATGCAATTGAAAATGCATCACGGAGCGGAGTTTATAACGCAGTTGCTCCTTACCCTGTCGACAACAAAACATTGGTGCTTGATCTTGCCAGGCAAATGAGAGGCAGGTTCTTTATCACATTGTATGTGCCTTCTTTTATTTTAAAATGGATGCTTGGGGAAATGAGCATTGAAGTTTTGAAAAGCGCTACCGTGAGCGCAAATAAAATAAGGGAGACGGGGTTTCAGTTTTTATTTCCGACGATTGAAAGCGCTTTGAAGCAAAGTTGGTGAGCCGACGGTAGTCGGTAGTTGTTATGCATTCGCAAATTATCTGATTATCATGTTATCACATTATTTCCCTTTTCACAAAGCCTTCACTATAGCCGCTGAGGGGCTTCTATTTTTTATGCTACTTTTGCTGCGCTTTAAACTGGCAGTTTTCGACTGATGAAAATACTCGACTGGTATATCATTAAAAAATTCTTCTCCACTTTTATATTTACCATGCTTATCATTACGGTGATTGCCGTGGTGATTGATACCAGCGAGAAGGCAGATGATTTTGTGAAATCCGGCCTCAACACCAGAGAAATCATCATGCATTATTATATCGGCTTTGTCCCTTTTATCATGTCAATGATCTTTCCCCTGATGGTATTCATTGCCGTTATTTATTTCACTTCAAAAATGGCCGGCCAATCGGAATTTATCGCTATCATGACAGGTGGTGTTCGCTATAACCGCATGCTCCGACCTTATCTAATCGGATCAGTATTTTTAAGCGGTATCTTCTGGATTGCAAGCCAGACGTGGATTCCAAAAGCTAATGTGATCAGGACTGATTTCCAGACTGTGTATGTTGATCGTAACAGCACCTATAACCCCGATCCCACTAAAGGAAACAATTATTATCTGCGGGTAGATGCTGTAACGTTTGTGGGTATGCGTTATTACGATACAGCCAATAAATCTGCGGGAGCTTTTTTTTTACAAAAAATAAAAGACAATAAAGAGTTTTATAATCTCCGCGCAGACAGGATAAAATGGGACACGGCAAAAAAAAGCTGGAAGATAAACGATGCGATTGAGCGTAAAATAAACGGGCTACAGGAGTCGATCCGGAAAGTCAAGGACACTAACCTTAACCTCAATGTGATGCCAAGAGAGCTGAGGCGGGATGAATATTTGAAAGATAAGCTCACAACACCCGAGTTGAAACAGTTCCTTAAATTGGAAGAGATACGCGGATCGGAGGGGCTCAATATTTATAAAGTAGAAATGTATCACCGCGATGCAACTCCTTTTTCTGTCATTATCTTAACGATGATTGGCGCGATTGTGGCTTCACAAAAAATACGCGGTGGCAGCGGCATTCACCTTGCTTTTGGAATTGTGATGGCTTCTGTTTTTGTGATTATGGATAAGTTCTCGGTCACCTTTTCCACTAAAGGAAACTTGTCGCCAATGCTGGCGGCCTGGTTTCCGAATATCATTTTTATTTTTGTAGCGCTATGGCTTTATAAGCGCACGCAAAAATGATTTTTCGAACCTGCAATTTACTTTAAGCTAACAATATTTTAATGCAAATCATTTGATGTATAGCATCATTGCGCTAACTTTATCAGCTTAATAGACCAACCCTTCTTCATATAAATCATTTCTAAATAATTTTTTATGGGCATTGTTAAAGACAGGTTCAAAGCAAAGGCAGATGCTGTAAGTGTAGAAATAAAAGACCTGCTGAAAGAGCATGGCAATAAAAAAGTGGGAGAGGTAACGCTTTCGCAAATCTATCAGGGAATGCGCGGCATGACAGGTCTTGTTACCGAAACTTCTTTGCTTGATTCAAAAGAAGGTATCCGTTTCCGTGGGTATTCCATTCCTGAGTTGCAGGATAAATTGCCTAAAGCACCCAAAGGCACAGAACCCTTGCCTGAAGGGCTTTTCCACCTAATGCTGCTTGGTGAATTGCCTACTGATGACGATGTGCACCATATCACTTCTGTGTGGCAGCGCAGAAGCCATGTGCCAACACATGTATTCAATTCTATCGAAGCATTGCCTATCAGTTCGCATCCCATGACACAGTTTGTGGTAGCAGTGATGGCATTGCAAACCGAAAGCGTTTTTGCAAAGAAATATGCAGCAGGCATGAACAAGAAGGATTACTGGGAAGCAGTGTTTGATGATTCGATGGACCTGATTGCACGGCTGCCACGGGTGGCAGCATACATCTACCGCCGCAAATATAAATCCGGAGAGCATATCCAGCCAAATGGATTGCTTGACTGGGCTGGCAATTTTGCCCACATGCTTGGCTTTGAAGATGAAAGTTTCAAAGAGCTGATGCGCCTGTACATGACCATTCATGCCGATCATGAGGGCGGTAACGTCAGCGCACATACGACGCATCTGGTTGGCTCGGCACTGAGCGATCCTTATTTGAGTTTTGCAGCAGGCATGAATGGGCTTGCAGGACCGTTGCACGGCCTCGCTAACCAGGAAGTCATCAAATGGATTTTGGAGTTGCGCGAAGAGCTAAAAACAGAATTACCTACTAAAGACCAGATAGCGGAATATGTAAAAAGAACATTGAGCGAAGGCAAGGTGGTGCCGGGCTATGGGCATGCGGTGCTGCGCAAAACAGATCCGCGGTTCACGGCGCAAATGGAATTTGGCAAAAAACATCTGGCCGACGATTCATTGGTACAAACAGTCTGGAATATTTATGAAACGGTCCCGCCGATATTGCAATCTATTGGCAAAATAAAAAACCCCTGGCCAAATGTGGATGCACATAGTGGCGCATTATTAGTCCATTACGGTCTTGTAGAGTATGAATTCTATACAGTGCTTTTCGGCGTTAGCCGCGCACTTGGCGTGCTCGCAAGCCTTTGCTGGGACAGGGCGCTTGGCTTCCCTCTCGAAAGACCGAAATCTGTTACTACCGAATTGGTGAAGCTTTGGCTGCAAGGGAAGGATGAGATTTGGGGCGAATGAAGATTGATGTGCTAATTAGAAAATGGCTCAATGTCAAAATTAGGCTTCAAATTATGAATTAGTAATTTTTTGCCCATCATTTAAAGTATTATTAAACACTGTTGTGCTACTCAATAATAATGTATTGAACCCAGCGAGTGGAGTTGTATTTACCGGTTAAGCTGAATGTAATTTTAATAGAAGATAGTATGAGATATTTTGGGAATTGCTAATAGTTATTACTCGTGCTGGGCCAAACTCACGATAAGAAAAAAATTTTAGAACACCGGATTATATTCTCATTGTAGTATATATTTTTTTAATCATAGCCCACAGCTAAATTCTCACCGCTTCTTTGTTACAAAAGCACCCCTAAGCCAAATTGACATACCTGATTTTTTATGATGAAGCGGACGAGGTGCCATCGCTATTATCATTTTTGAAATCAATGGTATGGCGGCCATAGATGAATAGATTCCTGTTCAGGGTAATATCAGCGCCAATCAGACCCCAAAATATTTTTTGTGATAATGTTATTTTCATTGTTCACTGTTTGCTCGAAAGATGCATCGCCTGATTTGAATGTAGTGGGCGTGGCAAGCAGGTAAGAATACTGTGGCCCTACGACAATCCCAAAACTTTTTAAGGCATTGATGCGCAGCAAAATCGGGATATCTAAAAAATTCAGATAGCGGCGATAATCATAGTCGCTGGCTATTGAATTTCCTGTTGCTCTGTATCCTTTCTGAGAAAATAAAACTTCCGGCTGGATCGCAAGCACATGACCAAGTGGCAATTGAAGTACTGCGCCACCGTTAAACCCATAGAGTGGGGCAGATAAAAAATTATTATCTTTTGTCTTAACAATGGTAACAATACTGAGACCGCCTTTTAATCCGATGCGCACCATCGGCTCTTTGTTATGGCTTTCATTGTTTTCCTGCGCTATGGCAGCCAGCGAAAAACATAAAAGCAAAATTCCCGGTAAGCATTTCTTAAGAATCATACAATTCATTTAGTTGTTAAAGATTGTTGCTGTTATTATGTGCGCAACTAAATGAAATAATGATTCCAAAAATAAATGATCCAACTAAAACATTAGCAGTGAAAAGCTTGTAATTATAATGACATTAAGGCAAACAAGAATTTGAAGAAGGATTTCCCAGATTGTTGAAAATATGGAAGAATAGCAATGTGCTTTTTATTAAAACATCACGGCATGAAAAAAATTCAGGCAATGCTTATCACATTAAATAATGGGATTGAATGAATATGCGAAGAAAATAAGTTATAGATAAAAAATCGATTCAATGTCAATAATTCCTTCTATTGAAACCGCCTCCGCCACCACCTCTGTTGAAGCCACCGCCGCTGCCGCCCCGGTTAAACCCACCGCTGCCGCCTCTGTTATCGCGATTGCCGCCGCCTCTTCCGCCGCCACCTTGCTCATCAGAAAGTTTTACCACCAGTTGCTTGCCGCCGCGGAGCTTTGCATCGTTCAGAGCCAGAATTGCTTCTTTTGCTTCTATATCATTAGGCATATCTACAAAGCCAAAGCCTTTGCTCTTGCCGGTTTCACGGTCTGTAGCGGTTTTCGCAGATGCCACCTCTCCATAAAGCTCGAACATTTCTTTTAAATCAGTACTGTCAAAATCGTAAGGTAGCCCTGCTACAAAAAGTTTCATGATATTTATTTATTAAATGAAGTTAAGGCAAAGAACCTGTATGCCCTATTATTTATCGTTTTAATATCGCTTTGATAAAAATAGTCAGCATTTTTCCAATGTCTGCATGATATCGTTCAGGATATCATCCCGATGCTCCAGCCCAACCGAGATGCGGATCAGCCCCGGCGTAATATTCACCGCAAGCCGTTCTTCTTCTGTGAGTTTTGCATGCGTGGTGCTTGCCGGGTGAGAAGCTATGCTGCGGGTATCGCCCAGATTAGCAGTTAAAGAAAGTATTTTAAGGTTATCCAAAAATTTTCTTCCGCTTTCCAGTCCTCCTTTCAGATCAAAACAGATAATGCCGCCTCCATTTTTCATTTGCTTCAATGCAATGGCATGCTGTGGATGGCTTTGCAGATAAGGATATTTCAGCCAGAATACTTTACTGTGGTTCTCTAATTTTTGCGCGATGTACAATGCATTCGATGCATGACGCTCCATGCGCACATCCAGCGTTTCAATACTTTTGCTCAGCACCCATGCGTTGAAGGGTGATAAAGCGGGCCCTGTGCTCCGGCAGTACAAATAGATTTCATGTATCAGTTCTTTTTTGCCTACAATTACACCGCCAAGCACACGTCCCTGCCCGTCAATCCATTTGGTGGCGGAGTGCAGCACGATATCAGCGCCATATTTAATGGGCGTTTGGTTAACCGGAGTAGCAAAGCAATTATCAACATTCAGTATAATTTTATTTTCACGGGCAAGCTTACCTGCAAATTCAAGGTCAATGATATCAAGTCCCGGATTGGTTGGTGTTTCAATATAAATCATCTTCGTGTTGGGTCGGATGGCTGATGCCCATGTTTCAGGGTTTCCTGCAGGCACATAAGTGTATTCAATGCCGTATTTGGGAAGATATTTTGTGATGATGGTGTGTGTGCTTCCAAAAATGGCATTGCATGAAATCAAATGGTCGCCTTTTTTCAGGAAAGTCATAAAGGATGCAAATACAGCACTCATGCCAGATGCAGTGGCATAGCCTGTTTCGGCGCCTTCCAATGCACAAATCCTATCTACAAATTCCTGCACAGTCGGGTTGCTGAATCGGCTGTAAATGTTATCATCTGTCTCATCGGCAAATGCGGCACGCATTTCTTCTGTATTATCAAAACAAAAGCTGCTTGTTAAGAATAGAGGCGAAGAATGTTCCATTTCATTTGTTTGCTCAGTTCGGATTCTTATTGCTTCTGTTATCGGGTGCATGTTGAATTTTGATGTTTGGTTATAGTTATAAAACTTACCATTATTGCTTATCGCCAACTACCCTCACTTCCCATTTGATTTTGCAACCTGCTGCTTTTAATGTGGCTGCAACAGAACAATATCTATCCATAGAAAGCTCACAAGCTCTTTTTGCTTTTTCAATATCAATATTTCCGGTAAGTTCAAAAACGATATTTACTGATTCCCATAGCGAGGGCTCTTTGTCATGCTCTCTTTCACCTTCTATAAACATGTTGAAACCAGCTACCTGTTGTCTTTGCTTTTTCAGTATGGAAACGATATCTATGCCGCTGCAACCGCCTAAGCCCATCAGTAATATTTGCATGGGGCGAACGCCAAAATTTTCACCACCGCTTTCGGGGCTGGAATCTAAACGAACGGCATGGCCGTTGGCATCGCGGGCCTCGAAACCAAAATCTCCGTGTACGCGGGTAAGCTCTATATTTATCATCCAAAAGATTTTTGCAAATGTAATTCATACAAGCCCTTATTTTGCATCCTCAAATGTAGAATCTGGCAAATGGAGTATTTTGAATATAAACAGCCTTTTGAACTGGAGTGCGGTAAAACCTTGCCGGGCATTACTATTGCTTACAGTGTTTACGGACAATTGAACGCTGCTCAGGATAATGTGGTGTGGGTTTGCCATGCATTAACTGCCAATTCAGATGTTGCAGAATGGTGGCCGGGTTTGGTCGGTAAAGGCCATATTATTACCCCGGAAAAATATTTTATTGTCTGTGCAAATATTTTAGGCTCGTGCTACGGAACAAGCGGGCCTTTGACTACTAATGAACAAACACAAGTTCCTTATTATAGCAGCCTCCCTATTATTACTATACGTGATATGGTAAAAGCACATATACTTCTCCGTGAGCATCTCGGTATTTATAAAATTCATTTGCTGATGGGCGGAAGCATGGGTGGCTATCAGGCTCTGGAATGGAGCATCATGGAAAAAAATGTAAATGAAAACCTTTTCCTGATCGCTACGTCAGCAACTGAAAGTGCTTGGGGGATTGCTATACATACTGCGCAGCGTCTGGCAATTGAAGCAGATGGAACGTGGAAAGATAATACGGTGGATGCCGGCAGCAACGGATTGAAAGCAGCACGTGCCATCGGCATTCTTTCTTACCGCAACTATGGCATTTTGGTAAAAAAACAAACTGATGCAGAAACTGGCAAGATTGATGGCTATAAAGCATCTTCTTATGTGAATTATCAGGGTGATAAACTGGCGAAGCGCTTTAACGCATATAGCTACTGGCTTCTTACGAAAGCCATGGACAGCCATCATATTGCGAGGGGACGCAATGGAAACGTAGAAACGATTCTTCAAAATTTACCGCAAAGAACATTAATCATCGGCATCAACAGCGATATACTTTGCCCGCTGGAAGAACAAATCTTTCTTTCAAAGAATATCCCTCATTCCAAGTTGGTTGAAATTGATTCTGCTTATGGCCATGACGGATTTATGGTTGAAACGGATAAGATTTCTAAGGCGCTTGGTGAATGGATGAATGAAGACTGAAGCGGGGAAGTCAGTAAAATCTGAAAGACAGAAAGAATTTTTAAGAGACTGCTATCCGACTTTACTGACTTTTGGTCTACTATTTACCATGTCAGTTTTCCCTGATAGTAGTCAAGTATTTTTTCACGGAAAATATAATTATACCTCGCTATGGTCAGACTGATATTGGCTGCATCAATTTTATTTTTTGCAAGTAAATAAACGTCTGAAGTGACCACTCCTTCATCAAATCTGATTTGCGTAGTACGGAATGATTCTGCGAATGCAGTCACTTCATCCTGATAAGATTTATACTGGCTGTTAGCCAATATCATGTTCTGATAAGCCTGCTCTACATTTTGCTGCAATACCAATCGGGTTGAGGTTGCATTATTTTGTGCATTCAGCAGATTTATTTTTGCCAACTTGACATTGTTCCTTGCTCTCAGATAATTTAAAATTGGAACGGAGAGCGTAAGGTTCACTGAAGTGTACTGGTTATTATTGAACTGGTCTCCGAAAGAAAGATTTTTAGTAGTATAATTTTGCTGTGGCGATATGACGTTATAACTTGCTCCGCCTATTGTCACAAAATCTGAAGTAGTTATGTTGCTTATGGAGCCCGGGATAGAAGTAGTTGCTGCGTTAGAATAGTTAGTGTTGATGCCAGCATTCAGAGATAATGTCGGGTAATACTGTCCTCGTGCCGCAAGAAGCCCCTTCTGATAAGATTTTATTTTCAGGTCGGCAGATTTTACTCCCGGCAGTGTGTTCAAAGCCGTGCTGTAAATACTGTCTGAACTGGTAAGGTAATCTGCCTTCAGCGGGTCGAGCGGGAAGGTCTCATATTTAATATCCTTTTTATAAGGTATGTTCAGCAACTGAAACAAGTTGATTTTGGCAGTTTCAAGTGTATTGACTGCTGTGGCAATGCTGACCATATCGCTGGCATATTGTCCTTTCAGGTCAGTCAAATTTGATAATAATAAAAGCGCTCCTTCTTTGTTCTGTAGCTCCAATCTCTCTACCTGTTTTGCATCTACATCCGCTTGCCTGCGGCTCATATCCAGCAAGTCCTGACTGCTGAGCACTTGCAGGTAAGCCAGCAAAACGCTTAATGTGATATTTTGTTTTTGTTGCTCAAGATCCAGCTTGCTTGCGTTATAAGCATAAGCATTTTGCCTGAGTGCATTTTGGTACTGCAGCCCGCTGAATAAAATAAGGCTTGCGCTGATACCGTAATTGCCAGTTGCTATTTGCTGATTGACGTAAGAGTAGGTACTGATATTGAGACTTCTCCCAAATGATAACGCTTGAGTGCCCGAAGCACCGATGTAGGGGAGCAGATTGTCTTTTGACTGATTAAAGTATACGCCATTGGCCTGCTTGTTGATATCGCTTTGCTCTACCAGTAAATTATTTTGTATAGCAATGTCAACACATTGCTTTGCATTCAGTGTGGTGCCAATGGTTGCATTTCCCTGGCTGAAATTTTTATGGTAGGATATACAGGCAGCAAAAAAAAGAAAAACGATTTTAACCCTTTGCATGAATGTAGTGTTATGATTATTAATATTAGTGAATGGTGAATAGTCAGTTGTGAATAAATTCTCACTATTCACAACTCACCACTGACTATTTCACGATTCCGATTCAATACGCCCGTCCAATAAATTGATGACGCGGGAGCCGTAGCCAGCATTTTTTTCAGAATGTGTTACCTGCACGATGGTGACGCCGTCTTTTTCATTCAATTCTTTAAATAACCCCATGATCTCTTCTCCCTGTTTGGAGTTGAGGTTGCCTGTCGGCTCATCTGCAAGCAATAATTTTGGTTTTGCCACCAATGCCCTCGCAATGCCCACGAGCTGCTGTTGCCCGCCGGATAGTTGTGTCGGGAATAAGTCTTTCTTCCCAACGATATTGAAACGATCCAATGCATCTGCAACTATGGATTGCCTTTCAGATGACTTGAGGCTTTGGTAAATGAGCGGCGTTTCGATATTCTCATAAACAGTCAGCTCATCAATCAGGTGATAAGCCTGGAACACAAAACCGATATACTGTTTATACAATTGCGAGCGGTGCTTTTCTTTCAGTGTATGCACTGCCTGATCTAAGAAATAATATTCGCCTTCTGACTGCTCATCCAGCATGCCGAGTATGTTCAGCAATGAGGATTTGCCGGAACCTGAAGGCCCCATAATGGAAATAAATTCCCCCTCTTTTATTTTAAGGTTGATGTCTTTCAGGATAAAAGTGCGGATGCCGCCGATGCTGATCCATTTGGAGAGATGCTGTAGCTCTATCATATTTTCAGTTTAAAATATTGTTTAAATATAAAGTGCCCGATTTGCAGCAAATGTTGCTTTTGGTCAGACGGTTATATTGCGCATTATGTTACCCAATAATATACCGGAATCGGATGGGTGTGATTTACAGCGCAATAGAGAGGCGCAATATACGAATCAGTTCGTTATTGATACACGCGGTGTACGGTTTTGATACAGTTGCGGGAGCAGCTTTGAGGAGTGAGCTGTGCGCTTCGAGTTTTTCCATGGTGCTGAACTTTGGAAAAGCCAGAGCCGTTAATTGCCTACAGTCTCATTCTGTTCTCAAGCTATTCACCGGGTTTGCGATTGCAGCTTTGAAACACTGCGCTGAAATCAAACTAAAAGCTACGATAACAATCAGCGCAAATACCAATAAATAAGAGAACATATTTTGTTCTATCCGATAAGCAAAATGCTGCAACCAATAATTGGTGACAAAATACGCAATTGGCCATGCAATGAGGTTCGCAAGCAAAATCAGCCATGCATATTCTTTGATAAAAAGCAAAATAATATTTCTTGCATCTGCGCCAAGAATTTTGCGAACGGCTATTTCTTTGGTTCGTTTGGTTAATGTGAATGCGACCACGCCAATAATCCCAAGCAGAATAATGATGAGGTTAAGAACAGTTGCAATGCCAGCAGCCTGCTGCAATTGAAGCTCTGACCTATACAGTGATGCAAATTTTTCATCCATGAAAGTATAATCGAAAGGCGCATTGGGCGAAAATGATTTCCATCTGGCTTTAATGTCATTCATAACTTTTTCAACATCAGGTGCATTTAATTTGACTATCAAAAACCTATACACAGGGTTTGATTTTATATTCACAAAAGCCAGCGGGCCAATCTGATCCTGCATTGATGAATAATTAAAATCTTTCATTACGCCAGTAATTGTTATAGACCCGGCCGCCGTTTTTATATTTTTGCCAATCGCATTTTCCGCTTGCATGCCAAGTTGCTTTATGGCAGTTTCATTTAACACAATGCCATAGTTGCCATCCTGAAAAAAAGAGCCTGCTTTCATTTGTATGCCAAAAGTTTTTGCATAGTTTTCATCTGCATTGCTTACAGGGACGTTCAATGATTTGAGTATTGAGCCATCAGGGGGGTACAACACGAAACGCCCTGCCGGAGCGCCATCCGGCAAATCGAAAGCGACCGTTGCAGATTTTACCGAAGCAAGTTGCAACAGCTCTTTCTTGATATTATCCATTCTTGCAATACCCGCAGAATCCCACTGTTTTGGAAAAGCGCTTATCACCAGCAATTGTTCTTTATTATATCCCAAATCTTTTTTGAAAAGATAAGATATCTGGCGTGACACATTCAAAGTGCAGATGAATACAATAATAGCAAGTGAAAACTGGACGACCAGCAATGCTCTTTTTAATGCAAGACCGCCTTTTTCGCCATCCAGTTTTCCTTTCACCGCATTCACCAGGTTTGAGGCACTTAATATGAATGCAGGATAGATGCCTGCCATGAAACCGATGAAAATAATGAGCGAGAGCAACATTACATATTCGTTTGAACTAAATTGCAGAAAGGACGGCAGCGAAATGTTCAATACTTGTGAAAAAACCGGTAGCAGCAATTGATATAGAGCAATGGAAATAGCTGCCGCAAAAAAAGTAAGCAGCCACGCTTCCGCAATAAATTGTATGATCAGTTGGTTTCTGTCGCTACCAAATACTTTGCGCAGGCCGATTTCCTTCAGGCGGTAAGCTGATGTGCCGATATTTATATTTACAAAATTGATGATGACCATTAATAAAATGAATATAGCCACCAATGATAATATCATGACCATTTTTCCCACTGCGCCATTATTGTCTTTCAGGTAATAATTTTTTACAGGCGCAAATTCCACATCCAGATATTTAGAGACGAAATCTGCGGTATATTTTTTAATGAGCTGATGTGCAGGCTGGATAAGGCTTTGCGGCATCACGCCATTTTTTAATTCTATAAAACTCAACACATTGGCCTGGTTCCAATCTATAGACGGATCACCTCCTGAAAAGTACCTGTTGCCTGTAAAAGGTACGTATATGCTGTAAGCAATATTATCATGTAAAATACCTGTTACAGAATTGTAGGGGATATCCTTTAATACAGCAGATACCATATAATCCTGAGCAATCCCCGCTACGGTAGTTTGCACGCTGATGGTTTTTCCAATCGCATTTTTGGAACCAAATAATTTCATTGCCAATGTTTCGGTAATTACCGCGGAACTATTATCTGTAAAAGCTTTGTACTTATTGCCATAAAGCAGTGGAAAATTGTACATTGATATCAGCGTGGTATCACTAATAGCTATGTCTTCCCTGAAATGTTTATCTCCGGATGACACCACATTGGTTACAGGGCAATAGCGGTAATAACCAGCCACAAGGCCCGGATATTCTTCTTTAATGGTTTTTGCCAGCGGAGAAATAGTGGTGATATCCAGTCCCAAATCTTTTTCCTTCCATTTGCTTTTAATAAAATATTGGTTGTTGACATTTTTGAGTTGACTGTTTACGCTCTGCTGGTTCAAAACATACATGCCAATAATCATGGAAAACGTAATACCGATAGCGAGACAGAAAATATTTATCAGCGAAAATAATTTGTGCCTTACGAGATGGCGCATAGCGATGGTGAAATAATTTTTCAGCATAAAAAAAGTTTATAATTACTCAATTAAGGAATTGAGCCATTTACGCATCTGTCAATTCTCATTCCGTCCTCAGACTATCCACCGGATTGGCAACGGCTGCTTTGATCGTCTGGAAGCAAACGGCTACCAAAGCAATCAATACAGCCAGCAAACCCGCTGCCACAAACATCCACCAACTGATATTTATCCTGTATGCAAAACCTTGAAGCCATTTGTTCATGGCATACAAGGCAATGGGAGATGCAATGATGATGGCTATCGCTATCAGCTTCATAAAATCTTTGGAGAGCATGACAGTAATTTTGCTGGCGGAAGCTCCCACTACTTTCCTTATCCCGATTTCTTTTGTTCTTTGCAAGGTAACCAGCGAAACAAGGCCAAGCAGGCCGAGGCAACTGATGATGATAGCGACTGATGCAGAAAGCCAGATTATTTTCTGTTGCAATTCCTGCTTTTGGTATAAATGCGCAATCTGATCATCCAGGAACTGGTATTCAAAAACTTCTTTAGGAAATATCTCTTCCCAATGCTTTTGGATTTTTTGTACGGCCGACTCCAAATTTGACCCGTATAGTTTGATCCCTATGCTGCTGAATTTTTCCGGCACATTTGCAATCACCTCGGGTGCAATCGGCACTTCAAGGGAATTGGCATTAAAATCTTTCACTACGCCAACAATGGTTCCTTTTTGGTCATAAAATTGCCCGACAATCAGAGGCTTGCCAATAGCTTCAGCAGGTTTTTTTAGTCCCAATTTATAGATCATGGTTTCATTCACGAGATATTCAGGCGAAGCATTTGACTCTCTGATATTCCGCCCAGCGATGATTTGAAGGCCGAATGATTTTACGTATGCAGTATCTCCAGCCGGGGATCCGGCGGGCCATGATTCCCAGTCGGGCCTGTTATCAAATTTTACAGAGCCGCCAAAATTGTTTTCAGAAGAAGGCGGCTGCCGGCAAAATGTGAAAGACGCTACCTGCGGAATTTTCTCCAACTCACTTCTCAATATATCTTTTTTTGATTCTGATGTGTCAGGTAATGGAACCATCACCACAGCATTGCGATCAAAACCGATATCCGTGTTTTTCAGAAAGCGCACCTGCAGCACCATGATGAACGCGCAAATAATAAGCATATATGCTACACCATTTTGTGCGATCACCAGCAGCTTTCTGAGCAAACCCGCTTTCCATGTGCCAGCCTGTGGTTTCAATGCTTTAAAAACATTTATCCTGCTGAGAACAAACGAAGGATAAACACCTGAAAATAATAAGAGGCCGAAAAGTAAAATTCCCAAGAATATGATGATGCTTTTATAATTGATCAACTGGACCGGATCCCTTGAAAACAGGAATTGATTGGCCGCCGGTAAAATCAAAGATAAAAAGGCGAGCGCAACCATTATTGCCATGCTAACCATCATGAAAGTTTCAATCATGAACTGGATAAAAAGTTGCCAGCTTGTTCCTCCCAAAACTTTACGGGTACCAATTTCTGCCAGGCGTTTTGACTGTTGCGCAATAGAAATATTGATGTAATTAAAACTGGCGATTATCAAAATCAACATTCCGATGATCGCGAGCGTTGCCAGCAAAGACTTTTGAACAGGGCCGCCGAAATCCTTGTTGAAATGCACATCAGCCAATGGCTGCAACCAGAAATGATAATACTTTGCATTGTCGCCTATATTGGCTTTTGCGAGACCGGCAATTGCAGATTCAACTTCCGGCCTGGATTTGTTATCGTTTAAACTGAGGTATAAACTGGTTGTGGAGTTAATCCAGCCCCAGTCTGTGAAAAAATTATCAAAAGTGCCGGGGCGAATATTATTCAGCGATGATAAAGACAGATAGATATCGGATTTCAGATCTGTATTTGAAGGCTCGTCGCTGATAAGGCCAGTAATCTTAACTGGCTGTCTGTTTTCGAACACAATGATCTTCCCGATTGGATTTTGATTGCCAAAATATTTGACAGCCTGCTTTTGCGTGATGACGGCGATGTTGGGCAAATTGAATTCACGGTCGTCTCCGGCAATCCATTTGTAATCGAACATTTTGAACCATTCGGGTGATGCCAGAGCCACATTCTTATTTTCCTTAAACCGTGTTTCTGCTTTCGATAGATTATTTACCGTCACCGTGAAACTATAGTTGCTTAGCATGACTGCAGCATTGGTTACATTTGAAACATCAGATCGCAATGCCCGGTACATACCAATGGATGCGCCCTTTTCATGGATTGTTTCACCGAACTGCAGATCATTGACAACCCTGTAGGTTCTGGAAGCATTCTTATGATATTGGTCAAAACTTACATGATAGCTGATAAACAAATACAATAATAGAGAACATGCAATTCCCAGGGCTAACCCGAAAATGTTGATGGCAGAATAAAATTTTCTTTTTACAAGATTACGCCACGCGGTTATAAAATAGTTTTTTAGCATGATAATTTATTTAACTCTATATGACGATGTTAATTATCGATTATTAGCAGTTTACCGAGCCCTGCCAATTGTTCATTCCGCTCTCAAACTCTTCACAGGGTTTGCCATAGCAGCCCTTATTGTTTGTATGCTCAATGTGAGCAGAGCAATCAATATCATCGCAAAACCGCTCATCGCAAAGACCCACCAGTTCATAGTTGTGCGGTATTGAAAGTTTTCCAGCCATTTGAAAGCTGCCCACCATGCAAGCGGTGCGGCAATCGCAAATGCAATGATTACTAAAGCCACAAAATCTTTTGATAAAATGGAAACAATATCTGCAACCGGAGCGCCTAAAATTTTGCGTATGCCGATTTCCTTGGTTCGGGTGTTGGTTGTATAAATGACCAGGCCCAGCAAACCAAGGCAACTGATGAGAATAGCAAGGCCTGTAGCCCATCTCAATAATCGTGAAGTTTGTTGCTCGTTGGCGTAGAACTTTGCAATGGTTTCATCGAAAAACGAGTAATTAAAATCTTCCCCGGGGTAAATTTGTTTATATGTTTTTGCTATTTTGCTGATAGCAGTTTGCCAGGCTGTGCCATCTGCATTTTGCGGCTTCAATGCAATATGAAAAATACTGCCTTTATTATCTGACCGGAATGCGATGGGGCCAATCAGGCCATGCAAGGAGGTTTCATGAAAATCCTGCATCACACCAACAATCGGAATGTTTTTATTATTAAAACTTAGCTGTTTATTGATTGCATTTTCCGGGTACTGAAACCCTAAATCTTTTGCGTACGTTTCATTGACAAGAAATTCATTTACGCTATCACCCTGCCTCACATTCCTTCCTGCCAGCAATTTTATCTGATAGACTTTAATGTAATTGGTATCGCCCCATCTTAATTGTACGTTTTCTTTCACTTCTTTTTTCTCCTCTATATATTTTATGTTTCCAAATGCCGCACCTTCCATGGCAGGAGGCTCAAAGCCTGTGCTGGCTAATTGCACTTCAGGGAAAGATTTTATTTCGTTCAGTAGTTGGATGCGATGAGATGCAACGGTATCAAAAGGTGTTTCAAAATTCAATATTGCTTCCTTCTTATAGCCAAGATCTTTGTTCATCATATAATGGATCTGTTTGCTCACCATAAATGTGCCGACGATAAAAAACTGCGCGATCACAAATTGAGATACCGTCAGTGTTTTTCTGATCCATGCATTTCGTGGCTGCCCCGATTTTGCAAAGGCCTGATTCTTTAAAACAGATACTGGCTTGTACTTTGATAACACCAGTGCGGGATACAAGCCAGAAAGAAAGCTTACCGTGATAGTGAGTAAAATTAAGAACAGGATAATGGATGGTTCATGCATGATATCAAAATGCAAATCTTGCGGGATGAAATCTGCAAACATTTTTATCAGGATTGGGGTGATCAGTACTGATAGAATGGTTGCAATGAGAGTAATAAAGAATGTCTCGCTTAAAAATTGAAGTATTAATTGCTTTTTGGAACTGCCAATGGTTTTGCGGATGCCGATTTCTTTCGCACGTTGAGAAGCCTGCGCAGTAGTGAGATTGATAAAATTGATGCAGCCTAATAAAAGCAAAAAGGCTGCAGTAGCGAGCAAGCCATATAGTGTTGGCTTGTGTGCAGTCCTTTGCCCGAATCCGGCATAGTCAGTGTTGAAATGAATATCGCTTAATGGCTGCAAACGAAAAGCCATAGTGTTCCTGGCGTCTTTATTGGCGTTCTTATTATATTTCTTCAACAAGCTTTTTAACTGAGCTTCAGTTCGTGCAGCGGTTGCTTCTTTTGATAATTTCACATATAATTTTGAGTAAGCCATCCAATCGCCCCACACATTCATCATGAACTGATCCTGCAGATGTGTTTGTGAAATGGTAGGCAATGAGATAAATTCCCTGGCTGTGAAATCAGTATGCTCATTTAAGTCTTTTACAATACCCGTGACTGTTGTTGTGATATCGCCATTATAAGTGACCTGTTTTCCGGGAATATCTGTTAAGGGAATATTTGGGAAATATTGCTTTGCACGGCTTTCAGTCATCACTACTGAAAAGGGATTTTGTAATGCCGATTGTTGCGGACCAACTATCCATTGATGGGGTACCAATTGAAAATACTGGTCATTGGTAAAAACAATTTCAGATTGCTTTTTGAAAACAGAAGGCTTATCGGGATTTCCTGCTACAAGAGTTACTGTAGCCGTTGCATCTCCCTGAAACTGCATGACGGGAACTGTTGCTTCAATGCCGCTTACTTCATTTTGCACAGCGTTCCCCAGTGGTGCAGGAACTGCGGGGCCATGTCCTTCATCGCCATTAAACTTCATATCCATCACAATACGATAAATCCGGTCATTGTATTTTTCAAACTTGTCAAAGCTGAATTCGTAATAGGCGATCAAAAAAATAATAAGTGCTGCACTGATCCCGATGGACAAGCCAAGCACATTGATCGTTGAAAACACTTTGTTGCGCCAGAAATTCCTGAAAGCGGCGATGAGATAATTTTTAAACATAAAAATTAGATTTATAAATGGAGGATTGCTGAAATTCATTCTTTCATTTCTTGATCTTTAATGCTCTATTTTTTATCTTATCTCGCTTGAGGCGGAATGCAATTCACTAATAAATTCATCATTTGATATTAACTGTTTACCAACATCATTCCGTCCTGAGACTCTTCACCGGGTTAGCTATCGCTGCCTTGATTGCCTGAAAACTTACAGTAATCAATGCAATCAAAACAGCCACCATTGCTGACACCACAAACAGCCACCAGTGGATAGCGATCCGATAAGCAAATCCCTGTAACCATTTCTGCATAATAAAATATCCTGCAGGCAGTGCGATGATTGTTCCGAGGAAAACGGGTTTCAGCAAATCTTTTGATAACAGCATCACAATGTTTTCAACGGATGAGCCAAGCACTTTTCTTACACCAATTTCTTTTGTTCGCTTAATTGCGGTGTAAGATGCAAGGCCAAACAACCCCAGGCAGGCAATGCAAATCGCGATTGCCGAGAAAATACTTAACAAAGACTCTTGTTTGATTTCGGATTTATACAGATTATCAAACCGCTCATTTAAAAAGGAATATTCAAACGGATAATCGGAAGCATACTTTGCATATATTTTTTTGATGCGATCAATAGCTGATTGCACATTTGATGTTTTTAGTTTTATCAAGGCTAGCCGTCTGTCGCCTTGCTTTGGAGAGATCACCAATGGCCCGATAGGTTCTTTGAGCGAGGCATAATGATAATCTTCTGTCACGCCAACAATTGTCCTGCGCACACTGTCTGCCTCAATATTTTTTACCCATTTGCCTATCGCCTGTTCGGGGGTGTAACCAAGTTTAGTGGCGGTGCTTCGATTGATAATAACGGCCTGCATTGAGTCAGTTGGGTATGAGACAGAGAAATTTCTTCCTGCAATCATTTTAAGCCCCAAAGTAGTTGCGTATTCGAAATCTGCGAACTCAGTATTCAACATGAGTTTTTCACCGGGTTTTGATTCTGCTTCAAAACCATAAGAATCATGAAAGCCACCAGGTTCACCGGACATTAGCGATACATTTGATATGGAAAGCTCTTGTTGCAGTTCATTTTTGAATTGGATTTTTTTCTCCCATATCGCATTGTTGTCAAGGCGCACGATCATGGATTGCTCTTTACTGAAACCAAGGTCTGTGTTTCTCACGTAATGCATCTGATTCATGACAATGGTCACGCTTATGATCAGCAATACTGAGATACCAAATTGGAAAACAACCAGGGCTTTCCTGAAGAATGCGCCGTTTTTGCCAACTTTCAATTTTCCTTTCAATGATTCAATGGGAGAGAAGGATGAAAGCAACAATGCAGGATAGCTGCCTGCGATCACTCCCACTACAAGGATCACAGCAGCAAGAAAAACATATACCCAGAGGTTGCTCCAAAAGGATGGTAACTTGTAACCTAAAAAATTATTGTAAGCCGGCATTAATAACTGAAATAAAAAAGCCGCAAGTACAGCAGCGAGCGTTGCGAACAAAAGTGATTCAAAAATAAATTGCCAGGCGAGCTGTTTACGAAGCGCTCCAAGCACTTTTCTAAGCCCTACTTCTTTCGATCTGTCCGTTGACCGGGCAGTGGCGAGGTTCATGAAATTGATACATGCGATTATGAGTATCAGCGCTGCGATGCTCATGAATATGTAAACCATTTTTTTACTGCCATGCTTCACATTATCAAAAGGAGATTCTCCCTCGAAATAAATTCCAGTGAGTGGGTTAATGGTCAAGTCCATTTTGAAACCGTTTTCCTTGTAAAATTTGCCCATGTATTTATCCATGAAGGATGGAAAAAGTTTTTTTAAATGCTCAGGATCTGTTGTCGGGTTCAATTGCACATATACGAAAAGGCTGTTGTTGGGCCATTGGTTCATCCACGGCTGGTTCTTCCAGTTAGACAATGGAACGAGCATATCAAAATCTAAATGCGAATTCACGGGCGCATCTTCTGCAATGCCGGTGACCTTCAGGTGCATCGTTTTATTAAAGTCAACTACTTTACCAATCGGGTCTTCATTGCCGAAATATTTTTTTGCCGCAGATGCAGTCATAACGATGCTTAATGGATCATTCAGCACCATTGCGGGATCGCCTTTCAGCAAGTGGAAATTGAAGAAGCTAAAAAAATTGCTGTCAGTAAGCAGGATTTTCTTTTCATTGAAAGAGCCGTTTTTATAACTGATCAGGTCATTATCAATGTCCACTCTTATTACTTTTTTGATCTCTTCCGGGTAATCGTTCAATAATGCGGCAGCATAAGGAGGCGATAAATAAGGAATGTCGGCTTTTTGGCCATTCATATTGCCCACACGCATCACACGGTAAATGTCTTTCCCGTTTTTATGAAAATTGTCATAGCTGAACTCGGTCATGATAAACAAAAAAATCATGAGGCAGCAGGTAATGCCGATCGTGAGCCCGAGGATATTAATTATCGAAAACATCTTTTGTTTCCTGAAATTTTTTACGGCGAGAAGAAAATAATTTTTTAGCATAAAATGTTTTTAATAATTACTCAATGTGACAATTGCTCAATGACTCAATTGATAAATTGAGCCATTTTCACACCTGCCTGACGGCAGTCAGGTTTGCTCATTCTATTCTCAAACTTTTCACCGGATTTGCAACTCCTGCTTTGACTGCCTGAAAGCTCACTGTAATCAGGGCAACAAGCATAGCAGTTGCTCCTGCTAAAAGAAAAGCCCACCATCCGATATTGATATGGTAAGCGAAATTCTCAAGCCACCGGTTCATGAAATACCATGCTACCGGCGATGCAATGATGAATGCAATCAATACAAGGAACAGAAAATCTTTTGACAGCAATGAAACAATATTGGTAACACTTGCCCCCAGTACTTTTCTTACACCGATTTCTTTAGTGCGCGACTCAACTGTAAATGTTACCAATCCGAAAAGGCCCAGACATGCTATAAAGATCGCCCAAAGGGATGCAGTGGTAAATATATTTCCGTATTGCATTTCTGATGCATACAGCTTACTGTAGTTTTCATCAATGAAAAAATATTCAAACGGATTGCCTGAGAAATAGGATTTATATAGTTTTTGCAAAGAAGCAATATCCTGCGGCAAATTCGATGGTGTGAGCCTTATGGTAAAATAGGAGGGATTATTCTGCGGATAGAAAATCATGGGGCCGATTGCATTCTGCACGCCGAGGTGATTATAATCTTTCACTACGCCAACGATTTCGAGATTGTGTGAGTGCCATTTTACCTTGGTTGTCAGTGCATCTGCAGGATTAGTAAATCCAAGCTGCCGGATGGCAGTTTCATTCATCATTACTTTGTTGTTATCATTCCATGGCAAAGTGCATTCTGCCGCAGTGAAATTTCTTCCTGTTACCAACGGTATCTCGTATGTGCTTATGAAGCGCTCATTGACAATAGCAAACGAATAACTTTTTAGCTCATCCTCCTTTTTTGAAGTTGGCAGAGTAAAGCCACTTGTAGTAAAGTTGTAATGGCCGCTGGGGATGCTTCCTGAGGCACAATAATCTTTTACAAAACTTTGTGCTGCCAGCTCATTTTGAAAAGCTACTCGGCGAAATTTTAAAGTGCTGTCCTGTCCAACCTGCGGGCCGCGGATCACCAGCAATTGTGACGGATTTATGCCAAGCTTTTTATGCTGCATGAAATGCAGTTGGCTATAAATAAGTATTGTTGCCATGATCAGGGCAATCGAAATGACAAATTGTGATACAACCAGAGATTTTCTGAGGATAATACCTTTGGATGTTTTGCTGATTTTTCCTTTGAGTGTTTCAACGGGTTTAAATCTTGATAAAGTAAAAGCGGTGTAAGTGCCTGAGAGCAATGAACCTGCAAAAAGCAGAAGCAATAAATAAATCCAGGAGCCGCTATCGCTTATCGTTTGCATGGAAAGCTGTTTCCCGATAAGTTTATTGAAAAGGGGCTGTATAAGCAAAATCAAAGCCACCGCAGCTATAAATGCAAGTATATTTATAAGAAGAGATTCGCCGAGAAATTGAATGATCAGGTTTGTTTTGCTGGCACCAATCACTTTTCTGACACCGATTTCATTGGCACGCTTAAATGAATTGGCTGTAGAAAGATTGATATAATTGAACCATGCAATCAATAAAATCAAAAAAGAAACCCCTCCCAGCATATACACATACTTAAGATTCGCAAAAGTCGGGTACGTATCATTGAACCCTTTGCCCAAATGCATCTCAGCAAGAGGTTGCAGTCTGAACTGAACGCCGTCTTTATTTTTTTTCAATTCAGTGCGGAGTGTGGTCAATTTAGTTTCAAGCGTTTTCGTGTTTGCATCATTGTTTAAATAGAAATAAGTGTTGATATATTGCGAGTTGAGGTTGTCCAATCCTGCCCAGTCATTCCCATTCAGGTTGGCAGGATTTTTCAGCGTTTCAAGAGAGAAAAGCATGTTATATTGAATATCGGAATTGTCCTGCATGTCAGCAAAAACGCCTTTCACAACATAATCAGTTGTTCCAAATTGATTGTTCAGTACCAGTGTCTGACCGATAGGGTCAGTTTTGCCAAAATATTTCTCAGCGCTTGTTTGAGAAATAAATACAACATTTGGTTCGCGAAGAGATGATGGGTGGCCCGATACTAAAGGGAAGCTGAAGAAAGAAAAAAAATTGCCATCTGCATAACCTGTTTTTTTCTCGCTGTATGATTCGTCGGGAGTATTTTTTTTGTTCACAACAACATTTCCTGTCTCCTCATCAAACCTGCAATCATCTTTTATTTCAGGGAAACGTTGCTTTACAATGGATGCCCAACCGGGTTCTACTTCAGGCCATGTGCTGCCCGAAGGATCTTGATTAATGAGCCGGTACATGTGCGGCAGATTAGCATGAAATTTATTTACATTTCTTTCCAGGCTTATATACTGCATCAAAAACAGAAAAGCGCATGTACCCAATGCAAGGCTGGTAATATTTACGAATGAAGACACCTTGTTTCGTGCAATATTCCTGAAAGCAATTTTCAAATAATTAATGAACATGGAGTGGTGATTTATGTTATGAACCTATTTGATTCGGTTATGCGTTGCTGTTATATTTTAAGGTTTCATCTGAATGACAAATTGATTTTTCCACCACCTGCATCAACGGTTATGGGTGTTCCGCCGCCATTCATAGCCCCTTCAATTTTATTTTCCTTTACTGTTCCACTGAAATTATTCAGCGAAAAACTCCTGTCCATCTTCTCGCCATATAATTTAAGATCATAGCCTTTATCCTTCGGAATGGTGAGATTAATATGCCCGCCTGAATTATTCAGCTTCACATACTTCCCGATCTCTTTTATTTCTACATTGATATTTCCACCGCTGGTAGAAGCATCAACACTGCAAGTCAGTTCATACATACTGACATTACCTCCTGAAGTATGTGCGCTCAGTTCGCCGGAAATATTCTTGCCGTTTACAGAACCTCCACTGGTAGTGGCTTTGATATCGCCCTGCAGGTCGTACAATTCCAGCGAGCCTCCGGAAGTATTCAAACTGATTTTACCGGTACAGTTCCCGGCATTAATGCTTCCTCCGCTGGTGCCGAGGTCAATATCATCTTTTGAGTCAGATACATCAATACTTCCACCGGACGTTTCGCCATGTATCTTTCCGGTGATTTTTTTCACGGTAAGGCTACCACCACTTGTCCTGAAATCTTCTGTCCCTGATAAATTGGAAATGGAAATGCTTCCTCCGCTTGTTGACAAATCAGTTGAAACATTTTCAGGGACAAATATTTTGAAAGAAATATTCAATGTTTTTTTCCAATTGATGATCCGGCCTTTTGGTTTTGCGATGGCGGTAAGCTTATTGCCTGATGCAGAAACAGTGAGGTCATAATCTGCATTCAGTTTTTCCTTTGTCTCTTCTTGCGATAAATCAATGTGATGCCCGTTCATAGATACGTATACTTCAATCCTTGCTTCCTGTGCATTGCCACCGGATACCTCAATGCTTCCGCCCGAAGTTTTCGCTTCTATATTTTTGATTGCATCATCCGTCAGTGATTTGGTAAGATAAGGAGTTCGGTTTTCCTGAGCTACGGCAGCAAATGCTGCAGATACAAACATTAAAATCAGCAGATATTTTTTCATGATGTTTATTTTATTTTTTTATACTTCGTTGCCTATGACTGATAGCTAACTTCATTTTTGCATTAAGCTATTTTACATTTTCTAATTACTCCGTCCTCAAGCTTTTTACCGGATTTGCAATCGCTGCTTTGATTGCCTGATAGCTTATAGTTACAAAAGCAATCAGTATGGCTAAAAATCCGGTTATCGTAAATAGCCACCATTGAATGTGAATGCGGTAAGCAAAATCCTGAAGCCATTTATTCATAGCATACCACGCTATCGGAGTGGCTATCAATATGGCAATGAATACCAGTTTTAGAAAATGGACAGAAAGCATAGCAATGATATTGCCTATGCCAGCACCCAATACTTTGCGTATGCCAATCTCACGTGTGCGCACCTGTGCTGTATAAGTCGCAAGCCCTAATAAACCGAGGCAGGAGATAAAAATCGCAATCATAGCGAAATAGGTAAATAAGGTTCCTTCCTGTTGCTCGCTCTGATAGATGTTGTTAAAAACATCATCAAGAAAAGCATACCCGAATGGATATTCACCGTTGTATCTTTTGAATTGCATACTGGCAACTGCAATGGCTTTTTGCGCATCCAGCCCGGTGGTTTTAATATACATCCTGTTTAAATATTGCGGTGCATACCAAAAAACTGCCGGGGCGATTTTTTCTTTCATGGATGCATAATGAAAATTTTTTACCACACCTATGATAGTTCCTTTTATGCCACCTAATGTAAAACGCTTGCCAACGGGATCTTTTATTCCCGACTCCTTTATAGCCGCTTCATTTAAAATAAAGTGAGTGGTATCAATAACTGCGCCTGTAAACGATGAGCCTTTTACCAATTTCATTTTAAAGAATAATATTAGGTCTTTGTCAACGCCTATCGGATGGACTATGAGATTGTCTTTAGGAGTTTTGCCATCCCAATCCACAGCCCCGGTAAAACCATTAAACCTTATGATATTTTGATTAGAACGGGTTACAGCCAATATTCCCGGCTGTTTTAACAGTTCTGCTTTTGCCGCATCATAGTGACCTGACATATCGCGCATCCAAAAGGAGAACACATGGCTTTTATCGTATCCCAAATCCTTGTTCTTTATATAATGTAATTGACTTGTTATGACCATCGTCCCAATAATGAGCATCACTGAAAAGGCAAATTGTATAACTACCAATATTTTTCGGAGCAGTACATCTCCAATGCCGATGGATATTTTTCCTTTCAATGACTTCAGCGGATCAAATGACGAAAGCAATAAGGCCGGGTAGATGCTTGATGCGGACAAAGTAGCAGTAATGGCTGCTAAAAGGATAACCCATATATGATAATCCCGCAGATTAAAAGTCATCTGTTTACCCGCAATTTGATTGAACACCGGCATCAATATATCAATGAGCCCGATTGCCAAAACGGATGCCAGTGAAAACAGTAAAGCGGTTTCAATAATGAATTGCATGAAAAGCTGGATTTTTCCTGCGCCCGCGATTTTGCGCATACTGATTTCTTTTGCCCGCAACATGGAACGGGCGGTGGACAGGTTCACATAATTGATGCATGCGATTATCAGTATCAGCAAAGCAATGGTTATAAATATCCTTACAGTTGCAATCCCATTGTCGCTCATATCAGCATTGTACAAATGCATTTTTGTCAAAGGCAACAATAAATAATCGGCATCGGTATCATCCGGTTTATGAGCAAGGTGTATCTGCAATATTTTGTCAGAAAGTTTTTTTATGGAAGCACCGGGTTTCAGCAACAAATAGGTTGCATAATCCAGATAGCTAAAGTTATTGCTCATGTCCATGCCCTGTGCAAGCATTGCTTTCAGATGAAAGCTCATGGGCATGATCATGTCACACTGAAAGCTTGAGTTTTCAGGAAAATCAGCGATGACGCCACTTACAACAAAGTTCTGTTTATTGTCTGCAACGATTACTCTTCCAATCGGGTCTGTATTACCGAAGAATTTTGCGGCAGTCTTTGTAGTAAGGACTAGTGAATTGTCATCGGGAAAAGGTTTGGCCGCATCACCTTTTATCAGGGGAAAATCGAATACTGAAAAGAGTGCAGGATCTGCAAAGACTGCATTTTCATCACCAAACACTTTCTCATTGTACTTATACAATGAATAATCGTTATTTCCTGTCAAACGCACCTGATCAATTACCTCAGGAAGCTGCTGCTTCGCAAGCGGGCCAATTGGAGCTACTCCCATGGTGAATATTTGCTTACTGGTTCCGGTGCCTCCTCTGATTTCCAGCCTGTAAATACTGGAAGCATTTTTGTGAAAACCGTCAAAGTTCAGTTCATCCTGCACCCAAAGCAGGATAAGTATGCCAATCGCTAATCCCAATGTTAAGCCTGCAATATTGACAATTGAATAAAAACTGTTTTTCATCAGGTTTCTCCAAGCGGTTTTGAAATAATTTTTCAGCATATTGATTGCTTTTTGATTGTTCAGAAATAAAAAATGCCGGGGAAAGTTTTGACTGCCGACTTAAATACTCATAATTATCCTAATTGCTGCTTCCACAAGTATGCCGGAATAAAATAAAGGTGATTTACAATACAATAGCCCCCTATCATATACGAATTAGTTCGTTTTTGATACAGGCACTGTACGTTTTTGATACAATTATCCATTAGGAATGCCTGTTTTGCCGAAAATTGGTGTGGTCGCAAATAAAGTGGGTTTCGGGAAGCAGTGGAGAAGTCTTTAGTTCGTCATGAATGGCGTCAGGGTTTTTAATATACATTTATTTGACACATCAACGTTCAAGTTTTATGAACAGAAATATTCTCTGACGCTACAACCACAATTTACAATTACTTAACTTTAGTATACAGTCTGGTGAGTACCAAGATTAGCTTATTGCTTAGTGAATCATTGCGGCTTCTATTACGGGTGCTAAATAAAGTGTTGCCAATGAAAGTGAAGTTTTACGGAGTACGAGGTTCTTTGCCTGCCTGCGGCAGGGAGTTTGAACGCTATGGCGGGAATACTACTTGTATTAAGATACTTCGTGAAAAAGCTAACAGGATTGCCATTCTCGATGCAGGTACGGGCATCCGCAATCTGGGAAAGGAACTGATTAATGAGGGCCTCTCTCAAAATGTGATCAATATTGTATTCTCTCATTTTCACTGGGACCATATACAGGGGTTTCCATTTTTTGCGCCAGCCTATAATTCTAACCAGACAATCGGGATACTGGCACTCGGGATGAAAGAGAAGATTGAAGATTTGCGGGAAATATTCTCCACGCAAATGCAAAAGGAATATTTCCCCATACAATTAGAAATGATGGGCGCTCAATTTGAGTTTTTAAATTACGGGGATGATGAAACCATTTATGGTGCGCACTTGAAATCTGTTGCTCAATACCATAAATACAGAGGAGGCTCTTATGGTTTTCGGTTAGAGGACGAAGGCGTATCGCTCGTTGTATGCACGGATCTTGAACATATAAACGGGATTGATAAAAATATTGTTGACTTTGCCAGAGATGCAGATCTGCTGATTCATGACGGGCAATATACTGCACACGAATACAAAAAATATAAAGGGTGGGGGCATAGCACCTGGGAGCAGGCGGTGGAAGTAGCCAAAGAGGCTAATGTGAAAAAACTTATCATTACTCATCACGATCCTGATCATGATGATTGTTTTCTTGACCGCATCGAAAAAGAATGCCAGCAGCTTTTCCCAAATTCTATGCTTGCAAAAGAAGGGATGGAAGTGAAGGTTTGATAATCTGATCATCGGTTAGCCGGGCATCATTTGCTGGCTATAGACTGAAGAATACAAACCGGAACTCCCTATTGTTACAAATTAGTTCACAACTTTTAACTGAGGTATCTGAGAGCAATAGAAAATCCTGACAAAAGCGTTCTTAATGAACTCTGATTTTTATCAATTAAGAAAACAGATTCCTTATTGCACAAAATCATAGTACAATCCTGCAGCACCGAGAATACCGCTGTTTTCCAACTCAGATATTTCAATCCGCAGTTTTTCAATCGATTTTCTAAATGCGAACGTGTTAATGCGCTGCCACATCGTTTCCTGAAAATAAGGATAAGCAAAACGAACAGAGCCGCCAAAAATAATCAGCGATGCATCGTAAGTGTACATGATCATCTTAATTGCATTGCCGAGATGTGTGCCCATTTCTGCATACCAGTGCAGCGCTTGCGCATCCCGTGCTTTTACTTTTTCATATAGTTCCTGCCCGTCGGCATGATATACGTTTTGGAAAAACTGCCCGCTGGCATAGTATTCATAGCAATGATCCAAATAGTCTACCATTCCAAATTCTCCCGCGCCACAATTTGAGCCTGGAAATAAATGGTGGTTGATGATGACACCAGCGCCCAGGCCTGTACCAATAGTAAGCCCTATCATATTTTGGCTGCCAGCGCCTTTGCCAAAATAGTATTCGCCGATAGCAAAACAATTGGCATCATTATTCACGAGCACAGGTACCTGATATTTTTCTTCAATGATATTTTTTAAATACACTTCTTTCCAGGAAGGAATGTGTTGGACATCGTACACGATGCCTTTCTCAACATCCACAACACTTGGTACACCAATGCCTATAGCAGCTACCTCATCATCTTTTAATCCATCAATGATATCAAATACATCGCTCAACACTTCTTCCACCGAACCTTTGCTGTTGATGCGTTTAGAGTTGATCTTCGAAAGCTGCGACCCATTTACCAAACCACCACGGATATTGGTAGCGCCCAGATCGATGCCGATAATCTTTTTATCATTCATTATGGTAGCTTATGCTTGTTGTGAAGCTTTTTTCCTGTTAAAGAGTTTGATGGTCTTATTCTTGATAATGGGCTTTGCCCAGAAACCAATGCTGAGGATAAACCCAAGCGTGAGATACAGAAAACACATGCCGCTACGCAACCCAATATGATCGCCCAGCCATCCGATCACTAATGGGATGATGGCGCCCCCAATGATGCCTGTGACCATGATGCCGGAAAAAGATCCGTGATGCTCGTCCAGCGAATTAAGCGCCAGTGAGAAAATGATCGGGTACAACACCGATGCAAAGAATCCGACCATCGGGAAAGCAATGAGCGCAAGATTTCCCGAACCAAATAACGCCGCAGTTAAACACGCAATAGCCAATGCAGTGAATAAAATAAGAACATGCCGGCTATCCATCAGTTTCACCAGCAATAAACCCAGCACTCCGCCCGCTGTCATCAATCCCCAGAAATAAGCCACGGTGTCTGCCCCGGTTTTTTGCGGGTCGTATCCATGATACGTTAGCAGAAATTGTGATACCCAGTTTGCAACGCCCTGCTCGGTGCCAACATAGCATAGCATGGAAATAAAAAATAAAATAACTATGCGTTTTTTAAATAGCCAGATATGTATTTTCAGTGCACCTGGCTTTTCATCCGTGTTTAATTCAACTTTTGGAAAACGAGAGAACAACAACACCAGAATCATCAGCACACATATCATAGTGAATAACCAATACATGGATATCCAGGGCAATTGTACCGGCACATGTTTGCTCAATGCAGAAAAGAAGAAATTGTGCGCATTATTTTTTTTGAGGTTTCCCACAATACCTGAATAAGCCAATGGGCTGATAAAAGAAGCAAGCCCGAAAATAAGCTGTGCCATGATAGAATAAAAAGCGTAGTGCTCCTCTCCGCCTGCTGTGCGGAGAAGTGGGTTGATCACAACCTGGAGCATGGCCATACCGCAACCGATCAGGAACAAAGAAAACACAGCGGATAAATAATTTGGAAAGAACGCCAGCATCAAGGAGCCTGCAAAGGCTACGATGAATGCTGTCACCATGATTTTCTTTTCTTTGTATTTTTCAATGAGCATGCCGGAAGGGATGGACATGACGCCATAAGCAATGAAAAACGCAAAAGGCAGAATGGCTACCAGCGTGAGGCTGAGGTTAAACCCAGTGATCATATCAGGTACCAGTGGGCCAAAGATATTTGTCAAAAAAGAGATGACGAAAAAAGTGAGCATAATCAGCCCGACGATATAATGAGATCTTTTCATGCAAAATGGTTAGGGATGAGGGGAAGTAAAATAAGTCACAATCTTACCGTAAAAAAATCAGGCTGGCAAATCTTAATAAAACAGCTTCAAACTGACCGACTGCATAAAAATATTTTTTTGCATCACAAAGAATCATGTTTTTAATTTATAAATTCACTTTATAAACTAAGCCATATGACTAAACCTGTAACGCTCTTTCATTCAAGAGCATACTTTCTGCTTTTCTGCTGGATTTTTAATTTCAGTGGTCAGCCAATCCAACATAAATCTTTTGACGAAGGATGGATCCAGCTATTTAATGGAAAAGACCTTTCAGGCTGGAAGCAAGTGGGTGATGGAAGCCATTACGTAGAAGACGGGTTGATTGCCAGCCATGGTGGTATGGGACTTTTGTACTGGACGAAAGAAAAGTTCAGCAACTGCACGATACGCGTGGTATTCAAAATGCAAAAATTCAATAGCAATTCCGGCGTTTTTATACGTATACCGATAGAGCCCCGCGAAGCATGGATGCCAGTGCATTATGGCTATGAAGTACAGATTGATAATCATCCCGAAACTTCAAATGAAGATGAGTACCATATCACCGGAACACTTTATTCGCTGACCAAGCCTTTGGCTAAATCAGGCAAGCCGGGGCCAGAATGGAACACCATGGAAATCATGCTTGACGGGCCACGCACCATTGTTTATCTAAATGGCGAAAAAGTGACTGACTATAAAGAGGGCGATGCTGTTCCTGAAAGAAAATTCGATTTCGAACCGGTTCGCGGCAGAAGGCCTAATGAAGGATACATCGGATTACAGAATCATGGCAACGATGATATAGTTTATTTTAAAGAAGTTGCTGTTAAACAGCTTGCTAAAAAATAATTATCATGAAAAAGGAAATAAACAACAAGAATAATCTCAGCCGAGGGGGTTTTATAAAACAAACCGGATTGGCAGGGGCAGGTTTTTTTATCGTTCCGCGTTTTGTTTTGGGAGGGAAGGGATATGTTGCACCCAGCGATAAACTCTATATCGCAGCAGTAGGCTGCGGCGGTGAAGCCGAAAATGATATCCACCATTATGCCATTGCCCCGAAGAAAAATGCAGTGATTGCTTTTTTGTGCGATGTGGATGAAAGACCGGCAGCTCTACGCCGCAAAGAATTCCCACAAGCAAAATTTTATCATGATTGGCGCGAAATGTTCAATAAGGAAAGCAAAAACTTTGATGCAGTTACTGTGGCTATACCTGATCATAACCATGCCATTGTCGGACTGAGCGCCATGCAACTGAACAAGCATCTTTATCTGCAAAAGCCCTTGACCCATGATATATATGAAGCCCGCATTCTTACGGAGGCCTCAAAAAAATATAAAGTAGTCACACAGATGGGCGACCAGGGTGCTTCCTGCGATGGCATGCGCACTATGCGCGAATGGTTTGAAGCCGGACTTATCGGCGATATTGAAAAAGTATATTGCTGGACAGACCGGCCTGTGTGGCCGCAGGGTATATCATGGCCTGCGGAAAAACCTGCGGTCCCCAAAGAACTGAACTGGGATCTTTGGCTGGGCACAGCACCGGAGACAAACTATATTGATAACCTCGTGCCCTTTAACTGGCGTGGATGGTGGCAGTTTGGTACAGGTGCTTTAGGCGATATGGGTTGTCATATCATCGGCCCCCCCTTTAAGTTGTTGGAGCTTGGTTACCCTACAGAAATTTCCGGTAGTGCAAGCACAGTGTATAGTGGCATTTTCAAAGAAGGTGTCTTTCCTGAGAGCGGGCCTGTTTCCAGTTCACTGAAATTTAAATTCAAACAGAAGAATGGAAAAGATGTTGACCTGTTCTGGATGGATGGAGGTATTACTCCGGAGCGGCTGACCGAATTGGATCCTGATATAAATTCGAATGAAGCACTTGCTGACTGGCCGGGCGAAAATGATTTTGAAGGAGGTACATTATTTATTGGCACAAAAGGAAAAGTTTCCTGTGGCTGGGGTGGCAGCCATCCCAGACTGTTACCGCTTTCGCTGAATAAGGATGTGCATGTTCCGGAAAAATACTCCCGCATTAATGGCGGCATGGACGGGCATTGGTGGCAATGGGTGGATGCGAGCATTGCTGGTTATGGAAAGATGGAAGTGGACTCGCCATTTGTCGGTTATGCGGGACCGTTAACAGAGACGGTGTTGTTAGGAAATTTATTATTGCGCAGTTTCAATATCAAAGAAAAAATAAAACGAAATGACCCGGTGTATGGCAATATGGAAGGTTATAAATTCAGCGGGCGATATGTGGCGCTGAAATGGGATGGAGAAAAGATGAAAGTGACCAATTTTGAACCTGCGAATCAATTCATAAAAAGGGAATATAGGAAGGGATGGGGAGAATTATCTTTATAGCTATTGCCTGTATTTGATTCCTCTGATTTTCGTCAATGGTGGCTAACTATGTTGAAAATTGGATGCAACGTTTATCTGTTTCATAATGTCAGGCTCTAAATTGCTTTTTTATGCAAAAGAAGTTCGGCGTTAACAGATGGTTCCTGGCAGTTGTTTGTTTTGGATTTATTTTTTCCTCTCTTTCCTGCACTAAGCGTAACGCAGCTTCAACTGAAGTTGGCAATATTTGTGTTAATCGCCTAACACCCAAAGCAAGCGATTATAAAATTTCAGGGGCTGGCCTTGATTCAGTAATAACATTATTCGCTGCTAATAATTTATCCACTGCCAATTTGCAATTCCTCTATTGGTCAACGGATACGACTACTAATATTTACGCCAACATGTACAGTGGTTATCAGGAACAGGTGACAGCAACACCTTATTTTAATGAGCTTCCGGTGTTCGCAGATAATATGTTTTTCACTTTTGATGCTGGCATATTTCAGCCCGGCGGTATATACGACAGTTACACAGGACCCGCACCTTCATCAGACACCACCGAGCATCAATCTATGCCGGGCTTGCGAAACGCATTTCTGGCGCATGTTTCAGAATCATATATGGAAGGCGGCGCATCGAATGCAAAACCATTTGTGCCTGTTGCTTCGACCTATATCAATTCCTGTCTTGATGTAACGCTCGGATATATAGATGCTTTTTATATTCCGGGAAATGACAACGCAATCAATAAGGCACTCGTCAAAGTTTGGAAAGTGACCCCAACAATCACCCCATCAATTACATTCTATCCTGTGATTTATGTAGAAGATGATAATGGCAAAGCATGGGGCGAGCCATTAATTATTCCTTGATAACTGCAGACAACCATTTCCTTTCCAGCGAAAGACTTTAAAATTTTTTTGCGATTAAAAGATGTAGCGATGTTATTGAAATAATCATTTCCAGAAAACATCCGGCATCGGTTTATTCAGCAGGTGGTCGTAAAAAAATTTATAGTCTTCGTTATGCGATTGCTTTTTCTTGTCATCGGTCCAATGGCTTCTTCCATGGCGCACTCCTGAGTAAATCATCATTTCAAAATGTTTATCAAGCTCTTGCAGTCTATTGGCAAGCTGGATTGTGTTTTGCATGTGCGCATTGTCATCAAGATTGCCATGCACGATCCGTAGCAAGCCTTTATAATTCTTTGCATAATATAGTGGTGAATTTAGTAGGTAGCCATTAGCGTTATTCTGCGGTGTACCCATGAACCTTTCTGTGTAATAGCTGTCGTACAAGTTCCAGTCTGTGACCGGATAATAGGCAATGCCGTGAGTAAATACGTCCGCGCCATAAGTAAGTGCCAGGCAGGTCATGAAGCCACCGAAGCTATAACCTGTAAAACAAACTTTTGTAGTATCAACAAAAGACTGTTTGCGCAGCCATCTGGCACAATCCATAAAATCTTCTATTTCATATTTGCCCATCTGGCCGTATATATAATTCATACCAGCTTTGCCAAAATGCCCGCTGCTCCGGTAGTCCATTGTCATTTGTATCATGCCTTCTTTAGCCCACCATTGCTCGCGCAGATCATCTGACCAGCGATCGTGCATAGTGCCCAGGCCCGGCCCTCCATACACTTCTATAAAGACAGGATATTTTTTTTGCAGGTCGAAGTGGAGCGGATAAATGATTTGCACAGGCAGGTCAAATAAGCTATCCCTTGTTTTTACATAATGCATCTCATTTTTCGCCAGATCATATTTGTCAAACTCAGTTCCTCTGCTGTCTCCAATGACTCTGATCAATTTTCTTTTGGCATCCACCAACGCCATTTTTGGCGGAGTCAGCATATTTGAATAAGTGGTGATGAAATATTTTGCATGAGGCGAAAGCAGAATCTCGTCATGCGAATAATCGCCGAACGATAACTTTGTCATGCCCTTGCCGTCAAAACCGATTTTATAAAAATCTGTCCTTAGCTTATTTTCTTTCGCTGCGAGGAAATAAATGAGCTTATGTTTTTCATCTAGCTGCACGATATTTATCACTCCGAAATCGCCCTTTGTTATCTGATTGGCCAGAGTTCCTTCCTTATTGTATAAATACAAATGATTCCATCCACTCTCATCACTGCTTATTATATATTGATTTCTTTTTTCAAGAAACCGGATATCGTATTTTGCGTTTATCCATGTGCGTTGCTTTTCTTCGTATACTTCTCTTTTACTGCCATCACTAATATTAACCGAGAATATTTTCAGTTCCTGTTGATTGCGTGGGATCCATTGTGCCCAGAGCGATGAACCGTCGGGTAACCAAAAAGGAGGGCCAAAATACTGATCATCTTTCTCATTAAAATCTGCCCATATAATTCGCGGATTGCTCACAGAGACAATTCCCAGTTTCACTGCCGGGTTTTTGTCTCCAGCCTGCGGGTAATGACATGTTTCCAGCGAGCCGTGTGTCCCATCTGAATTATAAATGGGGAATAATGGCACTTCGGTTTCATCAAAATGAATGAAAGCAACGTGCCTACTGTCCGGGCTCCACCAGAAAGCCCGGTAATTTCTTCCAAACATTTCTTCATAGTAGACCCATACTGCGTAACCATTATAAATATCTGGAGAGCCATCATGAGTGAATTGTATTTCTTTACCTGTGCTTAATTCTTTTGCAAACAGGTTATTTGCCCTTGTGAATGCTACCCATTTGCCATCAGGTGAATGTTCAGCATTTTTGGTATCGCCAAGAATATCTTCTCTTCCTCTTATCAATGTGCGGGGAGATTCATAAGGAATTGCATTCCCTGTTTTTGCTTCAACAGACAGGAAAACAGTTTTCCCGCTCTCATCTTTTCTTTCCAGATAGTGATCATCATCTATCCAGCAGACGATATCGGGCAAAGGCCTGCTGATATTTGCAGGGGAATCAGCAAATACCTGATCAAAGCTCAGCTCTTTCTTTTGTGCGAGGCAGTGTGATGAAATGAAAAGCAAATATGTTAACGCTTTAATAAGTTGCATCATGATATAACTAATAATTTAGTTATACAATAATAAAGCAAATTATTAAGCCGGCAATTTTTTTTTGTTAAGGCCTCCTGTAAAAAAACCTCCTTTCGGAGGCTTTGAATTTACATAGCTGTACTTTTAAGGATTATAGGGTGGCGTGTACGGGTAATCAGAATGGAAAGCATATTTGATTTTACGAATTTTAATATGTTTAATGATGTGGATAAATAGTGTATATCAGAAAGGATTCGCAAATGTGCCACAGTTTAAATCGTTATTTAAAATGGGAATCGCTGTTGAAGCCGTGGCACAACTCAAGCCACTTTTCTTCTAACGTTGAAAAAAAATATTTCAAACTCGCTTTATTTATTTGTTTCCATCCACTTTATGATAGCCCCGCCAACCGCTTCAGTGCCTTTGGCGCAGTTGGATAAAATGACAACGGCAAATTTCTTTTCCAGATTCACCGCAAGATAGCTGTGATATCCTCCCGTTTCGCCATTATGGAAAATCACTTCATCATTCCCTGGTTTCATATAATGCCATGCTAACCCCACTTTGGTTGCTCCATCCGTAAATGTGACGGCATGCGTGAGTTGGATATCCTTATTCAATTTTTGCGGTGCTTCGCTCAGATTGGCTTTTGCATACTTGAGCAGGTCAGCGCTTGTTGACCGGATGCCGCCTGCTGCAGCAAGCGACTTAAAATCCCATTGTGAATTGAAAGCGCCTTCCTCATTATATCCTTTTGCAAATTTTGCGGAATCGTCTTTGAGCAGGAACTCTCGTGTTTCATTCATGTGCAGCGGCTTGCAAATGGTATTGATAAATAGTGTCTCATATTTTTCGTGATTCACTCTTTCCAGGATAACGCCGAGAGTGCCAACAGCGAGATTCGAATATTCATATTTCTCACCGGGCTTGCGCACAGGTTTGAAATTTTTATAGAAACTGAATATATCATGCTGGTCATAATCCGTATATGGGTTCATGAAGTCAGAGCTATGAAAGTTCGATGGCATGCGCGGGATTCCTGAGGAATGATTGGCGAGTGTTTTAAGTGTCACCGGAATGCCTTCATATTGCAGAAAAGGTATGGAGTCAGGCAGATATTTGTTTACCGGATCATCCAGTTTTACTTTGCCGGCATTTACTGCATCGGCGAGTAAAATGGAAGTGAACGTTTTTGAAAGAGACCCGATTTCAAATATGGTATGTTCATCAGGTATCTGCTTGTTTCCTCTTGCTGTTTCGCCATAACCATAAAAAATGATTTTCCCGTCTTTTAATATCCCGATACTTAATCCCACCGTTGCCTGCAGACTGATATAAGGCTGCACTGCTGAGTCCACTTCTTTATCAAGGGATGTAATTAAAGGATTTGTGGTTGGGGCTTTATAATTTTTCCTGGCAGCTTCATCGGTGTAAGGCTTGAAAAGAAAGGTTTCGATTTTATCGTTCTTATCCAGGCTTATAAAAAGAGCGAGGTTCATGGAAGCAAATGCTGCTTTGTACTTGCTTATCCCATCAGCATGATTTTCGAATTCTGTTGATTTCATTTCCCCGAGCGGGAATAGATTATTGTCAGCTATGTTTTTAAAAGCTTCGGGTGTAAGCTGTTTCTGGAATGCTTCGCCGGTGAGCTCATAAATTTTTGTTGCGTTTTTTTCGTTGAAATATTGCTTTACAATCTGGCAAACCGAGTCAATCTTTTGTTGCTGGCTGTTTTGTGCAGATAATAAGTTATCCATTGAAATAAGGGTGAGCAATAAGAATAATTTTTTCATTGTCAATTGATTTTATAAAAAAAATCTTGTTTGCTTATGCAGTCTGGTGATTGATGGAATGTTTTCAGGCATTGCTTTTTTCTCAATTGCGTCAATTATATGATTCAGGTTCCGATAATTCATGTAATAGTTTGCTGATGTTTTGTTCCAAGGGCTTCAGAACTTTTGTTATTTCTCTTTTATTAATGTAATAAATATAGCCATAAAGAATGGCAACTGTAATGGTATAGATTGCTTTGCTCGTAAACGAGACCGGGAAAGAATAATAAAAGCAAATTGCTCCGGCAAAAAAAGGAAGAAGATACCACCAGGCCACCGTATCAAGAAGCTTTATCTGCCTTTTTACGCTTTGAAGTGAAACCATCAGATGGTAATTGATCGCTGAAGCCGTGTCTTTTTTTATATTATTTCTGCGCGCAAGAGGGAGCCTGATCATTACCAGGACGCATCCGGCGATGATGATGGCAGCGCCTATTTTAGACAGAAGGTGCGGCATTATTATCAGCCACCATCCGAACAATAATATCATGCATGCAGCAATAAAAATTTCACGTCTGTCTCTTCTTCTTACAGACTTCTCAATATTGTTTATTTTTTGACTGATGCTTAGTATAAGCTTTTCAGGATTTATTTCCACCTGCTGATCGTTGCATGAGTTCAGCCACAGTTGTTTTAAAATATTTTCATCCATCTCTAATTATTTATGCAGTTAAACAATTTCTTTTTTATGCGGCTGAGTTTTACAGCCACATGATTTTCCGTTATCCCTGTAATGTCTGAAATTGCCCTATGCGAGAGGTCTTCAAGGAAAAGCAGCACAAGCGACTTTTCGGCATCGTCCAATTTGGCGATACATGCATATAGTTGGTTGATCTTCTCGTTGGTTTCAATATTAATTTGCAGATCCCGGCTTTCATCCAATATGCTGATACCTTCTATTGCAAAATTTGCCCGGTTCTCTTTTTTACTTTTTATTGAGAACCGCATACAAATATTCAGGCTAATCCTGTAAATCCATGTATTGATCATTGCTTCCTGCCTGAAGGAAGGAAGTGACTTCCAGATATTCAACACAACTTCCTGGTATAAATCTTTTTGGTCTTCTTTATTTCGGGCGTATGCCTGGCAGATGCGCAATATCTTTTGCCTGTTATTTTCGATGATTTTTAGGAAAAGCAATTTCAGATCTTCATCCATTTTGTTTCTTTATGCGTCCTTAGTAATTAGTTATCGGTTGGAAGAGAATATTACAGATGAATATAAATAATTTGAAAATCTTCCGGTAAATCAGGAAAAGAATGTGGCTAATACACAAAAATCATTGCCAGTAAACGAAATAACTACAGGTATATGTTGTTTGAAATTGGGAATTGT
>Ga0182030_10000899_pt1 | contig 59110 bp, 42 predicted proteins | sample 812S3MmetaG_FD_121299 | JGI IMG/M metagenome (GOLD analysis project Ga0182030, IMG submission 121299) | Permafrost microbial communities from Stordalen Mire, Sweden - 812S3M metaG (Illumina Assembly) | ecosystem: Environmental > Terrestrial > Soil > Wetlands > Permafrost | place: Sweden... | reverse complement strand
CTGTTGTGAGATCTCCAATGCAAAACAAAATTGTGAGCATCATAGCGAAACCAAAAAGCCCATTCATGATCATACTGCCGCAAATCGCTCGGGGGATATTCAGCGCCGCACTTGAAACTGATTGACGAGTCAGCCACAAACCTCCCAAAAATAATTGGCTGATTGAAAGCACTTTGGACCCCACGAACTTTCTTCTGCCATGTGAACACTTGCATCGGCACCAACAAATGTGGCAACATTCCCAAGAAATCCAACACAGTAAGATAGTCCTTGGGTAGGCCATCCTCCCTCATTAAGACTTGTCGTGAACACTGATGCTGCTGATCCATGGGGTGAGTATACCCACAGAAGAGTGACGATTGTGATGAAGCCTGCAACATGAAAGACGAGAATGAATATTTCAAACTTTGGTAAAAGCCCTGGAATCACAATATTGATGAATATTGCGACAGCTATGACAAACCAGGAAAGCAGTGTGCCCTGCCATAGTTTTGCGTCGTAGTCAGGATAATCGAGAATGATTAAACCCTGAATGATTGTCCCAGCAAAGATAGATTCTGTTGCTATTGTAGCAATCCAAGCAAGGGATGTCAGCCATCCAATAACATAACTGGAGATCTTCTTGTACCGGGCGGGGGCAAGCATGTACACCCAATAATATTGACCCGCCGCGATCGGTGCCATAGAAGCCAGCTCTGAGATGACAGTATACACTGAAAGTGTCGAGAGCCATGCGATAAGATAGCCATAAACGAGGCCTGCTGGGCCACCATTGTCCAAACCCTGGCTGAAGAGAGCAAGGACGGTTTCCCAAGTGATCAATTCACACATGGCAAACCCAAAGATTGAAATTAGACCGAAACGTCTCTTGAGGACTTGCTTCTTCCCTAAGAGAGCTAAAACATCGCTATCGGCATTCTTCTCGCTGTTGTGCTCGGACACAACGCCACCCATGGTAGCGGATTGACAGACTGATAAGGATCGTTGCGATGTTGCGTTGGGCGGGGTTGCTGTAGGACTGTTCACAATTGTGATATCTCAATTGAACACGGGAGAATCTAACAGAGACCAGTATATTCCATCTATGAAGGAGATGTAGTGAAATGAAGAAACTTCGGCGCTAGAAATGGATCCTCGGCATACGACCTGAATTGAATTGAGCTAGTGTCGCATGACAGCGTCGATCTGTGCAATCTAATCTTTTCCGAAGGTGGAGTCTCGACCCGCGATGATTTAGAGTGTGTCATCACTGCGGCGTTGAGGGACACGCCAAACTTTTGTCACAATTTATGCCATCCCATTCAATGTTGGCTATCTCACGTTTTGTAACCCTTGCCCCGCTAGACTGATATCAGTGGGAGGTGGGCAAATTATACACTGACCCTCACAACTATTTGGGTCTGATCTTTCGAATAGTGGGTTCTCTTTAATTCTACGTTTCCCAAATTGTAGTCTTATAGGTACCTATCTCACTCCTCCAGCCTCAAGTAGATAGGAACTGCATATGAGTCCCGATGACTTGAAGCACTTGCTCCCTCGCTGCATCAAAATCTATATCAGCCAAGATATCTGAATAATGGATCGCGTTTATCTGTATGTGCACCAGCTCTCCAATCCATACTCAGCATCCTGTTGGATGCAACATTTTTCATCTCACTTTCAATCTCTCCATTGCCATACCCTGTAGGGCCCGTGACTAGGACAGAGTGATCACCTCCATTGACCGCCTCATTATTAAGAATACAACCAGCGCCACAGGTTCTCCCTACCGGTGCATGTTTCCTGGCGGGCGAGGAAGCCTCAAAACGATATAATAAAAATTAGAAAGAAAGGCTGGCATGCATCTCCGATCAGAGTGATACACAATAGATATGATTTTGGCATGCTGTCAAACATTCCTACACCTGAAACCTTCCCAGAGCAATGTATTATGCACATGCACAGAATATTGTATCAAATTGCGCACTCGCAGGCAAATGGGCAATGGAAGGATCATGCTGTGAACGCAGAGCGGGCGAGAGATGGTAATGTGAGACACAAAGTATGAATTATGATAGAATACTACGCCCTGTAAAAGTACACCCTCTAAACTCCTTTAATGCACCGGTGCCATGCTCAGAATCCATGCCCACCCTTTAAATAACGTACATAGCTGCCCCTATTGCAACGGCACCCCAAACTGGTGCTTGTGTCTTGTATGCTCCACTTCCTGATGTTGAAGTCGACTTCACGCTCGCATCTGTTGAAGAAGCCTTTGATGTAACCGAGGCCGCAGCAGCACTGATGGCGCTCGATGCGCTACTTACCGCTCCATTCGCTTGACTTTTAATACTGCTTGCAATGCTTTGCAAACTAGTCTTCTCCGCCCCAGTTGCCGTCTCGGCGACGCTGCTCAAGCTGCTCACTGCGCTGGAAGCAAGCGACAAGGCGCTCGAAAGTTCCGAGGCAACAAGGCTAGTAGCAGATGCAAATCCAGAACTCCCCAATGATAACCCCGATGAGATAGCTTCACCCGCATAACTTGTGCCCGTAGAAACAGCTCCTCCTGCATATGATGTTCCAGTCGAGATGGCACCAGCGGCATCTGATGTTGCGGTGCTGAGTGCGCCTCCCACGTCGGATGTGACCGAGTTGACTATGCTACCAAGATCTTGTGCGGAGGAGGTGTAGGCCAGGACGGCGAGGACGGAGATCGTTGAGAGATGCATTATGATTGAATAAGGAGAGATTTCGAGATGAAGAATTGACTAATGGACTGCGTTGAAGGAGTATTTCGAGTTCGGAGGCGGTTGAAGAGGAGTCGATGTGGTGATGGACGAAGGGAAGAAAATGAAGGATTTAAAGGATTTCACCCCTTATGCATAAACAAATTTTGGTACAGTAATCAGCCTCAGCCACACGAGTAGTGGCCCGCTAGCAAACACCATGACGGTAGATCTGCCTCAATAGGCTCTCTTTGCGTAAAACATTGCCGCAAATAGATAGAGTTTCAGCAACTCACGGAGCAGGGAGATTTGATGCGGAGGATCGCCAGAAGTTGCCGAGCCAGAAAGCGGGCGCCGGGTGGCTGTGCGGCCATGTCATTCTTGTTCAAACGCGACGTCTTGCGTACATCTGTCATACATCACAAGAGTGCGCAACAATGTCTATTCTCTGCGAAGCGTAGCGGGTATCATGCATCATTCGAGATCTCAATCGTCTCGTAAGAGAAAAAGAACTTGATCTTTCCAGGCTTTGGCTCTTTCTGCAGGATCAACATGCCTAGGCCGCTAGAGTAAGAGAAATCCTCGCCTCAACCCCCCGCCCCGGGGCAGGACGAAACACACTTACGTCCGTGCTTTACGATAACATGTCATGCCCGATCTCGTATCGTTTCATTTTGATATCACAAATGCCGAATCTATCCAGAAATCATTGACTGCGGCTAGCTGACGCGGCTCACGATGTGGCAATACACGCGGGAACTCAGCCACGGGCTCCACACATCACGATTACGGTTTCCTTCGAACCCTTTTCACTTGTATACTTTAAAGATTAAGGCTAGGTCTGGTCTGAACTTCTAGTGAAATCGCAGATTTTCCCCCGATACCATTGGGCTGTCATTGAATGCAGCTCATTCCGAGTTGCAAAGTCCCCCCCTGGGTCTACACTCACGGACGAGACTTCAGAGCTCCACCAGTCATTCTCCTTCCGCGTTCTATTATTTTAGAACCCTTCGCTTATCTTTAATTGTCCTGCTTATGATCAATGATTAGCCAACTTCAATATCATACAGGTGCTTAAGTATTAAATCATCCAACACTCCGAAGCTGCTTACCTTGTCCCGACATTCAATTCGATTAATTCGGTAGTAACACCTGATTGAGCCTTGAATCTATTGGGATAGCCTTTGAAAACGGCGAAATTTTCCACCCTCAATCTCGGTGATCATTTGGTCCCTCGATCGAGCTTGATAAAAAGCCCGCCATGCCATGTGGGACGGATTAAATACCAACCTAGTATCATTATCTCAAGTCTTTGGGTTTGCTACTTCTGCTGTGCACAGAATTTTGAGATATTATTGCCTTCACATCTGACCTAACTCCTGGCCCCTTTGAATTAATAAAGTGGTCGCTATAATGTTGAGCGTCATCAACCCTACTCATGGCGTCGAAGTGCGCAAGATCGAACTGGGTTTCCCCGGAGGTTAGCGACCTTCGCCGAATATCTCAAAGCCGAATAGCACATCGTGTTTAAATCCACAGTCTTCCTAATAACAACTAATCAGCAACTCGATCACCATTTCTAGCAGTGCCAAGCCTTTGTATGTCAAGTACAATGAATAATTCCTCTAGTGAATTTGCACTCTTCTCCACTCTGCCCACTGAGATTCGTTTGAGGATATGGTCCCTTAGCTTTCTCATCCGGCGACTCATTGTGATCCGCACCAAAGGTTGCCCAGGCAAGACCGAATATTTATCAACCAGGAATGGCATCGAGGTCAGCAACACATCGTGGGCAATCAAATGCTCAGCCCCACCTGCACTTAGCGTGTGCCGTGAATCGCGTAGAGAAGCTCTCACAACGTACACGTTTCGTTTCGACCTTGTGGCATCTGGTCCCCAAGTTGTGTACTTCAACCCTTTTCTCGATACTGTCTATGTGGATTTTGAATCGAGCAGTCTCCTTCGATTGCTATTAGATGATCTCAGAGCGTTTGACCAACGGGGAAGGGGAATTAGACTCCTGGCCGTCAGTTATGATTTCTTTATGCGCTACCGAATCGTATGGTTTGAGTGCGAGTTCCCACTACACTACCTTGACAGTCTCACCCTCGTCGTCGAAGATAATCATGAACAATGCTTGATTCCAGATTGCGCGTTAGGATCACCTAGTACGGATAAAGAATTGCGGTTGTGGGAAGAAGCAAGACGAGATACGATGGGGTGCTTTTTTGCCGCAACACGGAATTCTATTGTTTCACCGGACTTTAAAATCGCCGCCATGAAAAAGGGAGAGTTAGCTAGGTTTATGAGTGAAAATAATAAGATGGATTGTATTTTGGAGGGGCCAATACGACCATATGTCTCTTCCACTGAGGCTCCAGCGGAAGAGTTCTCCAAATGAGAGTTTACCACATTTTGGACACTACGTATGACTTGGAGAATATCGCACATTATGGGTTACTCTTCGTGGAGTTGTGGTATTGAGGATGTAGCTTTTCATTATCTGGAAGAAGTCCGAGAAACATATATGGGGGCACCTCCTATCATAGACCGGGGAATTGCATTGTGACACGAGATGGGCGCGACGAGACATCTAAGTATTTTCAAAGTTCAGTCTTGGAATTTGTACAATCTATAGCATTTTATGCAAGCACTACGACTTCCTTTCTAGAGAGTAGTTGGATTCATACCAATTATTACTCGCACATGAGTTCCAATTATTGTAAGATTCATCTTTAGCGGCCGATAAATCCTTGTGTTAGACAATTTCATTTGGCAAATGAAGTTAAAACAGGCTTTAGCCGCCGGAAATCCATTCCTCTTAATATCCCCCGGCTGCGATGGGATATAGTTCTAGACTCAAGAGAGTTAGTGTCCGCTGGATTCGAACTCACTCTTCTAACCCGAAACCAGCCTTACACGCTGAATGCTCCTTATTTGAGCAAACCCGTAGCTGAAGACTAGAGCTAGTCGGGAATTCCGAAAGTGTGGGGTAAGATCCAAGTCCTTAGACTTGTAGATCTTAGCCTTGTTAGATGGAGAGGTTTTAGCAATACCATCACGAACTATGAACTACTTGGGAACATGTAAGGTAGTGGACAATGCTGGTGCGCATTCCTCTCGTAGCAGTCTTCAAGCTATCTTTGTTTCTTCAAGACTTTGAATTTCGGCCACAAAGCCCTTGGGAGACCTTGCCTATATCCGCTTTGGTATTTCAGGCCTACCGCATTTGAACTTGGCATACTTGATGCGGAAAGTACCTGCGGTAGCGGTACCCGCGATCTGAAAACTGCTACTTTATCGGCGCGACGTGTTAAAGTATCTTGACAATTTTGATGTCAAATTGTCTTATGATGCGATAGAGTTCCTCCTCATCTGGTAATATGGTGTGTAAGCTAATAGATGCTGTATACTAGGACATTTCAACAGCGGAATGACCCTCTGTATGGGCCCTAAGGTCCATAAAGAGCAAAGAAAGCCCCTTAAATGCTCCTCAACCTACATCTACATGAACACCATCAAAATGCAATTCATTACTTCCGTCACTGCTATTTTGGCACTCGCCGTTTCTATCGCTGGTGCGGCCCACCCCACCCACAACGGCGTCGCCACCTACTACACCCAAGATGGAAACGCAGGCTCATGTGGCGATTACCACTCGGTATGATTTTTCATGTTCTCATGCCTGCCCAGAATGTTGATACTTCTTCTAGGACAGTGACTTCATTGTAGCTATCAGTGAGCAGAAGCCCTTCACCTACAACGCTCACTGTGGCCAAACCGTCACCATCAAGAACACTGGTGGTGGGGATGACAACAACGGCATTGGCAAGAGCATCACTGCTACCGTGGCTGATACTTGCCCTGGCTGTGACCCTGACCATTTGGACTTGTCAATGGGTGCTTTCAAAGCCCTTACTGGTGGAAACTTGGATCCTCCAGGAGAGTTCAATATCCAATGGTAAGCCTTGGTTGTTGTGAAATGAAGTTTGCTGGAAATTGATGTTTTTCAGGCATCTCAACTAGACCCTGGACTGTCGCCTGATAGGGGCACTTAGGAAGGTGGTCACATGAAGCTGGTTCTTCGCGCTCGTTCCTTTCGTACCGCATATTCAGTCTGAGTCTCTATTATAAGTTGAACAAGAATCTGTCACACATGATCCAGTACCTTCACTCGAGCTTTTTAAATGTCAAGCTTTTAACCGTCAAGCTCTGTTAGGCGATTCTTCTAGTGAATTTTATGTGCCAATCGTGGGCCTCTTTGGGCCAAGTCTCTTCTATGACTCGCATGCGTTGTCTCTCTAATGATAGACTGGGTCACCAACTTCTTCCAACGTAAGAATTTTTTCCCCTAAACAGTTGCTTTATTATCTATTTCACTGCGTGAGGAGGACCTTGCTTTCGACAGTCTTTTATAATCAAGTTACTCTTTGACTTCCGCCCCCAAATTTAGCTCCTTGTCCTCCCTTATAATCGCTGGAGACTTGCCATTCTCGGCTTTAGTGTCATCCAGACTGATAACTGAGGTTCCCCTAGTTGAATGACCCTGCGTTCCAATGGTCAGGAAGGGAACGAATAGTAACCCCGCCGCCGACGAAGCCACACAAAACCAGAACACCATTCGATAAGGACGAAGGGAAGTCTGCAAAGCAGCGGAGCTTGTCGATTCTGCGTTGTATATACTCGCTGAGATCCCAAGTCCAACTGCCGAGCAAACCTTGGTTACCGTATTAAAAATCCCACCAGCAAGGCTCTGTTGCGTAGGTGGAAGGGATGACATGACGTACATCTGAAATTGTCAGCGGAATCAAGGAAGGGTAGAGAGACATACGTTGGCAACATTAAATTGCAAATCCGCACCTATTACCGATAAGAGAAGTGACGGGAATATGAAAGCCCAATAAGAGCTATCTTCCTTCATGATCGCCAGAAGAGTTACCGCTAAGAGGTATGAAAGAGCCCCAATCCCCGTCAACACTTTGTTGTCGACTTTATGCAGAACGAAACCAGCGACGATGTTCACAGCAATTCCACCAATTGCCTGCGGTAGAAGATGGATAGCAACTTTGAGAGCAGAGAATCCAAGAACATTTTGCATATACAACGACAGCCAGAATGCGGATGTCGTGAAGCTCATGAATCCTAGAAGAACGACGACGTTGATCTGATAGTCAGCCAGTGAAATCATAAAAAGAGTTGGGCATAAAGTACTAGTGAGAAATTCCTATCCCGCCAAATATGCAAAGGCATCAGAGGATATTTGCAAAATCCTTCCCATCCAATGAAACACCCAATCATCGCAATACCAAGGAGTAACAACACCAGAACGTAGCTCGTCCGCCATCCATGTGGCGCACCCCCAGCAATGCTATGACAGTTAGTTGGGGTTTCCCTATGGATGAAGATAGAAGTTTTACGTCAAAGATGAGCAGAAGAGAGCAATCCCCGCGATGCTCAAGAGAATTCCAAACAGATCAAACCTTTTGAGCGTTTTCACAGTGAACTTTTCGGTCTCCGCCTGCGTCCTTGGGACAGTGAAAATAGCTGCAATAAAGATCACGCCATATATGATAGCCAGCAAATAGAAAGATGCTCTCCAGTTGAACAGATGGGCCGCAACTCCTGAGAGTATCGACCCCATCACGAATCCTACAGGATTCCCCGCACTGAAACAGGCGAAAGCCTTATTCTTCCTTTTTGACGGCATTTTGTAAGCAGCACCAAGTATACCGACTGCTGGTGGAACAGCAGCGGCAGACCATAGACCCAGAAGACCTCCAAAAACGTCCATGTACATGGCATTTGTGGAAAATCCGGCGATTAAGCTGGAGACGGCGAAGGCGCCCATGGCAAAAATGAGCAGAGACCGTCGACCAAAAGTATCAGCAACTTTTGCAAAGAACAAGAGAAAGGAACCCGAAGCCAGCCTGCTTCAATCAGTCACTAGACACCGAGTTCAAAAGGACCACCCACGAAGAAGAAGCATTGATCCACGTGATTTGCGCCGAAGTCATATGGAGATTACGACCAATCGGAGCCGTGATCACCGTGCAAATCCCGTAAACAAACGAGGACATCCCAATTGACATGGTGGCCGTCAAAACAAAGAGATATTCTTGAAATGTGGACTTGAAGCACTCAGGGCGCTTTCCGGGCTCTGAATGGGCGTCATATGGTGGCGAAGGTTCACTTTGAGACTCTACTGCCGCGAGGCTGCTGTCCACTGCTGCCATTTCGTCTCTTATATGCCGGCAAAACACACTTGCCATTATGTAACGAACGGTTCAGAAACAAAAGCAGACATTTGGGAATAGGATGATGCTGGATGAAATTCGTGGTTTGTCATGATTTGTAAAAAAAAAAAAAAAAAAATTGGCGACGATATGAAAGTAGATCTCGGCGAGAGTGGGAGTGCGGGTGGGAGTGCCGAAGTGGGGTGGAATGAACACGCAAGTGAATCTCAGTCATTCACCCCTCAGTTTCTTACACCTGGACGAAGAATATGAGTAGGCGTATGTTGAGTGCGTTGAAAGCCCGAGTATTCAATCCACTTGGCGAATCATTCTCATGACATCGAGGTGGGTATCCTAGGTACTCTACAATCCTCAACCACCCCACATTCCACGCGTGATCAGGTGATACTGTATCCCGATAATCACTCGCATTCGAATATTCGTGGTCTACAGACTTAAGTAGTTACTTAGGATCGAATTCTCTCTCCGCTCTTTGCAGAGTCGAACAAGTTTCAAGGATTGGGAGTATGGAACTGGCGCGGTTTTTATACATATGCGTACAGTGTCAGGTGCTAACTGCGTCGAAGAGTTTTCCGCAAACTGATGAGCCCGATAAGGTTCTTTGATCTTCCCATATTTTCATCAGAATATTGTCTAAAGCTATGTCCCCCACGAACATCTTAGCAATACGTGGATCTACAATCTCTTGACTTACTTCACATCCCTGCAACGCCCGCGTTTCACCCTCCAATCCCATCAAGTGAGTCTGTAAATCCCAAGTTTCATCTGAAAAAGTCATTCCAACAACTCCTTGCCGTATTATCAGTCATTTGAGTGTCAGCCATCACATCAAACATAAGCGGTCTGTGGTTTTCTTGTCAATGTTCCCAGACAACAACGAGAAACTGGAAAGTATACTTGGCCTCGATGAAGACTCCGGGTTGTTGAATTCGGAGCTTATGATGTCAATATTTCGTTTTCTGAAGCTGCATAAATTAGTAATCGGAGTTGGGTATGCTTTCGCGATTACAGTCAAAAGTATCCTTTCTTCTATTCCCATCGAGTAAGAGAGCGATCTTAGTTCTTGCACAACTGATTTCATTTTGTGATTTAGAGAATCACGAGCTTTCCCAATTCAAATGGATAATATATTGTATCACATTTAGAAAACCAAATCTTCAGAATCGGCAGTCACGGTCCGGGGAATGTCAGCTGAAGCTGCTTCAACAGCATCTATGTACCGGACATATCCCAACAAATGCTTGTAGAAACATATGCGTCCATTAGGAGCTTGCAAATGAGAATTATGACCATAACTTTAAGGGTTCAGTTGCAGGACAAAGCATAAAATTAGCCTCAAAGCTTTGTACTAAGAACCACACATTGCTTTTCGGAAGTCGGATGAGGTGAAGACGGTCATGCAAGCGGGTAATATATTAAAGACCAAACAGGTCAATTGAAAGTCCCCGATTGTGATGCTGCAAAATATATTAAATATTGAACGCTCGGGTTGAAATGTGTGATGTGATTGGCGCAGTCGTGGGAGTGCTGTTCCAGAAGCTGTTCAGGCCTGGACCGCAATCTATTTGAATCAAAGATGTGCCCAGTCTTTTGCAAGCCACGGGAAGAGCTGGAGCCGATGTATAGGGAAGCCAACACGAGGGATCAAGCTCGGGGATGAGATAGGGACGAACTGGTTGAAAATTCCTGTAGTAGGTGTAAGAGATGAAGGATCAGTTGAAATTCCCCGAAGTGTTTGCAAAGATGCAGAAACGGATATTAGGGTGCTGATATAATACTTTGCCATTGGTTCTCAGTCTCCTGTTCTCTTCTGGTTCAGGGGAGAAGCATCACGTGAGCGGTAGCTAAAAATAAGCTTAAAATCCTGAATGCTGCAGAACCTTCCCAGATATTAGATGTGCAACCTTCCCAAGTTGCAGTCCATATTCATCACCCCATTGATATATTATATCAGAGTTCACTAACCTGCATCACTCTCTTCTTACCAATTTTCGATGTATTAGGCTTCGCAGAGGAGAGATCGGAGGCGTTCATCGGGCCTGAAGTTTCATCTCATATTTTGAGACTCGTCGAGCTTCAGGGTTCAAAAACAAAGGACGGCCCGCCATTCTTCTTCGAAACGAGCCCTGACTAGATGAACCTTCATCTCAATCCACTATTTCCGTCATTCCCGTCGTTCTAGGTTCGTGAACAACGCGTACCTCCCACCAGACAGTTCCATGATCATCAATCTCCGAAGTGACCTAGCCCAGAATATGATCTGAATTCAGTAGGTTCAGATGTCGGGGCACAATACAGATGTAATGATTGGAATGTCGTGCTCTTCGATGGCCCATCCTACGGCAATACCCCAGGCTGCGGGTTCGAACCTCAATGCCCTTACCTATTCAGACTCTAAAGTGCTTCGATATGATCTCGAGCCTTTCGACGTATGAATTTATCTGCCAGGATCACAAAAATCTTATTTGTGCAACTCGTCTTCTGAATGGTGGGTTAGTGTCTTGCATGAACCCGCAAGCTTTGACCCATGGTAAGGATCTTACCGAGATTCTGCGACGACATCGAAACCTCAATGTGCATCATCAATGCCTTCATACTTGAATTGTCAAGGAATGCTTCAAGAGGAATACCCAGCCTCAGTGCACCAGGTAGACATGTCGCCACTTGCGAGTGGTCTATGACCTCAGGAAGGCTTGGTTTGTTCGCAAAGACCATGCTTATTGCTCCTAATTAAAGCCCAATGCCCACGTCCCAGACCCATGGGCTACAGATAGAGTGGTCATAAGCTTCTTGACAACCTTCTTTTGCAGTCTTGAAACGTATGCCCGTTTGTGGCGCTTTCTTCTTCTCCGTTGCCCGATTCCTCCCCCACTTCAAGGAGGTAGCTAGCTTGGCGGACTCGCCCCATCCCGCGCGTGGGCCACTTCAGTTGTTGCATGGATTTCTTTCTTATACTTCATGCACCCTTAGCAGTTACACGTCTCTTGTCTCGACCTTTCTTCTGGCTCTTGCTGTCGGCTGGTCGCCACATTCTTTTCAATTCGCTGCATTTTCTTTCACTGCTGGATCAGGTCGTTGTTTCATCTTGCTTCTTCCACCGTTCTGGCCTATCGGTGATCCACTCCTTACATTGCCTGGAAGTTGAACTTCTCTCCTCGAACACGCCTTCCCTTTGACAGCATCATACTCGACCTTCATGACTTAACAACACCACAAACGGCAACGCCACGGCTCGCTGCCTACGAATATAATTGGGAATAGAGTTGGGGGAATCAAGATCTAGATGATCATGGCGGCTTCGATGAGGTTTGCCAGAGCACAGGTATCAAATGGGACTGGATTCACAAACACCCAGGCAGGAAGCGCAAGGAACGAGACTGCAACATTGGACCTGATAGCGAATCTTGTCTTTGCGGAAAGCAAGTCGGTCCGGACGTCAACAATTATCCTGGCGGCGTTTAATGTGCTTGCTGCCTTCGCGACAGCATCAAGTATTTTATATGATTGTTATTGGGCTTCGAAACGCTGCAACCCAAAGTTTAAAGCTTCGTATGTGTAGCAAGAAGTTTTGTTGGCGAGGAACTTTTGCTGATAGCTTTAGAAAATTCTGCGTATCATCAATACATCCTGCTGAGACTTTCCCCTTGATCCTCGCGATAGGAATTGTTATCCAAGGTCTTGCCTTCGCTGGAATACAAGGAACGGGTCTTAAAAGCCTGTTCACGAAGGGCTGTAATGTGATCGCGCAGTTCATGTGGCCAGGTGAGATGGGAGAATCAATTGGAAGGATGAAAGCTTACGATGGTGTTCACAGCCTTATTCATTGTGCCATATATACAGTTGGTTTTCGGTCTCGAATGCGCACTTCGATCGATGCGAAAGCAGCCATTCCGGGCACGAGGGAAATACGATGTCACAATATGTTGCGGTGTAATTGTGTTGATGTTAGTTGGTACTTGGATCCCCTCTCACACAAACCCAGAGCCAAAGACATGCTTTGCGTCGTTGGTGTGGTATGTTTCGGGTTTCGGACTCCAGGGACTTGTCCTACTATCGGTAGCAGCAGGATTGATGCTACTGAGTGCATTCACGATATTTATTCGACTCTCGACGGTGAACTTAATCGACCAACAACAACGAATTGCAGCTTCAAGAATGGTGTATTATCTAGTTCTAGGCATTGTATCATTGGTGAGTGACATCTTTAAATTGCTTTAATCTAGGACCTAACTTCTGATTAGGCATTTGTTATACCATATTTCGTGTCCATAACTTTCGGTAATGGAGATCTGAAGGCTGCGATGATGGCGACTGTAGTTCTGAACCTTTCGGGGTTGATGAGTGGGCTACTTCAACTTTTTCTCCGGTCGAATACAGCAACAACGTCATTCGGACCAAAGAGCGAAAGGTCCTGGGAACGTAAGAAGCATGAGATTAGGATCTGGGGACCCAATGAACTTGCTTTCAACAACCAGCTAGTAGATCCTGTGTCTGGTCCTGGAAGCCCAGCTGAACTAGACGGACGTACGGAGAGTCGAACGGGTTTGGTAGGACTTGAGAAAGGCCGGGCTATCAGCATGGAGTCCTTGAGAAGTCCGCCGTTCAACTCGCAGATGAGGTACAACCCACTAGCCTCAAATACTGTAGTTGACGGGAGAAAAGTGGAAACCATGGTAGAGCTTCCTACCAGATCGCCACAGCGGACACATGCTCGAAAACAATCATACTCATTGTTTCCCGCTGAAGCAAGCACAGATAAAGCAAATACTCGACCCGAGCTCACGTCGGTTTACGATATCAGTGGGCTAGAGCCTCCCCCGCCCGTCTTTGGAGGCGGACTTAGAGGCTTGGGACATCGTCGAGACTCATCAATAGCATCCTCTGCAACTGTGCAAATAGGATTGCGAATATCTCATGCAATCTCACCCTCCCAAGAGGAGACTATGCCGTTTCCTTTACCCTCGATGACGTATGACGGGAAAGCTCGACCGGTGTCCCCTCTTCGAATCCAGACCCAAAAAATTCCAACATCCTCATTCTCCCAGCCCTCCACGCAACCACAACCGGTACCCGTACGGTCACTTAAGCGACCCGGTCAATTAAATACAACTATCAAGTCCCCAACGCAACAATTGCCTTTTCGTGGAAGCCTTACCAATAAAACCTTACCTCCCACTCCGAGACTGAGGGCTCCTTCAATCCAAAGAGTGATGGAATCAACAACGCAATTAAGCCCTACGGTCTACTCACCGGAGAAGAAATTGCCTAAAGCTTTGAACACTCCACAATCTGCGACCGTGCCACTACTGCGGAATCCTCTCAGCGAATCTCCGACCGGCCCCCAGCGACCGAATTCAAGTCGACAGCCAGAACGGAAGAGTAAAATGGATTGGATCTAGAATCACATCTCGAGTTGGATAACGCCTGGAGGATATAGATATGGCTGGTTGTATATTTGGTGTTTCAATTCTAATGATACCTTTTTCCCTGTTATATTAACACTCTCTTTCTCTCTGGATGGCGCGGCGTCACGGCTGGGAAGTTGTCATTGTCATATAGATGTTCCATGTGTCTGTATGAGGTGAGTTTCTATATACAAGAGTGTAACATGAGCGATAAAGATAGTCGAGCATAGAAATTCGGAAATTTTTCCACCCGCTCAATCTCATTTCTGATCCTCCATGTTTGAATCACCCAACGACGACGGGACGGAATTAATTCCAAGAATAACATGACAGTATGATACTATGACACTATGATATTATATGCCAAGAGGTTTGACCAAGACCCTGCGTTTGAACAAATTCTAATCGACCTTCTGGAAACCATAATCATTCGACGTGCATGCCACCTGCATCATTTCGCAACGGACATATGCCGGCTCATCAGCATGTCTATTTTGGGTTCAGGGATAGGCCTCGACGAAACGCGAAAGTGTCGCAAACATATCGACTTGAAACCCACAGTCAAGATCACGTGAACATACTTGAGAGAAAAGCTTGTTTGGGAATAGTTGGGCTTGTTCTTCATTTAGTTAGTTTTGCTAGTGGTTATGTGTTTATATTTGTGTTGGGGGCACAATGTAAGCGGCATGTCTACCTTTTCGCAGGCATCTATAGGGAATACACGAAAGTTTTGAAAAAAAAAAGCAAGGGAAACGAGAAAAAAAAATTTAACCTCAGTGAAAACCACCCAGCTGAGTTCCAATTCTAATTTCTCGTTGTGACTTATAAATTCACTCCTTGGAGGGACAATAAAAGGCTCGGGGTTTGGTTTGCAAAGCCCGTCGAAAGAATTTCAAGACTGCTTTCTTGTGGCTTGATGTGGATTTCATGGAATTTTAACGGATGCTTCGGAACCGGCTCTTGTCGGTATAAACAAAGAGGGTTAACTTTAAAGGGTGCATCATCGTGACGGGCCGGACGGCCCACTTACCTACCTAGGTAGGTAAAATAGGTACTTATTGATGATCATGTGATCGGGCATGCCAGGGCGCGACTCCCCTCGAACTGAGCTCTCATTGAAGAAAAAGACATGCGAGACACTGAGGACTGGGCTATGGTAGTCAATCATCGCAGAAATGTAAAGTCAAATTCAAACTCTTCTTATAACCCTTATTATTATGCAGCTTTTTGATATACACTGATGGATCCTGTCGCAGATCTCCTCGACATACTCTGACAAAGCTCGAAAAGCCCGAAGCCTATAACACCAAAGGGAATCCATTTGAGGTCAATACCTAAGAACTCCTTCCCGCTTAGAAATACGTCTGCCCAAAGACCCCCACATTTATTAACTCCGAACCATCTCATTATTATCATTGAACATTTTGTCCTCTTTACCAACCGCTAGTCCCTGACGTATTGAATGTCTGATATCCCTGAGTCTGAGGAGCATCATATCCCCAATAACTATCCACGCCGTTCCCGGTTGTGCTAAAGTCTCCTGGAATATTGCTTAAGGTGGGAGAACTCGTCGTTGAACTACTTGCATTGCTTTGCGGTGTAGAGACTCCATATGATGAAGTATTTGAGAGAGGTACCGTACCCACTAACGGGCTGTAGCTTGTCGCATATGTAGAATTCGAATTGTAGTTACTAGTATATGGTGCAACAGAGGTATCCGAAGATGGTGGTGACAAGTGGTTGATCTGGCTGCTGGTACCAGCAAAAAGAAGCCGCCGGTAGTAGCAAAGCTCTTCCTCCATCTTGCTCATTTGTGATGTGACAATGCTGTTCTCATGACTCGCGGTCTCGAGTAGGCTTTCGAGCTCTTCGACTTTAGCTTCCAGCTCCTTAGTATGCTTCTCCTTTCTTTGCCTGAACGCACGCTGCGAGACGCGATTTTGATCACGGCGTTTCTAGAAAAGAATCAGTGACTGAAGAATCAAGAATTATGGCGCTGACATACACTTAGTTTATCTTCGGTTGGTAGCTTCGACCTCGATTTTTTCGCGTGGGTTTGCTCAGCCTCGCCTTCCCACTCGTATTCGCCATCGGCCATACTACTTTGTCTTGACTTCGAAGGCATGGTCTTACTTAATCGTGACTTGGATGTTGAGTAAGGAAGAATATTCTGAGGATTTTGCGAATAATAAATGTGGTCGTGGTTTAAAAGTTGATTTCTATACCCGGAATCGCCGACCTGATCCGAAGACGGGATTTGAGACCAATGGGGCTGCAAAGCAAGCATCTCAATGACGTTTTGGGTTTGAGGCTCCTGACCTTTCTTCAAGGGAATCCTTGGTCGCCGCGTGTGAGTCAAAGCTTTACACGTCCGAAGGGCGTATGTGCTATGTGGTTGGCGGAGATATATTTGGTGGTAAGACGGAGCCGACGGGAGCGCTGCTGCTACTTTGGATCCAGAGAAATTTGGGAGATCACTTCCCTATAAATCAACTGCCTTGATATCCGAATAAACCATGATTATCCGGAGACCATAGATATCCATACCTTACCGACATTTCAACTTCAACACTCGCAGGGTATGCAGGGTATGACTGTCCCAATATAGTCATTTGGGGGATTTGGAGCTAGTTGGCGCATCGTATCGTGCCAAGGAAAGGCTACGCTTTCAGCCTTCCGAATACTCAACGGCAAGAAAGCTCAAAGGCAGTGTGACGTAGACTCGGCCAAGTGACCTCAGATGCGGTGTTTGATACGGTGTTTGAATAAGAACGGCTTCATGGTGCGGAGTGCCGAGATATGTGGTCTGAATCGGAAGTCGGCCGAGGCGGGAGGAATATCGTTGGTTGCCAGGAATATCCATAATGGGATAACCAGAACTTTTTAAGTGTGTGGTAGGAGTGTGAGTGGATAACTATCTCCTCGGACACGGAGAAGGAAGGCTTCCAGAAGGAAAGGCAATGCGGGAACAGGAGTTCACTATTAAGTTCTATGCAGGATTAGTGCGAAATCGGATGCAAGGCTGATTAATAAGAACATTGCCAAGAGATACAAGCGCTGATTTTGTGATGCATCTGCAAGGTTCTCTCCGCGATCGTTGAGGCCTGGGCCTAGTGACGGAATGACTTTGTAATCAATCCCGGCCAACCCCAGATCAGCATCTGGCCTTTGGCAAGGGAAGGTCGTACGACTTCTGATCAGAATCGAGTCACACATTTCTGCAACACGCATGCAGTACTTAGTGCTAGCAGGGGTCGTATTTTGATGAAGCGGTGAAGCTAATCCTGGTTTCAATCCACGTGGTGACCTATTTCGAGCAGAATCCTCATTCTCCGCTCACTCTCCAGTCGAGGAAAAGAGCTGGGATATTATGCATGGCGGCTAGATCCGCCGTGTCTGTATCTTGCTAGCACGTGGTAAGAGGTCGGGGTCGTGAGATCCTGGCGACTGAGAGTCTAGAATCAAGACATCCTTCATATTCGCTTCGTGGCTAGAACTATGGTCTGCCAATACTGATTGATGAAATATATAATGGTGGAGTCAGTTCTCACCCTTATAGCGACTCAGGTGCTCTGGATATGAGTGTGGCTTCCGTGGCTAAGGCTAAATCAGTCCTCGAGTCTCAAATACTCGTCCGACCCATTCTGCAAGGCTACCAAAGCTTAAACATGCTGATGGCTAGTGGTTCAGCACTACGAGAACACTACTTCTATGCAGAGCATGAAGGATGTGGGGGGCCTATTAAAGATCTGTTCCTGGGTGATGTGAGTAAGGTACTGAGGGCGCGAAAAGCCCTTGCAACCCTCTTCTACATGCACAGCGGGATCTAAACTAGTGCCCATACTGGTGAGACACTTGTGGGGAACTGGCTGGGAAAATCTGTTTGTGTTGCAGAAATCCACTAGACTAGGGAAATTTCAAGCGACGAAGACCTCGCAGCGAAACTCCATGCATCTTGTACTACATCTTGAGAAAACCTAGAGCAGAGTAAGTCAAGATTCTTCAATTCCAAGGGTGGTCTGTGTTTAACCAGTTCTTGTTGTATCTTGGCTCACTTGACGTGGTTTCAAATCACTCGATGACGGGGGAAGTCCCCGCCCAAGCCAACCAGCCACTGCAGGCATCCTGCTCCCTCTGTTTTCCCTGCATCGAGGTGAATAGGATGCACGTTTAGTCATCTGACTAAGTCGAAAGTCTTAACTCATAGCTGCACAGTCCTGCTAACGCCTAGATCCATGCCTCCAAATCTGACTGAATAGAAGTGCAAGATCCTCCTTCTGGCGGAATAAATACTGTACTACATGTATTCAGTATTCTCGTATACCAATAGCCCTCTATATTGTATGCCGCTCTATTAGCCAAGGGCTATGCAACCCTCAAGAGACTTGATCATACGGATATTCTGCGGAAGAAACGACACTGAATTCCAATCATGAGCTGGGGCCATTGATTCCACTGGAGGGACACGACAGTGCAAATATGCAAAGCTAAGTCAACTTTCAATTAAGAAGACTAGTCCAATGATGATCTAGGATCGGTCGAATTCCACCTAGCTTCCAATCTGCATAATATTGAACTCGTCGAGAGATTGGTCACGTGCGCTATGTAAAGCGCGTAGGTGAATGGAAATTTAGCTCCTTTCAACTGCAGCGACTTTCCCAACGCCCAAAAGCTGGAAAATGGATTGTTACTTGAACGTAATACAAATACGACTCGAGACGTTCGATGAAGGTCGTCAAACACTGAAGTCAACCTCCAGCCTCAAGTTGAGGCTGGAGCTGTGGACATAATTTCCGCATCTGGCACATCGGATCGTCCCTTTGGGATTCAAGCGAGTAGTAAATATTACCAAGGTCTCAGTTTGTGACACATTACCTAATCAGATGGGTTGGTTGAGGGACTTTTGGAGGAGGAGAGTTTGCAGGCCTAACGAACAGCGGAGATGACAGGGGTGTATTTCATTGGAGGTCCGGCGAATTGAGCTGGAACTCCGCTCACAGACTTTCGGGAGAAAATGTCTAAAACAAGACAGGAATTACCCCAGCTTTACGATGCAACGGGATCAATACCCCACAATAACACAATTGCCAATGTCGAGGTTGAGGGAGTCCTTACAGTGGTACCGACAGAGACATCACTTCTGTCAACAATCAAAAGCCACCTTGGTAAACCAGCGAGTGCTCACTATTTTGCCTTCAATTGATGTGTCTGACCTTGTAGTATACGAAAAGACACAGATATTCCGTGAGAGTTATTCGCAATCCCGGAAGAATACCGAGATGCAAAATATGGGGTAGCTCCCAACAATGCCGAGCGCGTTCCGAGAGATCTCCGACCATCGTTAGAGGGGAAATCTTACATCACAGCTGAAGTGTAACACAAGCTGATTTACCCCGCCTCGTAAGCATAATACAGCTCTATACTGGCAACAAAAGCTGGAACTGCTCTGAGAATCCTCATTTGGGGTTTTTATTCCACGATTGACTGAGTGAAAGGCGTTAGAAGTTGACAAGTACTTCCATCCTGATATGGATCAGAGCTGCGCTGCGTACCTTCATGATGGCGAGAGCTTCAACGCCGAACAAAAACCGTATGTATATCCCGAGACTTGGTAACCTTCTTCCTTCAACCCTAGTTTCGTTCGGAGACGTGGGAATCGTGAAGTGCCTACTAATATCAACGTCAGCGCAGTGGGATATCCGTTTGGCTGTCGGGTAACAGACTTTTTGCTTGGCTGGATGCAAGTGGAGAAGTGTTACTGGCCTCGACCAGCATTTGTGGATACGGAAGACCTCATTTGGGAAAGAAGAGGGGAAGCTTGAAGGTGGTATGGCGGGAGTTGCAATTTGTATATATAATTCAAATCCCCATTCGTCTGCGAACTCAATCGACCTTCTTGTTCAAAATTATACCCCTCACATCCTCATCGAAAACAGTCACACTTCAAAGAAGTAGGTATGTCCTATATCTCTATTGGGGAGATATGAACCCTTTCCTCCTATTTCTATATACTGCATCAAGATATATGATCAAAGATATATATGATCAAAGATATATGATCAAAGATAGATATATATGATCAAAGATATATGATCAAAGATAGATATATATGATCAAAGATATATATGATCATCAATTTGCCATCAGCCGATTTCTCACTCTCCGTGACGTACCTGCTCGGAGATATATAGGGTAAATAGTAACTGACGTTCCTTCCCGCAGTTCAGCTCCACTACCCCGCATCAACACTTACGCTTGCGCTCACCTCATTATTTCTACGACATTATAAATTCTCCTCTGTCCCCGATTCCTTCAATTCCAACAATTCCAACAAGACTGTCAAATAATTCAAAATGGTATTGCTCACTCGCTCAATCTGCCGTTTGGCATCACAATCATCCCGTCCTGCATCTCGCTCTCTCTTCACAGCTTCACCAGCTGCGAGATCGCGGCCAACTATCCTTTCCCACGGCGCCGCAGCTCTCCGTAACAATCATCTTGGGATCAGAACGCTGACAGGGAAACGTGAAAAGGTCAAGGTTCTTCTTGTATTGTACGATGGCCACAAGCACGCCGAGGAGGTAAGCGTCCCGCCCCTCCATTGACGCGCGCCACAATTGCTAAGCAATGGCAGGTCCCCGAACTTTTAGGTACAACAGAAAACGAATTAGGTATTCGAAAATGGCTTGAGGATCAAGGACACACGCTCGTCACCACATCCGACAAGGAGGGCGAGGGTTCTAAGTTCGACAAGGAACTTGTAGACGCTGAGGCTATCATCACCACTCCGTACGCATGGCCCTTGTTCTCACTCATTTGACCCCCCGCTGACTTATGTATCCGCAGATTCCACCCCGGTTACCTCACCGCAGAACGCCTTGCGAAGGCCAAGAAGCTCAAGATTGCCATTACAGCTGGTATTGGTTCTGATCACGTCGACCTCAACGCGGCCAACAAGACAAATGGAGGTATCACGGTTGCAGAGGTTACTGGTTCCAACGTGGTCTCCGTCGCCGAACATGTCGTCATGACCATTCTCGTCCTCGTCCGCAACTTTGTCCCCGCACACGAACAAATTCAAGCTGGAGAGTGGGATGTTGCCGCAGCTGCCAAGAACGAGTTCGATCTCGAGGGCAAGGTTGTCGGTACCGTTGCTGTTGGACGTATCGGCGAGCGTGTCTTACGCCGATTGAAGCCTTTTGACTGCAAGGAGCTTTTGTACTTCGATTACCAACCTCTAAAGCCAGAAATTGAGAAAGAGATTGGATGCAGACGTGTGGAGAATTTGGAGGAGATGTTGGCGCAATGCGACGTTGTTACCATCAATTGCCCATTGCATGAGAAGACCCGTGGTCTCTTCAACAAGGAATTGATCTCTAAGATGAAGAAGGGTATGTCATTTGAATGCATTCTTTTCTCCACCAAGCTAATTACCAATAGGCTCATGGCTTGTCAACACGGCCCGTGGTGCTATCGTTGTCAAAGAGGACGTCGCCGAAGCTCTTAAATCCGGTCACCTCCGCGGCTATGGAGGAGACGTCTGGTTCCCTCAACCCGCTCCCAAGGACCACCCTCTCCGCTACGCAAAGAACCCATTCGGAGGTGGAAATGCCATGGTACCCCACATGTCTGGTACATCTCTCGACGCACAAAAGAGATATTCCGACGGAACTAAGGCTATCCTTGAATCATATCTCTCCGGAAAGCATGACTATAGACCACAAGATCTTATTGTTTATCAGGGTGACTATGCCACTAAGGCTTATGGTCAACGCGCTAAGGATTCTGGTGCTTCTGGTGCAAACAAGGCATAAAATTGTCCATGAATTTCATGCAGGCGCGGGAAATGCGTTGTTTTTGTAGGACATCATGTAGTGTTATCATCCGCATCGCTGAATTCAAAGCCAATTTGAAGAAATAATAAACTCTGATGCTGTACCTGAATTCAAAAAGCATCTTAATGAATAGGTTCCACTCATCATGATTTCATACCCATCAATCGCTGTCTTCTGCGCTGATTATGAACTTCGAGAACACTAGGCACGAGCTCTTTTTCACTTGCAACAAAATGAAAATACGACTTTGAGGATTTAAGAGACACGAAGCACAGAACTTGATCTACATATTTTTACATAGCGGTCCTCTCTTCTAACCAGGTAAATACAATTATTATTACCAGGAGTGTGGGTTCAATTTAAAAAGTTCAGACGGTGGAAGACGCGGATGATGACGAGTGAAGCCTTTTCAATTTGGAGCTTTGATATTCTTCCTTCTTCAATGCTTCCATATTCCGACGTCATTTTTACGCAGTTTGCAGAAGAAGTGGGGAGAGGCTGCACCCGTGCGGAAACTTCTGTGCTTGAATCCCTCGTTGATATTCCTGTATTCCATAGTGCGCAGATCAAACCGAGAACTACACCAAAATATGACAGTCTTCTTGTCTTCGTACTCCGCCAGGCTTAAAAGGATATAGTTATCAGGGCTTTGCCTTGATGGCAAATATGACACACTTTGACGTGACAAGCATTTGGGATATCGTGAAGAATTTCCCTTCACTAGAGAGGGTCGATCTAAACTTCCGCCGAAGGTGCTATGGGCACTTTGGAGGAAGAGGTCTACTCATCTGGGGATCTCATAATCTTTCAGATAATTTAGACTATGGCTGCGAAAACAAAAGCGGGCCGATAGGGGGCCTAGGGTCCTAGGTTGGGAGACCGAGATTGTCGACGTCCAAGTCTTAGACAAGAGATTCAATCTGAATATGCAACCGACGATATGATGATTCTCTGTGTATGTAGGTTTGAGCTTGGAGACGCAGTAGAGACTCGGATAGTCAGAAGTTAAAGGGGCATCACGGCCGACTCGATTGTCATATCTTACAAAGTCGTTTGTTTGTTTGTTTTGACTCACTGCCCATTTTGTATTATTCTTTTTATTCTAAGTGCCAAGACTCAGAGAAATGAACTGCGGTGGAATTAGATTTAAAATTGAAAGTGCAGTGAGGAATAGAAGTTAGAGCATTGAAGAACGAGATGTTGCTTGGCAAGTTGAGTTGAGTTCTTCTACCTTTGACCTGGATCTTAATGGATCAAAATCTAGTCCCAAATAAAAGGGCGATGACCTTGAAAAGTGCGGGTGAATGGGCTGAGTTTTGTCAAGAACTAGAGTGGTTATAAAGTATAAAGCTGCCTAAAGTCAGGCACATAACCGCAATATCATATCTCAACAAGGCATCAATTTTTATTCTAATTTGATCAACATGTGTTCACAGCCCAACGAATTAGCGACAGTCGTGGCAACCTCGAGGGCCTCTCAGTCAGCACTTCCTCAATCACGCACAAATATCATGTATGCGCGCCTGTTTTACTCAATCCAATACAACGCATAAACTAACACCAAGTCCTTAAAATCAGCATCATCATGGCCATCGAAGAACACACCTTGGTCTTTCCCACCTCTGCGAACTTCCCGATAATTTGAATACTTTCTTTAGCATATGTCATTCATCCCTCACAGACTGGAGAGATTTTTTATTCAAAACGGAAAACCGCCGTTTTTTCAACGCTATTCAGTTCCTTCAAATCTCATACTCTTCACCATCACTCAACAAGACCGAAATAGACTTGAAAACTGGTTGAGGGTTTTTTTGTTATTTTAGTGGCTTGAAAGGAATTCAGCTGATACCAGGTCCCAGAGCTTATGCTCTACATCGATGCGAGTGCTGGTTCTCGTGGAAGGTAGAGGATCCAGAGGTCACCATTGAAAAATTATCTGAGGGCGTTCGAGGAGGAAGCAAAGAGGAATTCATGGTTCTCTGTACCGAAGGTTTATGATCAATTCTCTACATTAATCTGGTGAGGTTGACTGAGGTTCATTAATGTACTATCCGATGGTCCTCTTGTGAATTACAAACTTTTGTAGACATCAGATGAAGTACAATACTAACTTCAAGTTTCACAACAATCTCACCATCGCTACTGCATTCATCTACTATGAATCTGGCTCCTAGACACAAGTCAAGGTGCTTTTATAACCAGCTCTATTGCTAGCGTCGTAGTGTGTGATATCATAATCCAAATACCAGATGTATGAATGCGAAACTAAATCGATGCACTTTAAGATAAGAATGCTAGTCAAAGAGGAAAATATAGAGCAGCTTACAACTATAAAATCGCTTGCTACGGACATGTTTCATTAAACTCAAGCAAAAGAAAGACTGGCAGCTCATGAGCAGGTACAACAGTTTATAATTTTGGAAACAAAGACTCCCTGCTGGAGATGCTGAGAAATATATCAGAATATGTAAAAGGAATTATTTGCTTTAGTGGGCTTGCTTGGGGTTCAAGGATAGGGCAATGATTGCATGACGGCGAGAAGAAGGTTGACAGAGATAGAATTTTTGTTTGGAGATATGAATAAACACTTTCTGGCGAAACGAGAAGGATTTAAGGGTTAATGGAAAAAATCATGGAGGAGAGATGACGAGCGATGGAATGCTATATTAATACTGATCTCTAGGTCAGCCTTTTTAATAATTCCTTTAAGGCTTGAAAAGAAGAGCATGAGCTGATAATAATATCTATAAAGCGTTGAGTTAATATCGAAGGCAAGGTTATTCGGAAGATGAAATTCAATTAAACCTCCCCAAAGGGCGGGGCTTCATTAACGCCACTCGCTATGCTACATCTACAATCCCAGCTTGGTCAGTCAACCTTAGTCCAATCCACCGATCTATCTTTTCATATCCCCCGAACTTTTCTATAACTTGGAGGTTTGATAGCCCTTCTTATGAGTTTCCCTGCATATGGTGGGATGAGTGATATCGCGCCGATGGCTAGGACGCGCCAGACGAATCCCCTGTTAAACTCGTCAGCGATCAAGAGATAGATGCTGGGGTGGGGGAGGGGATGAGAGTGGGGTACGTACAGCGTCATGACGAACTCTAAATCAAAATAACCCCCTAAAAACGGGATACTCCCCAGGTAAATAAACAAGGTTCCCACCAGACTGATGATCATCACTGGATGCCAGGTCGTGATCTCAAACGCGACCATGATTAGCTCGTTCAATACTAATACCGTGAAAGATACAGCTACCATCCTTGGACCATCGACCTCGGTGAGGATTTGTGAGAGCCCTTGAATCATGCTACCTTGGTAGATGGAAACGAAGACCCAAACGAAGAAGGTTTTATATGAGAGAGATGCGCCGGTTGTGAGTTCTTTGTATAATTCTGGGTAGAGGTTTGCGAGATTCTCGTCGACATCTTTGTCGAGCACGAGAGAGAAAACTGGGAACGCGGTGTAGATTGTAGCATATCCAACGAGTAACCAGTCTTTGTAGAGACCCTCGGGTTCGAATTTGATGGCGATGGAATACATGGTTTGGCATACGGAGATGATGAGACCACGATGAATGACAAATTGAGCGAGTTTGGCAGAACGTTTGTAGGAGTTGCGGCCATGCCAGACGAGAAGTTTGGTTAGGTGGCAGAATTGGAGGATGGAGAAGTCGGCGGCGAGGGAGGCTTGTCGTCCTTCTTTTCCAACGATTCCCACTCCGACGTCTGCGGCTTGAATCATGGAGACGTCATTACCGCCATCGCCGATACAGCAGATTCGCTTCTTGGTGTGTTCACGAATAAGTTTTGCAATATCGGCTTTCTGGGTCGGCGAGCAGCGACATGCTACGACGGCTGGCAGTAAGACGGCGAGGGAGATGAAGTCGTGGCGGAAGTGGGTTAGGAGAAGCGAAAGAGACTCGCCGTCGATGAGAAGGCAGGCGTCTGTCTTAGAGCGAAGGAAGTCGATATGATCCCGGGCATTGTCCTTGCGTTTCAACTTGGCGATCGTATGAATATATTGGCCTCGGGCTACCAGTTTGGCAGAAATGGCCACGCAGCGTGCTGTTTCGACTTTGTCTCCAGTCAGCATCCATATCTTGATACCAGCATTCCGGAGCAATTCCAAAGATGGCTTTACATCCTTCTGCAATTTGTCCTCGACACCGGTAACGCCTAGAAGCTCGAGATCGCGTTCAAGATAATGGCCCACAACTCGTGCCATGCCAGTATCTCGACCATTGATCGCCACTGAAGCTTCCTTGTAGCTGACCGAAAACTCTTGGTATTGTTGAACCGATAGTCGCTTTCTTCCGACAACTAGAGTTCTTAGACCCTCCCGAGCCATATTTGCGGTCTCTTCATCTAACCAGTCGTTCGCTGCAACAATGGATGTCATTACGGTGTCGGCGCCCTTCTGGTAGAACCAAATCTCCCCAGCTTCAAGTTTTCCGGGTGTCTCGGATCCGTCCAGGAATTGTACAATTATTCCCATTCGCTTTCCATCGGAGGTAAAGGGGAAGACTTCAAGGATACGAACCCGCACGACAGGACGTCCATTATCCACAGACTGAAGGAGCATGCCTTTGCGGTCGCGATGAATAAGCCGAAGACCCACGGCCTCTGTCCATTTTACAATCGCAATCTCATCCGGCGACGAAGCTTGATATGAGGTGATGGTGTGTCCATTCTCCTCCTCGATGGTGGGAGTAACATTATGGCAGAGAGCTAATGCCAAGACTACATCTCGGACACGCGACCCGATTTCTCGGCGACTTCTACTAGCAACACCAGTGCTCGTAGTGACAAAGGTGGAGGAAGGTGTAATGAGGACGGAAGGTTGGCTGATATCCGTCGACGGTTGAACTGAGAATCCTTGCTTAATATATGATGCGACTTCATCCATAGCTTCATTGGCATACGAGACAGTTCCGACATGAATCTTCTTCATCTCCATTTCGTTTTGCGTAAGAGTACCAGTCTTATCACTGAGTAAATACTCAATTCGGCCCAATTCCTCAGGAATCGTACTCGTTCGTACCACTGCTCCTTGGATTCCCTTGTCTTTCTGGATGAACCACCCGAATACGGTCTTCCCCATATCAAGATTGACTCGAAGACTAATGGGAACGATGGTAGAGAACAGGACCAAGAATCTCATGATTTTGACATACCACTTCATCCCGTCTACATTCTCCCTCTCGGCAAATTCGAGGGCCACGAGGACGACGGAAAGGGTAAGGGTAAGAGCACAAAGTATCTTGGTAAGGGAGTTGATCTCATACTCTAAGAGACCAGTTTTCGAGCGAGATGGGGAAGTAGAGAGTGCTGATCGTGTCTGAGTCCCGGTATATACAACGACTGCAAGCGTTGTGGCATTGGATGCCAGTACGGTGTTCGCCCACGCTGTGTTGTCGATAGTCAAGGGTGCTGAATTTGCATTTCCTGCTCCCTCTGCTTCATTCCCGGATGGCGATTTTGGAACATGGGGGTCATATCCAGTCTTGCCCTTGGGCAATAGCTCGACTGTGCCTATGAATTCATTGACTTTCTTATCAGGTTTGCTCGCAACGACTCGCAGCCGAACAAATTCCGATGTCTCGAGAGATTGGGTCAATGGTGATCCTAGTCTTAGCTTCCAATCTGTTTCACCATCTAATTGGTCAGTCCGAATGAATGTCTCTGCTACTCCTCCAGCGTCGGCGGAGGGGGTATTTCCAAGTTTTGACGTTGACTCGTGAGCATCTGCTGCGGTTGCTGCACTGTTATCAATAGGAGGATCAGCGATGGGAGAAACTAGCAATGACTCGAGTCCCGGTACTTCAACAACAACAGGACTTGCCGTTGCAGCAGGGTCGTTGGGGAAACTCTTTAATATCACGACATCTGCCGGAACTCGATCATTCTTGCCCATCTTCAAAACGTCCCCAACTTTTAGATCCCGAGACTTTCGAATCACCTCCCGCACTATCGCTGTTGGTTGAAGCCCTTCGCTCTGCGCACTCTCCTCCTCTTCCTGTATGTCGGATAACCGGTCTCCTTCCACTAAGGATCGTCTTTTTGTCTTCACCGCGTTTGACTTTAGCTTCTTCTTCGCCCGGTATCTATCAGTATCGCCTGAGCCTGGTTTATCAAATATCAAAACCGTGTATCCCTCCGCATTCGCTTCGTTGTCTCTCTTCCGTCGTTCAATATCATCCCAAGCCTCCTTCCCCAATGTGATCGCCAGGACGCATGCTAATGGTACAATGTAAGTCGAGAGGTATCCGATTCGTAACGCTGGAATGACTTGTGAAAGTGCAACGAGTAAAAAGTACATGTTAAAGAAGAAAGAGAATTCGTTATACAAGGTTCGTGGTAGGAAGCTGACGGGAGTATATTTTGCATTGGAGACGGCGTTTGCGGGGAATCGTGTGGGCTGTGTTGTACCAACTGCCACTGTTCGAGATGATGCCGGATCATGCTCTTCTTCCTGAGCTCCATCATTGCCCGGAAGAGGTTGTGAAGCAGATGCACTGGAGAGAAAACTTGGTAATCGTAAACGAGACCGTATTCCTGTCGCACTTTTGAGCGCATCTATGCTGGGTCGCCGTTGATGGCGATTTGCTGACAGTAATGGCGCATCATCCTCTGCACTGCTCCCTGCCGACAGATTCCTCTCTTCATGGCCTGGCTCCTCTTGTAACAGACCGGCCAAATCCTCAGCGTCCGTATCCCTATCCCTCCCTAGGTCCCCATATCCACGGTTTCGATTCCCTGCACCTCGCAAACTACCCATACGCAGATTCCTCAGAGGTATGTGCGCCCCTCTCCTTTCTTCCCTTGTATTTCGCTGGTTCCGCGCTGGTGGACTCGAGGTAGTGATGGGATCGAGTTCTTGGATGTCGAGGTCCAAGTCAGAATCGGAATCATCTGGCACATCTGGTTGATGATAGCCTTTCGAAGACATGCCTCATCGATGCGGTGGGCGAGGTGTTATGTCGAGTCGTCGAGGATTTTATATCATTGGCAACGTAACCCTCATGATATTAAATTGTAGCCTTGCCTTTTTGTCTCAGCCACGCGCCATTGTTAACACGGTTCGGTGGATAAAAAGAATTCGGTGGAGCAAATTACCTTATTGGACAGAATTAAGTCATTCTTTGTTTGATTTCTCACAGGACACAGAATAGGGAGAATTGTCATCCCTAATTAGAAATTGTTTGAAACTTAATTGCAGATGTTTTTGCTTCTTTTATCTCTACAAAGAATTTTGTAATGTTCTTGATATAATTATTTTGTCCATATTGCAGGCTTAAGCGTCGTGTCTCGGCCACCGTATTCCTTCCAACTGGCCTTTCCATCAAACGAACCGAGCCGAGTCGCCAGAAATGTCATCTATCAGAAGTTGGATCTTCGACAATTAAGGGATTCACAAATCCATTCATTTCTTTCACAGAACTGTAGCATGGACTCAGCTCTTACATCTCGTATAAAATAACTCACCTCCACCTTGTCTTTTAGCGGTTCGATTTGTATAAGTAAGTGAAGTCTGCGATCCGAATGATTGCTGGAACGACAGGGTGGCTTCGAGAGAATCTCGACTGACAGCTTCATCAAGTATTCAGTTGTTTTCATTAGGATACCAAATTTGCCGCGATGCCCTCGGAAAATGCATGGAGTCCTGCGTTTATGCCCAATTCTGCGGCCGACATAATCGCAAAGGAGCCGATACAGCAATCCAAACTAATACCTGCGCCGGAACCTGTCATCGAGCCCACGAAGCCACCTCTATCATCAGAGACGGATACACAGACGATAATAGAAGATGGCAGACTAGGTAATGGCAGCTTGGAAGCAGTCGAGGGGGATAACAACGAGCATCCAGAGTTGACAAATCTTCGCAATGCGCTCGAGACCTCACTAGCAAGTCCAGGGGGGGTTGAGTTGGACGAGAATCCGTTACACAATGGCACATCGCATACGGACGCAGTTCAGGAACACAAGGTCGATTTCCCCTCAGAAGGACCTGCACCGCCAACCAAGCATCTGAGTACAATGTCATTTGCTAGGACCGTATCGCAGGAGGTTAACTGGGGCGAGGAGGATGACGTTGACCCAGAGTGGAACCTTCAACGGGCAGACACCGACCCTTTTAAAGTGATGGCTCCATCGGATAGGACGAACTCTTTCCCTCAGGTCCCCCCCACGCATTCCCCAGCAATAGGTTTCGAACCGCTGCCAAATCAAGCGGAAGAGATTATGAACGAGGTAGACCAGGTACCACGAGATCTCTTCGAAGACGACCCGAATGATGGAGAAGACGATTTCTTTGCTCAAAAGTCTGCTCCCGAAGTCGGGTTACTCCACCCCGCCTCCGAATCTCACGAACATACGAACGGCTTTGACTATCAGGATTCAATAAGTTATGGGCACACATATGGGGGCAATGTTCAGGACGAAGAATCTCAGACTCAATACGAGGAAGGAATGCCATTAGTACAAGCAGCAGAAACGGAGGGAAACCTATCTGCTTCGAACCATGCTGCTTTTATGGATGATGGTGATAACGGAGACGACTTTTTCTCACAGGTCAGCAAAACCCAGGAGACATCGGCCCCCAAACCCCACCCCCTCGAAAGGAAATCCACAACGGAGATGATGGATTCTCTACATTTTCAACCCCACGAACAGACTCACGAGGATATACCGGAAGAAGATGACCGCGCTCGGAGAAGCTCCCAGCATTCTCTGGATATGTCTACTGGTGGTGGCATAGCAGTATCGTCGAGTACTGTCATATCACAGGTTCTTGGTGATCCCGAGGCACCTATACATGGCCAACCCGAAAATCTGGCCAGATTGGAAATGGTATCAGGAGATGGCGACCTCGCGGAGAAATGGAAAGCTGCACTGGCTGAAGATGAATTTTTGGATGATGACGATGAGCTCCTTGCAGATGATGAACCTACTGAGAAGGCGATTGATCCAGCTGACATTTTTGGAAGTGATGATGAGGGCTTTTTGGAAGACACTGAGGACCTGTCTACCAATCTTTTCTCTCAGCAAACGAGCCCCCCTATTCTGGCACCTGTGACTGGTCAAAATGGCAATTTAATCGGATTCGATAGTCTTAGTGGCTCAGCACAGATGAATCGACCTGGAAGTAGCGGTAACAAGAGTAATCGATATCTCCCATCTAGCGTCACTACAACCGCTCCTCCGCCTAATAATACATATGCTCCTTCTGGCCCGCTTCTGACGGATCTTTCTAGATCTGCCACTTCAGGACCTGTCCCATCTCCTTATGCATCCTCGGCCATAGGAAGCTCCCCACCTCAAGTGCAACAGCAACGGCCGGAGTTATATAAGGCGCAGAGCTTTGCCGACAAATCCAAAGGAGGGTACTCTTCACCGTACGACCTTCCGATGGAGGTTGTGAAGCCGCGAAAACGAGTTAGTATGCAAGCAATGAATCGTGGATATAGCCAACCAGCACCACCTCCTGTTATTGCTCCTCCGCGGAGTAGTAGCATGCATTCTCAGCCACCTCCGCCATCACGGGGTTCCACATCCAGCTTATCTCCTCCGTCAAGTAGTCACGGGATCCAGCAAGGTCAAGCAGCACCCGGCCCAAATGCTCAACAAGCTGGCCCACCGACCTTGAAGTCGAAAAGTAGCTTTTTCGAGGAGCTCCCTATGTCATCTCGACCGAAGGCTGCTACTAGACATTCGACAGGCCAAAGTTCACAAGTTCAGAGTCCATATACCCATCCAGACGCGCAGCACCCACCTACTGGTGTATATGCATCTCAACCCCAGCAAGCATCCCAAAGTCATCCAACGCTTCCTGCTCAGAACTTGGTGGCCCCAGAACGTGTCAGCCCATATGCTTCTCTCCCATTAAATAATCCAACTGTGCCAGCAGTCGCAAATCGCTACTCCCCAGCACCTATGCAACACACGCAAACAGCCCCTCCCCCTGTCGCTCGTTACTCTCCAGCACCTCCAAATCCAAGGCAAAATGTGCCGGCAGTTAACACACCTCCTGTCTCTGCACCACCGCCCACAATTCTTCCCCATCAGCCACGAACGTCAAGTCCGCTTGCACACTTTAGCCACGATTTGAGATCATCTTCTGGTCCTGGTAGCTTGGATCGTCGCAGTAGCTCTTCATATGATTCAAATCTTAGACCCCATCATCTTCCTCCAACCCGTGAAGTAGATGAGAACGAACAATCTGGCCGTGATAGACATTACGGCGAGCTCTCCAGGCAGTATAGTCAACCATCACACCCTCCTCCTGGAATGAGGGCAACACAGACGCCTCCACCACCAACTGGCCTAGCTGCGCGAATGGGAAATTCTCCCCCAAAGCGGGCATCATCAAGCTATCTACCTCATCAACCGCCGACTCGTCCTTCACCCCCAAGTACCTTTGTTCCGCCTCAGAGATCGCAGACGCAATCTCCTGGGACTGCATATACGGGGCCAAGACTGGAGATCAGTACTTCAGAACCACATCTCAGGCCTGCATCAGTCGAGGTCCCACCTTCACCTAGAGCACACGTAGGGACATCCGCCCCGATTGTTACTACTGGTCGAGCTAGAGGCTTCTCCCAGGCCCTCAATTACATTGCGCCTACTGATGGTCGCGAGCATGATCCCATGCAGAGATGGAGGGGCGCTCCAGTTTTCGTTTGGGGTGTTGGCGGAACTCTAATCACCTCGTTTCCCAAGGATGTACCGAGATATGGAATGAGTCAAACAATACCGATGATAATTCGAAGTCCTGGCGAAGTCAAAATTCGGAATATCAAAGACGTTGATCCTCTACCCGAACGTCTGACAACATTCCCGGGTCCTTTGAAAGGGAAGTCAAAAAAGAAGGATGTTATCTCGTGGCTCAGTTCCGGTATTCAAATGCTGGACCAGAATGCCTCATATCTACGAACAGTCACCACCTTAACCCACGAGGACAAGCGTACTGAAGAGAGAATCCTTCTTTGGAAAATCCTTCGCGTTTTTATTGAAAATGATGGCATACTAGAAGGTAACCCCTTGGTTGACAAGGCCGTGCGAGCTGTCCTATCCCCCGGGCTTGATGATGAATATGCAACGAGCGCTCCATTGTATGCCACCGGAGCAGATCTTTCTGGAATCTCTCAATCGTCCAATGCAGCGACCAGAGCAGACCCAGTTGACCCTACTGCGGTTGACCAATTAAGAAAACATCTCCTCCGAGGAGAACGCGAGAAGGCAGTGTGGGAAGCAGTTGACAAGCGATTATGGGCTCATGCAATGCTAATCTCCAACACCGTCTCGAAAGAGCTGTATAAGCAGGTCGCTCAAGAATTTGTTCAGAAGGAGGTTAAGAACACAGGCGATAACACCGAATCATTAGCAGCACTCTACGAGATTTTCGCAGGAAACTTCGAGGAGAGCATCGATGAGCTTGTACCCCCTTCAGCTCGCGCGGGATTCCACATGGTCAGCACATCAAATACAGGAGGACCTTCTAAGGATGCTCTCGATGGCTTGGATAGGTGGCGTGAGACTCTCGGCCTCGTTCTAAGCAACCGGAGCATGGATGATAGTCAGGCCCTGAATGCCCTAGGCAAACTGTTATCTGGATATGGTAGAGCCGAAGCAGCTCATATCTGCTTCCTGTTTGCTCGGGCTTATTCCGTATTCGGAGGCATTGACGACCCTTCGGCAAATATCGTTCTTGTTGGTTCTGATCACTTGCGACAACCATACGAGTTTGATAAAGAAATGGAGCCGATATTACTGAGCGAGGTATACGAGTATGGGATATCGCTCTCGAGCACATCCAACATTGCTGTTTCAAGTCCTCATCTCTCGGCATATAAGCTACAGCATGCCATGATATTAGCAGAATACGGGTTCCGGGAGAAGGCTCTCCAGTATTGTGAAGCAATTGCATCTTCAATTACTTCTCAGACACGAAGGTCACCATACCATCACGCCATGTTAGTGTCAGAGCTTGACGACCTGAGCAAGCGATTGAAGGCATCTCCCAAGGATGAGAAAGGATCTTGGATTTCGAAGCCTAGTATTGATAAAGTCTCTGGCTCCGTCTGGTCGACGTTCAACAAGTTCGTCGCTGGCGAAGAAAGTGATGCTGGGACTCCAGCATCAGTCAATGGAAGCACAGGAGATGTGGGTCCTTTTGCCAGGATAGCTGGGGGTACTCCCACTATCAGTCGCTCACCGTCAAACTCCGAAATATATGGGTCTTATAACGGAAGCGCTGGGATTAACGGACAGCCCCCCAAACCATCTCGATACGCACCTGGAGGTCCCTATACTCCCGATCCAGTCAGCGCAGCTTCATATCAATCTGCACCTGCTTATGGTTCTCAACCTCGAGCTTCGTTCGAGGAAAGATCATCTGGTGAGCATCGACGAGGTCATTATGAGCCAATACATCGTGACTCCGACCGCCCCAGTTCGCAACCTACGATGAGTAATAATTACACACCACAGACCAGTTCGAGCTATATCCCTCAATCATCCTCATACACTCCTCACGGTAATGATTCACCATATGCGGCGGCTGGATCACCTTACACTCCGCAACAATCCGCCTCGAGCATTGAAGGACCTACAAGCAATGTATATTCCCCACCCAAACCTGTTAATCCCTATGATGGCCAGCAACAGTCATCGTATACTCCTCCCGAACCATCTTTTGAAGCACAGTCATTAGGATATGAACCTCCTAACAGCTACGAGCCGCCCTCCACATACGGATATGAGCCACCCTCTTCCTCTTATGAGCCAACTACGATGAATGAAGAGCCCGGTTCTCCTATCGATATTCGACCAAAGAAGTCATTCATGGATGATGATGATGAAGATATTCCCGCGTTGAAACCAGCACCTGCAAGTCGTGAAAAGACGAAGGCAGAAAAAGACCGAGAGGCGGACGAAGCATTCCGGAAGGCAGCTGAAGCTGATGGTAAGAACCCTACAAACCACTTACCTTTATACACTAACGTTTTCTCAAGCCGCACGAGCAAAAGAAGTAGCACCCGCAAAGAAAGGCTGGGGACTAGGAGGTTGGTTCAGCGGTGGTGCAAAAAAGGAAGCAGACATGGGCTCGCAGCCCAACAAGCCCATCCGTGCCAAACTCGGCGAGCAATCTTCCTTCGTGTATGATCCTGATCTCAAACGTTGGATCAATAAGAAAGCCGGCGCAGAAAATACGCCCACACCGTCTGCAACTCCTCCACCTCCGAGAGCTGCAGGGCCACCAAGAACAATGAGCGGAAGTAGCGCACCACCTGCTGCCACCTCTGCTCCGAGACCACCGTCGGGACCTCCGCAACGCACTACTTCTGCAATGGCAGATATACCAACCGCGCATGGTGATGGGGAGAGTGGCAGTATGCCACCACAAGGCGGAAGTGGACTGTCAGCTCCTCCGACAATGAGCAGGAGTATATCGGATGGCAGCGCAGGGAGTGGGCCTCCTCTGGCACCACCGAGTAGACCGGGTACCAGCATGAGCAATGCCAGTAGCATTGATGATTTACTCGGTCCGCCCACTGCGGGTGGGAGGAAGGGAACTGCGAAGGGAAAGAAGAAGGGGAGAGGCTACGTGGATGTTATGGGGGACAAGGCTGCCGCGTCATAAGATGGGCAGACAAATGAGGGAAAAAACACGACAAAGAAGCAGGCGAAGGGGCGTCGTGGAAATGTATTATAGATGAGTTAATGGTTGTAATTTTGTAGAATACTTTCTTGGAGGTGGGAAGCACTTCTTTGGGCTAACATAAGAGGTGTCTAAGTGTATTAAAGCTTGAAGCTCCGTTGCTTCTCTATCTGTGTCCCTGCCATTCCAATTCTATTTCGATGTTCCCTTTCTTTTACAAAACCATAATCTGTTTCTTCGCTTCTATTTCTAATGTATCTATTTGGGCGCAGTTCCTGGCAACGTAAAATGGAAACTTCCACCACCAGCCGGCAACTTACCTCCAGCAAGAGTCACAGTGAAATGCGTTGCTGCTCTCGGAGATTCAGGCGGCGGTGGTTGCCATCCCGTCCAGTCTACTTTCTCTTGCTTATCCGACCAGAGCAGAATCAATTCAGTCAGCTGCGGATCCAACTCCTCCGTCTTAGCCCAAATAGCAGCCATTTGGCCAGCAATTCCAAGCGTAGTCTCCATCTGCTCATCAGTCCACCTCCCAAAGGTATGGTCTCCTTTCACAACCTTGATCCACCAGGACTTCGCCTGCATACGGCCCCGCACCTCATGCAAATGTGTTTCAACTGCCAAGGGATCTGAATCTCCAACCACGAAGAGTACTTCAATGTCTGGTCCCAGCGCCAGTAGATCAGCATACCGGTAATTGAGATCGCGCACAAGAGGATAGGTGAAGAAGATGAGCCGCTTGACATCAGCGTGGATTGAGGCCTTAGCTGCGTTTCGTGCGCCGGCACTTCGACCCGAAAAGGCTCTGATGCTTGGGTAGGTCGAGACCAGTGTTCGAAACACGGCAATGCGTTGCAACTCATTTCTCAGATCTTCGAAAAGCAGGATCGGTGCTTCTCGTGCGAAACCTTGACAAAATGCTGTCAGGTGTTGGTTTTCGAGCGTGGAGTTCCGGCCGTGTGTAAAGACCACCAATGGTTTGGCTGCTGCTATAGGATCTTCGTCGCCGTTAACCTCTGTTATAGCTACATCCTCTTCTTCAGTTCCATCTAACAGGCCAAGATCTAAAGACTTGATGTATTTCTTGTAATCACTTTCCCAGGTATGGCAGCTATCCTGGTATACTTCAAGAGCGGCATTGTATTTGGCAACATTGAGACCATGATACTTTTTGAGCGACTGACGGGTTACGGAAGATCCCCACTGATTTTTGCGAGGTAGACGTCTTGGTGCGGTAGGTGGGGTAGGTGGGGGACCTGGATTCTCAATAGCGGCGGCTATTCTTGGAGGTGTATGATACATCCGGCAGTATGTTGAGTGGTTGACTGATGTAAGGACTGAGGAGTCAACTCGCTCTACTGGGATTCTTGGTAGAGCGCGCATGACCTCCATTCTTTCTGGGTTGGCTATAGATTCCATCTTGGAAGAATTGCAGAAATAATAGGAAGTATATATAGTAGGTAAATATATGTTTTCACTTTTCAACTTTCAGCAGTTTCAGGTTGATCTTATCATTGCGCTTGGCATTCTAGCTATATGTACTTAATAGTATACATGAAAGAATCGCCGGATATATTGCAACAAAGAAAGCACTGTTCTCATTTGCCATATTGATAACAAGAAAACTTATTGCCTTTGATTATCGTCCGTTTTCGTCAACTCTGTTGCCTTTTTTTTTCAAGTTCACGAATCTCTACATACTTGTGGGGTGTTATGTGAACTGGCCGGAAACGGAAAGTCCTGATCTTGCAGGTCTCAGATCCGGTCGTGTTTACAGATGTGAGGTTCGTGAAAACGGGGAAATCAATTCCTCCCCGCTAGAAAAATGGCAAAATAAAGGGCGGGTGTGGATCTACCTACAGATTCTGTGAGCACCATCTTTCCAGGCTGCATTTTAATTTTTGGGGATCTGCTGCCATTTAATTCCTCGCCCCAATGCGAAAGTCGATACACCCCGAGCGCCTGTCATGCTCAACTCTCCTCATCCTGGACCGCAATCTGAGGGATTTTTTTTTGACTTGGACCTAAAGCCTTTACCTTATTGGCGACTACCTTGAAGTCGTCAGAGCCCCAGTTATGGAACTTTCCCTGTCTGCAGAATTCGGGGCACTCTACGGCAAGCTTTCTTTTCGCGAACCGGAGTCCTTTGAGATTTCGAAACACTTGTACAGTACAACCAAGACGCCCCCTTGACTTGATGAACACAAAAACATAGCCTAGAGCCATATAACAAAGGTTTATTACCTACGTCAGCAATGATTCGGGCATATGACCTGGCATCTTTTGACACTTTGTATGTATTTATTACTCGCGGCCCAAAAATCTAAAAATAGGCAAAAATTAAATAAAAAATATTAATAACATTTATTAAAATACTTTATATATAAAATTGAAAGAATATAAGATCCGCTTTCTAACACTCTTTGTATTTTTTTAATAGCTTTTTTAGATCAAAAGTTATAAAAATTGAACACTCTGAATTTTGATGGTATTTTGAGATAGGGCCACGAGTAATGGGCACAACTCTTACACATACTAAGAGAACGATAACCCCCACTCTCTATCTCTTCTCCAATAGATTCCTTGCTGTGTGGATCTCACATTTCCTGCAGCTTGTGGAAATATCCACGTGGGTCATGTGGAGCGGTTGGAACATCTAAGACCTCTGCGTCTCGAAAAGTAAAATCGTCAAGAACGTCAGGTTAGGAGCTTTCAAGTTAGCATTTTTAAATCCCTGATATGATCTCAATTGCTAGATTCCCCCATACAAACCTGCTTATCTTTTTATGAAGAAATAAGTTTTGAATAAGGTTTGAGAGGATATGTTAATCTAGGAAAGTAAGGGTGAGACGATAGAATAACAGGCCTCTTCGCCCCATTCTCTTGAAGCTCATACTCCTTGGCCTAACGATGACTGCGCTCATGGAGAGTATCTGAGTTTTTGGGTTGATCAATCATTCTTCCCACTATCCGTCTACAAGAGATTTCGGTGATGATATTAAAACTTACCATCTCATTCCATTCCATAATGTTTAGAATCCATATATTTATTGTTATCAGCGACATTGTCACTGTCAACTCGACATCCGCTCTTCTCTTCTTACGTCCTGGGTTGTGTCGCCTCCGAATCTCCTCTATAGCTAGTCTAAATCTCAGTACTGTGTATGTATGTTTTGATATTATGTTGCGAATTTACAGGTTGCACCCTTGATGTGGGTGAGCAGATATTTGAATTTATTTCATTATCACTTCCACCATCAATTGTTTCACAGCTTTGATACACTGTGTGGGAGTGTTATTGGTATTCGTTGTTTACAACTGGAATGTCGACACTTGCGCCCATAAAGAGAGCCACCCTTTGCCAAAGCAACACATCCACCCATCAATCTAAAAGCAATTTCAAGGAAGCAGTCACCAGGGCTGATATCACTGCCTGACCTTTCACGCTTTACAAATTACTCCTTCTTCTCCCCCGTCTCCTTCAATCTATCAGCATCTTCTCAACCAAGCCCTCGCCTCCTTTCTCAATTTTTTAGGCTCAAAATTCTTTCACCACGCCATGCAAATCTGTGACCGAACTCACCAATTTTACTTTAAACAAGTCGGCACAACGGAGAATTGGTATGCATACCCTGCTTCACCAACTTCATCTCCTTCTCTCTCAACCGACTGTTTGGCTTCAAGTCATCGCTGCCTTGGGCTGTATGCAGACGTAAGAGAATAACCAGGGCTTGGCTTGTGCAGGATCGGTACTGAGGATTTCAGTGCTTTATGGGTCTGATAAGTTGAAAATGATGTATTAAAGAGGATGTAGCGGTAGATCTTGTATGATCCCTCTGGAGGCTCCCGAGGCAACATTGAAGTCAATGCTTCGGTACTGGCACCACATGCGGAGCCATTCAGTTTCAGCAGGGTAAGCATCTAAAATTGTCGATAGCCCTTGCTGTAAAGTCCATCCGTACTCCCATTTCAGATTCAGAAGAGGGAACAATATTCTTGCTTGATCCAATTCTACATCTGTATATCGATTCTGACACGCCCAATATGCGCTCTCGAGCAGCGAGTTCGGAGGAAATCCATGTACAGACTCCTCCCGTAAATGCAGCAAACGAAAGAATATGCGGTAGTATCGATGCTGATCGTTGATAGCCGTTCTTGCAAGTAATTCGATAATGTCATCAAGATCAAATTTCCAATCGCGAGTCTTGATGACAATTTTCTTGGCAAGCCTAGTCTCCGTAAATGTCCATAATCTCGTGATCCAAAAGCTCAGGCAAATAACTGCTGCTACGTCCACAGGACTTCTTGTGCTGAGCCGGAGAAGAAGAGTGTCGATGACCACGATTTTGTCGGCTTTGGTGTATATCGACCAGAGACAATTAATGACGCCAACCCTGAGCTTCTCAATTTCCGTCTTTCGAGCATCGCTCATGTTTTCAAGGACTTCAGGCATGGCTATCACATCAACCCATAGCCACTTCTCCTCGCAGCGATCGAAGAAGCGAAGGAAGTGTGTTCGAGATAGTCCCATTTTGCGCAAAGAGATGTCGACTGGGCCCCAGCCATCTGGTCTTTGCCATCCCATGGTCTCGCCCCACACATGGGACATTACTGCATACCCTTCACTCTTGATACTGAACGTGCCTTGACGATCAACACACAAGGCTGCACATTGCTGAACGGACTTCTTTATAAGGTGTATGGGGGCTTTCACGAAAGACATCATATCTTGAGCCCAGTCGATCAAGTCGAATGTCGGTCTTGGCAACTCTTTCCAAATTGGGTTGAAGTGTCCACGGAAAATCAAGACAATTGCTGCCCCAGCCTGGATAGGGAAAAGAAAAGCAGTACCAAAGGATACCATTGCCCAAAGCGTGGAACGCATCCAGATTGGGATTCCTACATGGCGATTGAAGTTTGGCCCGCAGGGATTGCTTGATCCCAGGACATTTTTCATAGGCTCGAGACAGTCGAGAATTCGTCGAACATCATCTAATCCGAACCGTCGCAGTTCATCATCTGCGTTGTGTTTAGCACGATTTGGGCCAATTTCATGCTTCTGGATCAATGCTGCCACTGCGCCATACGACGCCATGCTGTTCATAGTATCACAGACGATGGGAGCGGTGCCGGCGAGCCCAGAAAAGCGAAGCGACGGCCAAAGTCTTCTGGGCGATCACCGGATGTTGGGAAGGGAAACACGACAGTCTACAATGTAATGTACGTCTTTCTCCTCATGGTAATGAAATATCTTAGATGCTGCTAGTGAAGAGATACTCTCGACACTTTATTTAGATCTAAGCTAGCGGAGGAGGTTATACCGAATGCGGCTAGCTTTGTGTCTCTCTTCAGCTCCTGTTTCACTTCTCTCTTAAGATATTCAGCATGGAACTCATATCAGAGTCTTCAGTTCCCAGGATACAGAACGCAGAACACAAAATATCTTGCCCAATGCAGTCTGGCAAGCATGCATCAAGATGCCTCCCGAAACGCACTACCCTATGTATGAGCTCCTTATGCGCCACGGGGTCGATCAACAGCAAGCAAGAGCTACATCCATCTCCCAGCTACGAAATTGGGAAGTTGACGACGTTGAGAAGATTTTAACGAAAGTGCAGAGACCGACTCTAGACTACTGTCTCTTCAAATCCGCCGAAGTCCGGCCTTCAAAGCCACCTCCAAAGCCAGATGACCCCTGGGAACCCGTTTACAAGTACTGGCCAACATTATGGGCAACCAAGCCCATACCTATCAGCCCACCACGTCCAATGGTGGAGCAGTCAGCCAGAGATGGCACAGCACTTTGTGTCAATTTGAAGGGAGAGTGGTCGTTGAGAAGTGAAGGATACTGCGCGCTGTCCCATGTTTGGATCGAGGGCCTTCAAAGAGATGAGAGTATCGGTGGGCTTGAGAAGACAAAGATTATCAAGGCATTTGAGCTTCTGAAGAGAGCCGGACTGTCAAGTGAATGGCTATGGACAGACGTCCTTGTTATCCCTGGAGGCTGGCCAACTCAGACTCTCCAGGACGAACTGATCACAGTCGCTTTGATCAACTCCATGCCTCAAGTGTACGGCCGAGCAGAAGCTGTTCTCATTTTCGATGCCACAGTACTGCAGCTGCACTCTACTGATCATATTGAGGTTGCAGTAGCTCTGGCATGCGGCAAGTGGACCACCCGTGTCTGGACTTATCAGGAAATCAAGCTGGCCAACCGAGCAGTAGTGGTCACTGCAACAGGCGGCGTCGACTTCTCAGCAATGATTGCTACATTGAAAGTATTCAGCACTTTTGACAAGGGGCGGTATGGCAAGTTGTATGTCTGGATTGCAATCATGGCGAAGTCTGATGAGCACCGCTTGACAATTAAGGATCTCGTGACTGCCTGTGCTCAGCGTAAATCAGGAATGGACATCGACTATGCCCGAGCTTTCTTTCCAGTCTTGGGGTTTAAGTGGACAAACGGAATGACGCGCGAGGAAGGTATGCAGATGATCTATCGTCGGGTACCAAGTGACACCGTTGCTATCGCTGTCTTTGCTGGCTCGCCAAGGATGAAACTCAATCCAGGATGGGCTCCCTCATATCTTACAAATCTGGAAGGTATCGGCAGTGAGCATCTTCAGTGGGAGCGGAGGGGTATTCGTGGAGAATGGTACATCTTGAAGATCAAGAAACTGCTTAATACAACGAGACCAAGATACGGGAAGATTGGCCTCGACCTCGAAGTTGAATGCGACATTACTCCAAATCTCCAATGTGTGGTTGGCCCAAACGAAGAGCCTGAAGTTATCGAAGCAATAAAAACAATGATTGGAAACGGCCGTGGGTACATACTTTCCGTCAACACATTCGCCACTTTCAGTAGGGAGTGGGCGAGGCCGGTCTTGATTGTGGAGAAAGCCAATACTGCACCTTATCATGGCACTGAGGTTGCGACACACTGTGCTGCAACCATTGGGTCTCCAGGTGAGCATCGCGAGGAGAAGATAACATTAGTAATTCGCCACGGCAATCCCAATGTCGAACTCGACTTGCCTAATCAATTAGGATATCACTGGTTTTGTGAAGAAGAGACAAATAGACCCACAGACCTGCCCCAGGAGGAGGGTGAAACCCCGCTGCATGTCGCTGTGCGGAATGGCGGTCTTGCTAAGGTTGAGGAGCTCGTAGCGAACGGAGATTCAATTGAGGCATACGATGCTCAAGGTATGACACCTCTACACGTTGCAGCTGCTCGAGGAGAAATCGAAGTACTTGATTTTCTCGCAAAGAAAGCTCTGAATATCGAGATTCCTTGCAAAGATACCACTAAGGACACACCACTTGTCCTTGCAGCAAGGCGGGGAAAGTCTTCGTCAATTAACGTCCTGCTCGACAATGGTGCAGCAATCGAAGGTGTGAACGACGGCGACTATACCCCGCTGATGAGCGCTTCCTACGAATGTCACGAACAAGCTGTCGAAGCACTACTTAAAAGAGGCGCAAATGCCAACAGCAAAGACAGTGGGAATTTGAGTGGATCACCATTACTCCTTGCCAGTGGTCGCAATGACCTGGGAGTCGAGACCATGAAACTTCTAGTCAAGTATGGAGCCGATGTGAACCCAACTTTTCACGCGTGGGGTTGGACACCATTGCTCAAAGCATCTGACATGGGTAATGACGGTGAGGTCGAGTACCTCATCAGTGTAGGGGCAGATCCCAACGTCAAGGACTATGCACAGCGCACTCCCCTCAGAAATGCGATTCGTCATGCTCGCGAGAGAAGCGTACGAATTCTTCTTGACGCTGGTGCTGATCGACAAGCTATCTTCGAGGATAAGCTGAGACCAGTGCACCTTGCTGCGATTTGTGGAAATTATAAGATCATGCAGATGCTCCTTGAGAAGGATGTCGATGTGAATGTGAGAGCTGCGGATAAGCTCCGTCAAGCAACACCTCTACATATGGCTGTGCTCAAAGGACAGGCTACGGAGGTGAAAATTCTTCTAAGCAAAGGTGCGGAGATAAACGCGGAAAATGCCTTGGGGAAGACACCGCTCGATCATGCTATCGAAGCAGGCGATAAAGCACTTCAAGCGATTTTAAAAGCTGCAGGTGGAAACGCTACGAGTTGAACGGAAATACATGATGGGTTAAAAAGAGCTTATTTAATTTAGGGCTGAATTATTCTAATATTTATTATTATTATTATAATTAGAGTTACAATCGCCACTACTTAAATTACCCCTTTCTCCGGTCCATCTTTTGTACTATCTTGATCACTGTAGCTTCAAACATTTTGCAATTATACTTGTACCTAACCAATCACCGTCTTTCATACCATACTCCATAAAGAGAGGTGGGAGGTATTCGTTTTTTAGAAAAACACTATTGATTTTGTATTTCGTATCTGGCTTTTGTATGATGCAGGTCTTGGAATACTAGATTCGACGATGATAAATTCCAGGAAAAGGGAAATTATACTCAATTCTCTCGTCCTCTAATTGCATCTAATATAAAAGGAGAATGTGGACATTGAACTTTTGTTCTTCCCTTTTTGATCTCTTACTTTTTAATATCCCTATTTGGTATTTAAGTATATAGTTCGTTAGCTACAAAATGAGAATATTATTTAATCATTTAAAAATGACTCGGATACTTACGATACAATTATAGTAATTTTTCAAAAGTAATACATAAAAAGTCCCCGGCCCCACTGCCCCCGCAACACTTTGTAGTACCAATGCATCAAATAAGCCAGCCGATGTTGAGTGTATCCCTTTTTGCAAATTCCAGTAGGCAGTCCCATGGACCAAAAACCCTAGTTTAAATCTTCAAATTCCTTTGACTGCTAGCTCCGAAAACCAGTATATAAACATTTCCACCCTCTATATTCACACTGTTCTTTGAACAATCATGCCTCGTGTCCATAATCGCAAACAGCAGAATTTTCGTAGAAGAAAGAGTGCTTTGTTTAAGAAGGCCTGTGAACTTAGAAAGTTTGGTGATACCGACATAGCATTCATTATTTACGAAGCTGATAATTACTTTGCGTTCAGATCTATGACTTGACCATCATCGCCTCCAACATGGGAGCAGATTGTAAGTAGAATCAATGATACGACGCGCCGCTGTGCAAATGTCATATACAACTCTAATAAGTCTGCCACAGGATTTCCAAGGCCGCGGATAGCTATCTTCTCGTTAAGGATATCAGCGCAATTTTGATACCAACCCCGGAACAACTTTTTATTGACTTAGAATTTCTTTGAATGCTAACATCAGCTATAAATTGGAGGGCTTAAAGGCAAGCGAGCTTGCCTACCATTCCTATTTATAGAAGACCCTAGTGGCTTTTGTGGATGTCTACTACAATTCGCCCTCTGACAGGTAAAGACAGTATACCCTAGTATCTTATCTTCAATTTCTGTGATAGTTGACGTCTTCAGATGGGACCGGCAGAGAATGCAGGCTCGCACTTGTCGATAGCAGGGCTGAGACTGAAATATGTCTCACATGCATGCGCAGCCAGCTGAAAATTTTGTTCCGCACGATTTGTAGTCTCCCCAAGTCCCCGCAGCAAGTTGCATAGGCCACGAGGCACCACAGTTGGTTAATTGGTGAAAGTGGGGCTACACTCTGGAGCTACTTTCCTGCTTAGGGCTGAAACTAGCTTCGGAAGCTAATGCCTTATTTGTGGAGGATGTACAGGAGTGGCATGATGCGGCTTGCAAATGATGGGAGATACCGGCAAGCCACAATATATTCTGGACAAATCGAAAGGTGTGCTTCCACTAATTGAATTGGCGGAGATATAATCAGCAGATAATAGTCGTCAAGAAGGAGGCAGTCATGCTCACATATTCCTTGATTGCAGTGATTCCCCGACTAAGTCATCCGTTCTTGGGTCTGGAATTGATCTCGGCTTAGGTAGAGGGGCTGCAAGAAGGAGAAGGCGTAGAATTACGTAATTGATGCCCCCCAGAAGAGAGGTCGGGTTCGTGAGTCGTGTCTATTAAAGGGAGTCTTATTGTGTGTGTCTATCTAGGAGTACTCCAGCCTCTGAATATATGCCTTCAACGCTAAGCTTGCTTAGATTGAAGGGTTATGCGAGAGAAAAGCACATTACTGGTCGAGGTTGACGCTGATTGGCTAGAGCATCACATGATATACCGCTTTCTACTTTGAGATTTTGCCATTTACCTATATATCTATACCTAGAGGGCCTTCGGCTGGGCGGCGGGTTGGGGCCGGAGGCCCCCCCTTTCCCCTATTCTATTAGTGTCTAAATACCTAGGTATTAGTAGAAAAGTTGAAGGCTAGGCTGTGTGCTCGCAGCGCACCCTGTATGCCCTTCGCTAGTGCGTGTCGCGGTCCATATCACGTGATCTCTCACCCCCCGAAGGTGCTACCCACCGTAAGAGGTGAAGGCTGTGAAACTTGCCGAAGGACTAAAGCCCAGCCTCATTGGGCCAATACAGGTAGGGAGCTGAGATGATGTGATTTGAGACATCGAAACGCATTGTGATCCATTAAGTGTGGTTGGTGCGTCCAGGCCGACGTACATATACAATGTGAAGTCTGCACTTGAACCGCAACGAGGCTTTATTGAAAAAATGATATGGGACCACATGTCATACTATTGCGGCTGGATTTGTCCACATGCACTGGTTTTCTCAGCTGGTTCGGCGTTCACTGGGGCTGTTATTTTCGGCATAGTCAGTAACAATAGACTCGAGTATAAGATCGTATCCCGCCACACGTTGGGAACCCTCCCATCATTTAACGATTGTAAATTTATATAGTCGTGGTCACAATTGCATCGAGTTCATTTTGTGCTTCCTTACAAGTTGGATTACTAGCAAGTACGCACCGCCATTCCATCAGCGTGCCCCGAAGGAGTTCAATATGGCTCTAGTTTTGAAGTTTGACCGCACGGCGCTCACCAACGTTGACGATCCTGCTGGTCGGTGGCAGTATGAGGCCGGTTCCGTGACACACAACAACTAGCAAGTCGCCAATTACTCCAGTATCAAACGAGTGACCTACCAGGGAACCGATCAAGACAATCAGAATACCGCGAATCTTACCATTATGATCTTCTTTATCGGCCAACATCCACCCGAGTCAATCACCCTCGCTGGCGCACACGATTTTAATTCGGGCAACGAAACGGGAAGCGTGAGCGCTGCCTCGAGTACACAGAAGGCCCACATTGGCAAGCAGTTCAAACGTGACGGTGGGACCAACATCGTTGACATCGCCGGAAGCTGGGTGGTATACGCCAACGTACGTGCCGCGGGCCAGTACAATGACCGCACGCCTTCTGCGGAGCTTTAGGTGGATAGGATGTAGTATATGGGAGGGCATGGATTGTGACATCAGGCCTGATAGGCGTTAAATAGGTTAGCAGCGACGTTTACGGCATGAACACCAACAACACTCTTTAGAAGATATCAGCAAGAAATTTAATGCATAACTCAATTCATTGTTACTACTCAAGGCTCGTATACGGTACTAATTAGCTCTCTCATTTTTTTTGTGCTCCCGGTAAGTTTTGAATTCAGCACATTAGTCATTCTTCTGCTACTTCAAGAGCTTGGTGGAGCTTGAACAATTCATAGCGTAAGATAATACTAAACCCATGTCACTTCCCTCAAACTGTTGGGTTCATTACTACGCACGGAGAATCACTGAAGTCAGCTGCAATGCGACTCAAAGCGTGGTTGTCAGTATATTCCAAGAAGTGCCGTATCCTTCAGGATGTTGCACCTACAAGATTTCATGATCCAGACATGAACTACAAACCTACTGGAACCAGCATGGTAGGGCCAGCATCAAGGCCCTTTACTTCTCTTAGATACCTCATTAAACCACTGAGTAGCTTAGACCTGTTGGGAATCAAGGTAGTTTTTTGCATGCGATTAGAGACGCATTTAGCAGTAATTAATTCATCGACAACAGAGGTGATGATCTTCAGACTCATTTGGGTTGCGCTTCAATATAGAACCACCACTTGAATAAGGGAAGGAAGTGACGCTCTTTCATATATTTGTACAGTAAATTCATTTAGCCCTTATAAACATATTACATCAATTTTTACAATGCCCGTGCCGCAAGATTTTCCAAGCGAGTGTCTTTCCAACAACCAATGATCCAGAAGCATCACTTTTCAAGCAGAACCAAAACGCCATAGATGGTATCTCCGCCATGCATTCCCCATTCCAAGTCGCAATTCCAATACCAAACCAAGTCCTACCCTATCAAAAATAATCACAATTAGAAAAGAACTACCGGAGTCCAATTATTTCTTCCTCAGAAACTCCACAGCCCGAGTAATCTCCACCTCCTTATATATCCCCCCGCTCTCAGGCGACCCGGTATTCAGCGCCTCCTAACTTTCCCTACTCCACATATCTCTACTCTCCTCCAATTCTCCACGCTCCACGTCCGGCAAGCCCCCTGTGACAACCACCGAACTATACTCCTTCGAATCTTTCCCCAATTTAAACTCCGCTAATTCGACATCCCTCTCTTGCGGTCTCGTCGACCCTGTCCTGAAATCTGTGGCATTCGAGCCTCTCAACGTCCTCCCCATCAACCCCGTCCCATTCGAGCCTCTGAAAGTCTTTCCCCCACTAGTCAAGAGAGTCCCATTAGAACTCCGAACTGTTGTCAGAGCGATACCTTCCGAGAATCTTGACGATTTCTGCCCGGGATAGGTGCCATTGAGACTCCCAGGAGCTGTATTACCATTGAAGGAAGGTAGGACTTGGGATCGATATTTGCGAAGAAGGTGCTTGAAGAGAGGGCGTGTGGCTGCTGCGCTGCCGATTATGATACCGAGACCGGGTTCGACGGAGGAGAAAATTGCAAGTTCGGCGGTATTGTCTGAGTGGAGGGTCAGATTTCGGATGAGGCATTTGAGTGCAGCGAGTAACATGAGAGTAGAGGGAGTAAGGAATATGAGACGGGCTCACGCAAGAAGTTGGTATGATCACCCAAGGTACTGATGTACGGGACTCGAGCAAGGGTAGTAAGGCCGGCGCTGTGGGAAATAAGTTATTGGACGAGGATTAAATATGGGGAAATTTTTTTTTACATACATTGCACCCAAGCTCATGAGACCACACACAGAGATCTTAGTGAACTTGTCCATTTGAAGCTTAAATATCTCCGGTTTGTGTCAGTCACATGCTCACTCCGACCAGGAACAGATGGCTTACTACGAACATAGGGAAAACCGCGAAGAAGAAGTCTGAAATTGCGATGGTGGCCGCATGAGCATACGCCATATCCAGCGTGACGTTAGTTGCGCGACAGCGTCCAGGTAATTCTCGATTCCACTTAGTGCAATCAGTCACACCGTTCGGATGCAATGAAAGTTGGCTGGTAACTCACAAAATGACTGATTGGTTGACACTGAGTTACGCCCAAGAGGAATATAACGACGCAGAATGATGCGACAACGAGTAAAACTCCCCATATGAGGAATAGCTGTGTACGCGACTTGACAATCCTTAAAAGAAACGTCCCGATGGATAATTTTAGGGTGCATGTTGTAATGATGCTAGGGATGTTCAGTTCGTATTCAACAAAGGGGCTTGCACTGCATACTAGGTATTCTCAGCGAAATAGAAAGACTTCAGTGCTGGGATAATATCTGAAGGACGAATATCGGCTGTGGGCTTCCCTTCATCCAAACTTCTTCCATAGAATACCCAAGAGCAATAATGGGCAAACAGTATCTGTAGAGATTGTGAGTTTGAGTATAAATTGGGTCCATTTTGCTGTGTGAATGTAGAAACTTACAACGGTGACTATCATGAGCCAGTCATCTGGTCCAAAGGCCTTCACGATAAAACCACGCGTGACACATCTGAGGGTAGTTGTAACGAGTGCGAGGAGCAGCAGGATACCAGCAGAGGTGAACAAGCTGATTCCAAGGTCAATCGCCATCTCGCTGTTATACCTCGGTCCGTAATTTCGGCTTCTTTCAATGCAAATTACAACCACACGAGAATGATATTGTTGTTGGATTAAAGAAATATGGAGAAGAAATGGAGCTAGCTTCTAACATTGCATGCCTTGAAGATACATCAAAGAATTTCCAGAATGTACTCGAGCGGCATTATATGTTCATTCCGGGAGAATTCTAGTATCATCGTTCCATGGAGCCGTACATTCAAACCCTCTGCACTAGTTTCCAAGCGATACCCTTGTTTTCATGCCATCTACCCCAAGGTCTAGGATCGCGGGGGAGATTGGATGACGAATGGGATTCGGAATAGAAATCAGATTCTGGGGAGCAATCCCCAAAACTGAAAAGCAGGCATGGTGGCACAATACTAGCGAGAATTCGGAACAAAGGGGGGGTTGAATGGGATTGTTAATCATGGAAGCTGGAACGAGAAGCGACCCAATGTGTGCATGCATACTATGTCACTACAGAATTGCAACTTGTTAGCTGCACAAGATGCCCCATTTTCTTCTCATACTACTTATAGTACATATATTTTGAGCAGGTACAAAACACGAACTGGCGATCATTTATTTTGGCTCTGTTAAGGTGCTCTTTAATAGCATTGACCATGAGCGATGCTAAAATTTGAGGGTTGCACGGGAGATTCATTGATAGGATGGAATATTTGAGATTTGAATCATCTGTTGAAAACCGAGAGGGGTAACTGGAATGGGAGGTAGAGAAGTAGTCTCCATGCTGCGAATGACTACCTGGCACATGCTCCCTTCAACTTTCAGGGAGCAATGACAGCGGACACTTTCTACTAGATTGATATCCTAGAATCGACTCCGAACCGTCAGGGTAGTTTGAATCGCACCGAGGCATCAATCCTAGGAAATCGAGACCAATCATTGACCTTGCTGATTTCGTGAAATGATACCGGGAAGAGATCTAGATCGTGCAAACTCCGCGCCGCATAACTCTGTTGGTTTCCCATTCATCCTCGTGCATCTAAGTTGAGTCCGCTTTGCATATGACAGGTGTCGCCAAACCTTATTCAAATCGTATTAGTGCTTTGAGTAATTCAAGTGTCGACATTGGCCGTTCCACATCGTCAAGCTCAGAGTCAATGCGCAAGCAATAGAGCAACCCGGCCACCACCCCGCAGATCCGAAAATACTTTGATTCATAGTAGATTTCAATTGAGACACTACGCCCATTGCCACACAGACTTCCTCTCAAGCTACAAGGGGAAAACTTGAAGCCCAGGTAACTTTATGAGCGTCAGGTGGAAGAGAGCCCAACGTGCGGAAAATCTCTACCAATAAGAATAGTCTCACAAACAGGTATCTGCAGCTCATCAAAATGATAATCTGACCAAGAATTTTCCTAAATTATGTCTCCGCCGATGTAAAATCGAGCATGAGCATAAAAAAGTGGACTAGGATATAGACCGTACACTAGATACTTACTGCGCGTCAAAGAGTCTGTTCGATGCTACCTTAGTTGGGAAGGCAAAATTCCAAGCAGCGACGTGGAGGGCCCAAAGACTATGCATGCAGTGGCTAGGCCCCGAGGGCCTTGACCATGGTCTTGATTTGGAAGGCAGTCGTTGGGAATCCGAGAGCTTTTTGGCTTATTTGTCTAACATCCAAGCCAGATTAGAAAAGCTAAGCAACTGGTCTCTGCATGCCAGGGTTATGTGTTGACCATAGTAAATACTCCTTATGGGGTATGGCTTGGGTATCTATTAAGATCTTTGTAGCCATTATTCTTTTCGGTTTCTCCGCTTCATAGCGTATATCAGCATCTACAGGCGGAAATCCCTTGCCAATCTTTCGTGCGCTTGGGCAATTATATCAACAGCCACCCACGAGATCTGAACAATCGCGCCGAGTTTGACAAACGCATCCCATCTGCTCTTATCTTCCAAGTGTATGAGGCCATGATGATCAGAGCGCGCGACATATGATATTGGGATGAACTTGGTCGAACCAAATAACTCCATGCCATCTTCCATGCTGTTGTCATGGAATCATAGATGTCGCCTTTCTGACTCCACCCGATCACAAATCGTCCCATGTTGGCCAACAACGTATGTCTCAAAGTCCAAGGCAATCCATTTTCAGGAGCAAGCTGTCCTGGCCGAGATTGAAAGGTCCAGGCATCGCCCAACACGATTTGCAATGATAGTTGTGGGGCTAGAATAGTAGCCCACTTCAGGATCGTCCAAATTTACTTGCATTGCCATTTGATATTTCCCATTTGACCGGAATCCCAACCTTCACACTGTTCCGGGACCTTGAGGCATTGTATTGCCCATGTAGAGACGAGTATTCTAAAAATACAAGTGCATAGAATATCAATCGTCCCTAGTGGAGATAGAAGGGCGATATAACTACAAAATCCGAATCAGCACCGCCTCCTCTTGAGAGTTGAGCTGGAGGAAGGAGGGCATCTAGTCACATGATTGAGGTCGAGGATGAGGAAGGAAGTAACAATATGCCTCGAGAGAATCTCAAGGGCGCTGACTCCTCGTACCACAAAATTTACGAGTCTCTAGCAATGACTGTATAGCAGCTCGCGAGAACAATCCTCGTATGACGAAGATCGATGTGGTCTCTGTCGTGGGGAAATGTGAAAGGGAAGGGGCTCACCGCCAAAGGCAGGTACTGTCCACACACCTTCCACTTCCATAATTGCACACCCTGCAGAAAGTAGCAGAACTTCTTCGCCGCCACAGCCGACATGAACCTTCAATGCAGCGGACACGTCTTGCCACGAGACGGCTACACTCTCACGGCCAGATTGTACAACGATTGATCCAATCACAGATCTACAATGGCTATCCACAAAGCCTCTCCACTCTTGGCCGACGGCTCTCCACAAACCAAGATCAACCCCTCGAAAACGAAGCTTGCTCAAAGAAGCTATGGACGACCGAAGAACAAGCGTCCCTATGTATGAAATTCCGCATGATTCCCTTCCTCACATCCAGCCGCTCTATCCGAATCAGAGCGTTCAGGAAGCCGCCAACCCACGAAGACCGGAAAGGTAGAACGAGGCAGATCTGGGCATTCATAATCTTCAGTCAATTTACCACGCTCGCAGCATTGATCGTGTGGAACCGCTGGGGCACGTCGCCAGATTCTAAGATCTTCGATTCCCCGAAATTTACGCCCTTTACGATCGTGGCGCGCGAGGACGTCTCGTCGACGAGCTTCATCCTAACTCTACGCCCCGAGAAATTTATCAGGAATCCTAAAGCTGACGGGGAGGATCCATATGCGAAAGAGTGGGATACTGAGACTTGGTCAGTAGAGTTCAAACAGCCGCAGCTGCAGATTGCCAGGTCGTATACACCACTCCCGCCAAGCGAAGATACGCAGATGGGGGATCTGAGATTTTACATCCGGAAGGAGAGGGGAGGAGAGGTGTCAAATTACTTGGCAGGACTACCAGTAGGAGGGCAGATACACTTGAGAGGGCCACATAAGGGTTATGAGTTGGAGGGGCATATCACAGATGTGGTTTTCTTGGCTGGAGGGACAGGGATTGCACCGGCATTGCAGGTTATTTATACCTTGTTAGAGAGAAGAAATAACGCCGATCTACCAAGGATACGTATCTTATGGGCTAATAGAAGGCGGGAAGACTGTCTGGGAGGGACGACGGGTGAATTAGCACAGCAACAACCAGAAATCGAGGACAATATTGGAAAACTAGTGAACGAGCTGGAAACACTACGACAAAAACACCCCGAGAAGCTTAAGGTGGATTACTTGGTTGATGAAGAGGGCACATCCTTGGATCAGAAGAGACTGTCATCCCTAACGAGGAATGATTCCCAGCTTAAATATGGAGCGGTCACGACGAGGATCGATTCAAAGCTACTCTTTGTCTCTGGCCCTGAAGGGTTTGTAAATTTCCTGGCTGGATCGAAGAGATGGGAGAATGGGAAGGAAATGCAGGGGGAACTTGGTGGATTGATTGGACGTCTTGGATTGAGGGATTGGAAAGTATGGAAGCTGTGATCAGCGATTGTACAATTATCATCATGTGGAGTTTGGTCGGATAAACTCTTCTCGCGGGCAAATAGGCGAGCATTAGATCGACGTTTGAGCTAATCATAATTGTCTTTTATCATAGATCATGCAATGTGGGCGAGCATAATGTCGACAAGTGTTTCGTGGGGTTTAGTTTCAAGAGGCAGCCAGTGAGTTCCTGGCTCCAATAAAACTGTTTGCCTCGACTCCGTTAGAGGACTATCTTCCCCAAAAGTTTGACGTCCAAGAAAAATAACATCAACGAGTGATAGCACATGAATATACAAACGTGGAAGGTTCCTCAAAACGCAAGGAATTATTCTTCTTGATTCCTCGTGCTACGTCTTGTATCTAGAATTAATATATACCTTGAACCCTCACATTTTGTACAAAAATTTTCATAGGTACAGTGGAAGGCGAATTGGGTGTCTCTAGTTTTTTAGTTAATTTTTTTAAGCGGGGTCCATTTCCAGACACTTGTTCCTGTGAGCAGTCATTCTACAATCAGGGCAACTTCGTTCAATAATTATGTTGTAAAAGTCCTTACGAATGAGTTTGAATACTACGACTCCAGCTTCCAGCTCCCATTCACTCCGGGTGCTTGTGCATTACGGATGCCCTACATTTCTGAGCGATCTTCTGGGCCATTCTCGAAGCGAAAGACTGCACTAATGGGCAAGTAGAATCGTCCCATGGTTATAAGGGCTCTGTGTCAAGGCAGAATCACGGGCCGAATTCAGTGGTGAGGCTGCGCCTGGAGATCTGGTGAGGCGCAGCAACATGGCTGCAGGCTGCTGTGCTGTTATGACAGGATTGGCTTACAGGCATATTGGGCAATGTCGCACAGCATCAATTGGACCCTGTCGTCTGCTGGGCCGTTCAGTTATTTACCCTCGGGTTCTACCATTTCTTCTCAACATTTTGGAGATTTTACTTTTAGTTGTGTAGCTGTGATTTTTCGATTCACTTTGCCAAAACCCTTTTTATGTTCTCAAATAAGTCGCTATTCTAGGTTCCTGTTTACGATGTCGTTTGGCTACGAGGTTGGTGACATTATCCTTGTCACCCAACTTGCCTGGAGATGCGTCCAAAATACACGAGACGCTTGCGGAGAGCACGATGAGTTAACACGCGCAGTGGGAGGGCTCCATTCCGTTCTTTGTCAGTTTCAACTATCCATCCACGATCAAGAGTCATTGAATGACCCCGCCACTGATGATCAAAACGACGATGTCAAACTACTGGTTTCGAACTGCGAAGAAGTTCTGAGTAAGCTTGATTCTATCTTGAGAAAATATTCAACTCTTGGAGAAAGCAAGCATTCGAAAGGGAAGAAGGTCTGGCAGAAAGTCAAATTTGGTAACAATGAAATGCAGAACCTCACGCTCCTTAGGCAGAAGATGATTGCCCACACGCAGAATCTCACGTTTTACTACATGATGGTATCGCAACGGAGAGTAGAAAAGGCTATGAGGTGTGCAGGTGGGGATATTTCTGAATTGAAAAGCGCGGGTATGAAGAATCAGGAAGTCGAAACTATGAAGGGCCTGCTGGCTCAGATACTGGTCAACACTCAAAAGCCTGACGGGACAGTGCTTACATCTTATTCTGATGACGACCCGACTACCTGGAAGAAATTTCGGCGCCTTTTAATTGCCGAAGGGTTCAAAAGCTCTATCGTTGAGGAAAACTTCGAGGATATCATGGCTTATGTACGAGAGCTGGGTAATCGCGGTGATCTGGATGACCATTGCGAAGCCAGAAGCGATATTCATCGGCAAGTAGAGTTTGAGGCTCATGGGAAAGCACCAATCGAGATCCTTTGGCAGGAAGATTTCGGCAAGTTACTGGAGGCTACCTCTCTCGAGAGTAGCCACTCTCAGCCATCAGCTGGCTTCATGGAAGAATTATTACTCGTTACAAGAATGCACGGTGTGCCAAATATGCATTCATTAGACATAACTCCGAAAAGTTCCAACCCCGGGCGTGCACTCTCACAGGCCCAATCCTATAAAACTAGGGACAGTCAAGCCTTTTCTCCAACTGTTCAAAATCTCCAGAACGATACACCACTGGAGCTTGATTGCGTCAATGAGCTGAAGATAGAACTGGAGGATCATATGGTACCAACAACTGAGGATAATCAAGAGACTATGGCTGAAGGAATGGTAGTGTTATCTTCTAACTCGACAGGTCATTCACAGTCAAAGCCTCATTTACAGCAGCAAGTTAGCATAGCTAGTAACATAAGGGCACGCCCTAGGTTACAGGGCCAGATCATCGAGCAAATTAAAACTGGAGATCGCCTTAGACAGTTGTGGCCGCTGAAGAGTCACCTTCACAACCGACAATATAGCGTGAAGTATGCATCTTTGTTTCATTGCAGAATCCTCGATGCTGACGTGAAGCAGCATCATTGCCCTTCCTGATATTTACGAATCTGGAGTGAATGCGCCTCCAGCATCATGGGCATGGTTGAACGACATCTTACCAGAGAAAGCTCCAGAATACCGAGTCTTGAGTCTTGAGTATACTCTTCCAGAGAGCCAATTTTTGTGGGACCATTTGCGTGAAGAGGCAGGACGGATAGTAGAACAAATTTGGGCACAAGGTGAAGCTGTATTTGATGCAGACTCCGCTCCACGATCGATCGAACAGCTGATTATTGGCAAGCTTCTTGTGCGGCGGATGGTATTTGTGTGCCATGGGTTTGGTGGCCTTATTCTTAAATGGGTAAGACACCTTCGAATAATAGTTGCACTAATCTCATTACTAACAAGCAGCCTATAGATGATCGTATTGATGTTTGAGGATTTGGTTAAGTTCAGGAGGCTCTTAGATGTAACGTCCGGATTGGTATTTCTTGGATGTCCACACATCAGTCTCGACCGGACGGAGCACTGGCCTAAGACCATTAAACTTCTAAGATTTGCCACTCGGTTGCCAAAAGTCGTTCTGGCAAGAGCTGAGCTTAACATCTCAGTAATGGCAAATTTGTATCAACAGTTCAAGCATCGATTTGGAATTATGACAGTGCCAGTTATTTCGGCATATGAAACTTTGGAATCACGCTTGAAATCCAACATGCTGTTAACTCGAAGATCTGTGGTAAGCAAATTTACAACCGTTCATGCATATTGCATAATTACTGACAAAGGTAGTTGGTTGATCTTGATCTCGCCACTACACTTTTAGACAGTGAAATTGTGATTCCTGTACAGGCCAATCACAATGAAATATGTAACTTTGGAGATGGTACCAAAGCTTTTCGTCAAATAGCAAGTTTGGTTGCTAGTGTGAGCTGTCTGAAGGACTCATCTCGTCAGAAGCCGCCACTTCATCCCCCGAAGAGATTTCTTCTTGAGGCTCCTAAGTCAACCAGCCTTAATGACAATAGAACATGTTCTAACACGTATGTTAAAATCAACACAACTGAGTAGTCTCCTGGCTCCAACATTCAAGGAACTAGCCTGTCTCAAGACATTAATGAAGTTTCAGAAGTATTAAGGCCTACATTGAAAGATACACAGGAACAACCAGAATCAAAGTTTCCGATTTTTAGTGTTTCTTTTAGACAGAACTACAGGTTCTAGGGTAGACAAGACGCTTTGCACTAACTGGAAGAGTTTCTTCGGCCAGCTCGTTACCATCAAGGGGCAAGAGCTACTGGGAGCGGCCCTCTCTGTATGACTATAACAGACCTTGGTGGTATTGGTAAAACTCAGCTGGCTCTCAGATATGCTTATGACTATCGAGAAGCGTTTCATGCCATTTTCTGGATTAATGCTGGGAGCCAGACGAAGCTCTCCGAGGGCTTTTCTGCAATCTCGAGGTGTGTAAGCTCACGCTCGTTAGCGGAGCATCACTACGGCCACACTATTGACATCTGTAAAACCCTTCATTGGCTCTCCACAACTAAGAAATCCTGGCTTCTCGTCTTCGATAATGCCGACGACCCCAGAGATCTCAGCCAGTGCTGACCGACATCCAACAACGGAACCATCATTGTCACTAATCGAAAATCGTCTGTAGAGAGAGACCTCTTTCAAAGTAGGAGTATTAAATTAATGCCATTTTCTTTGGAAGAGTCATTGGGCTTTTTGAATAGCCTCCTCGATTATGGTTTAGAGGATGAAGAGCAGAAAGACGCTCTTGAGATCTCGCATCAACTTGGAGGCCATCCTCTTGCAATTTCTCATGTAACTAATCTGATCTATAGAACGAAGATTTCACTCAAACATTACAGAGAAATATTCGAGAAAGGAAAAGCTGAGCAAACACTTTTCCAAAATTTCTTCACATATGAGCACCCACTAGAGTCTGTATGCCTATTGGCATTTACAAATCTCAATACTCAAGCAAAAACATTACTCGATGTCATCTTCTTTTTAGATCCTGATCGAATATCTGATTCTTTGCTTTGTCAAGATCTCTCTTTAACAGTAGAGTTCAGCTTCTTCCAAGATCAGTTCGGTTTCATAAATACACAAAACAATCTACTTGACATTACTATCCATAATTATACAGTCGTATTGAGTCAACCCAAGTTTATTTAGATGAGGAATTTTAATATAAAACTATAGAAGAGGATTAACCCAACTTTATTATAAAGGAATTAATTTAACTTATTAGAATTATATCTAAATACGCCCTAAACAAATTAAAACTTATATATAAAATAAATATAGTTTATATAATATTAATAGTATAAAATATAGTTTAGAACTTTATTGTATAATAAGTTATATTAAAAAACAGTTTTTGAAATTAGGATTAAAAAGATATATAAATTAGATATAGTATACTATACTCTTGAATATAATATAAGTATAAAAGTATAATTTTATAAAAATTATAATAAATTATAATATATATAGATTTGGAATATAAATTAAAATATATATATATAAAATAAAAAGCTGTATAAAATAAGAAATAAAAAGAAATATTTTATTTTATTTTATTTTTAGATTAATTATAGATTTTTTTATATATTTTCTAGTATAATAGATAGTAATATATTCTAAGTATAAATATATATTTAAGAGATAGTAATAAGTATAAAATATTATTAAAAGATTAAGTATATATTATTAAGTAAATTCAAGGTACTAAAAAATTAATTAATTAATTATAGGGTTAGGGTTAAGGTTAGGGTTAGGGTTAGGGTTAGGGTTAGGGTTAGGGTTAGGGTTAGGGTTAGGGTTAGGGTTAGGGTTAGGGTTAGGGTTAGGGTTAGGGTTAGGGTTAGG
>Ga0182030_10000898_pt1 | contig 59111 bp, 43 predicted proteins | sample 812S3MmetaG_FD_121299 | JGI IMG/M metagenome (GOLD analysis project Ga0182030, IMG submission 121299) | Permafrost microbial communities from Stordalen Mire, Sweden - 812S3M metaG (Illumina Assembly) | ecosystem: Environmental > Terrestrial > Soil > Wetlands > Permafrost | place: Sweden... | reverse complement strand
TATTTCACCGGCATCATCCGCGACAAGCAGGGCCGCAAGATGTCCAAGACGCTCGGCAATTCGCCCGACCCGCTCGTGCTCATCGCCCAATACGGCGCGGACGCCCTCCGCTTCGGCACCATGCGCAGCGCGCCGCTCGGCCAAGATGTTTTGTTCGATGAAAAAGATGCCGAGCTTGGCAGAAATTTTTGCAATAAACTTTGGAACGCGTGCCGTTTCCGCCAGATGCAGGGCGGCGAGGTGCAGGGCGAGATTGAACGCACGTTGCTCACGCCGGATGACAAATGGATTTTGCTCAAGCTCGACGCCGCGATCCGCGAAGTCACGATTGCACTGAACGAATACAAATTCAGCGAAGCCACCGCCGCGCTCTACAAATTTTTCTGGAGCGAGTATTGCGACTGGTATGTGGAGGCGAGCAAGGCATCGCTACCGCGCCCGCCCGCCGAGGCTGCGCCCGGTGAAGCGCCGATTGCCGTCGCCGCACTAAGCCCGGAAATCGAAGCGCGCAAAGCGAACACCATTGCCGTGATTGATTTTGTGCTCTCGCACACGATCCGTTTGTTCCATCCGTTCGTGCCGTTCATCACCGAAGAACTCTGGAACGGGATGGGTTACGCCACCGACATGCCGGACAACCAAGGCGGCAAGACCATCATGAATGCGCCGTGGCCAATGCCGTTTGACGATGACATGAAAGGCCATTACGGCCTTGACGATTGTTATCTCGAAATGACGGACACAAAATACGAACTCGTCCGCAACGGTCGCGATTTGCGCCGCGCCGGCAACATTCAAGCCGCGAAAAAAGTAAAATACGTCTTCAAGCCCGCGCAGCAGCTCACACCACACGACGCGGAGGTCATCAAGCTGTTGCTCAATGCGGAGTCGCTGGAAGTGAACGCCGATTTTCAGCCGCCCAAAGGCACGCCGATGGTGAATTCAAAACTCGGTGAGTTGTTTTTGCCGCTGGAAGGCTTGATTGACGTCGCCGCTGAAAAAATCCGGCTCGCGAAAGAATTGGAAAAAATCCAATCCGAAATTGTGAAGGTGGAACAAAAGCTGGCGAACCCGAACTTCACCACGAAAGTGCCGGCGACGGTTCTCGCCGAGCACGAACAGCGGCTGTCGGATTGGAAGGCCAAACTCGCGCAGGTGAACAGCTCGCTCGCGGCTTTGAATTGATCTTGAAATGAAAATTATTTCTCTCCCAAAAGCCCTGGCCGCCGCCGTCAAGGCCGCGCGCGCCGCCGGCCAGGTCATGCACGCCAACTGGCACAAGCCCAAGCGCGTGAATTCCGCCGAGGCCCACGACATCAAGCTGGAACTCGACGTCCGCTGCCAGGCGCTCATCGAAAAAATCTTGGCCGCCGCGTTTCCGCAGATTCCCGTGCTCGGCGAAGAAGGCATCACCGGCGATGTCACCGCCGAATATCGCTGGGTCGTGGATCCGATTGACGGCACGGTCAACTACGCCTTTGGCATTCCGCACGCCGCCACGTCCATCGCGCTCCAGCACCGCGAACAATCGGTCGTGGGCGTGATTTACGATCCGTTTGCCGACGAACTGTGGACGACCACCAAAGGCGAACCGACGCGGCTGAACGGAAAAATTGTTCATGTCAGCGACCGGGCCAAAGTGGAAGACGCCATCCTCGCGCTCGGTTTTTCCAAGAGCCAGGACAATCTGGAAAAGTGCCTGCCGCACATGGCCCGGCTCACGCGTCGCGCGAAGAAAATCCGCATCATGGGTTCCGCCGCCATCGAACTGGCCTACGTCGCCTGCGGCCGGCTTGATGCCTACGTCGAACGCCGCATCAATTTGTGGGACGTGGCCGCCGGTTCGCTGCTGGTGGAAAATGCCGGCGGCGAATTTTTCACCGTGCCCGCGCCGGGAAAATTCCGCTACGCCATGTGCGCCGACAACGGCAGGCTGCGGAAGAAACTTCAGATCGGCAGCCTGTTGAAATAACTTTGAACCATCAAGGAACCAAGCAAAAAACCAGCCGGCAGACTTTGTTTCTTGGTTACTTGGTTGTGAAAAACAATTTCAGCTTTTCCAGCGCCTGCGCGCGGTGGCTTAAATTATTTTTCACGTCCTCGCCCAGTTCGGCGAAGGTCTGCGTGAACCCGTCCGGCACAAACAGCGGGTCGTAGCCGAAGCCGTTTTTCCCGCGCGCCTCGAAAATGATTTTCCCCGCGCACGCACCGTCAAACAATTTGGTCACGTCATTGAACATCCACGCATGATCGGCCAGCGACTGGCTCTCGATTCCTTCAAAAGGCACCTCCGTGAGAGCGAGGACGCAACGAAACCGTGCCGTGCGTTTTTCCGCCGGAACGTCTTCTAATAGTCGCAATAATTTGGAATTATTGTCCGCATCCAGTGAGTTTTCTTTCTTGGCAAGCGCGGCGAACCGCGCGGAATGAACGCCAGGCGAGCCGTTCAAGGCGTCCACTTCCAATCCGGAATCATCCGCCAAAACAAAATTTACCAGTCCGCGATCGGGCTGCAGGGTTCTGAATTTCGCCGCCAGCCAAATCGCCAGTTCCACGGCTTTCTTCGTCGCGTTGCCGGCGAAGGTGTCGGCGTCCTCGATGACTTTCGGCGCGTCAGGAAAATCGTTCAGCGTGAGCAATTGAAATTGTGCGCCGAGGATGGCGCGGATTTCCCCGGCTTTGTGGGCGTTGCGGGTGGCGATGAGCAGCGGCGTCATGCGTGGAGATTAGCAAAGTTTTTTTTGCTGGCGAGCTTGACGCAATTAAAATCAACGGCAAAATCACCGGATGAAATCACTCGCCGCCCTTGGTCTCGGCCTTTTGCTGGCCGGGCTTGTCGCTCCCGTCGTGGCCGCCGAAACCGTCTGGCTCGACCAACTGGATGTCCGCTCCGCCACGCAAGGCTGGGGCGAACCGCACAAGAACAAATCCGTAGATGGCCAGCCGCTGATCATTGGCGGCGTGCCGTTCAAGCGCGGCTTCGGCACGCACGCGGAAAGTTTTCTGCACATCAAGCTCGACGGCGGCGCGCAGAAATTCACCGCCAACGTGGGCGTGGACGACGAGGTGAACAAAAATCCGGCGTCGAGCGTGGAGTTTCTGGTCCTCGGCGACGGCAAGGAATTGTGGAGCAGCGGCACCCTGCACGCAGGCGACGCCCCGAAGGCATGCGCGGTGGATTTGACCGGCGTGAAAATGCTCGTGCTCAAAGTTGGCGACGCGGGCGACGGCATTGACTTTGACCACGCGGACTGGGCCGACGCGAAATTCGAGACGACCGGCGAGGAAACTTTTGCCGCCAGCGGCGAGGAACCGCTGCCGGTGGTCGCGCCTTACATTCTCACGCCGACGGCTCCGGCCACGCCGCGCATCAACGGCGCGAACGTCTTCGGCGTGCGGCCCGGCTCGCCGTTTTTGTTCACGATTCCGGCGACGGGCGAGCGGCCGATGGAATTTTCCGCCGACAATCTGCCGGACGGTTTGAAATTGGATTCGGCGACAGGACGTATTACTGGCTCGCTGAAAACAGAAGTTGGATCGTTGGAAAAGGGCACAAATTACACCATATTTTACGACATCACTCTGCACGCAAAAAATGCGCTTGGCATGGCGAATAAGAAATTTCGCATCGCCGTCGGCGATCAGATTGCACTCACGCCGCCGATGGGCTGGAACAGTTGGAACTGTTTTGCCGGCGCGGTTTCCGCCGACCGCGTGAAGAGCGCGGCCGACGCGATGGTCAAGAGCGGCCTGATCAACCACGGCTGGACCTACATCAACGTGGACGATTTCTGGCAGAACCACCGCGACTCGAAAGACCCGACGCTGCATGGCGAATTCCGCGACAAGGACGGTTTCATCGTGCCGAACGCGCGCTTTCCCGACATGAAGGGCATGGCGGATTACATTCATTCGCTCGGCTTGAAGGCGGGGTTGTATTCGTCGCCCGGTCCGTGGACCTGCGGCGGTTGCGCGTCGAGCTGGCAGCACGAGGCGCAGGACGCGCAAACTTACGCCAAGTGGGGCTTTGATTATTTGAAATACGACTGGTGCAGCTACGGCGACATTGCCTCCCAACGGAACGCCGCCGCCAACAAAGTTCCTGCCTGGACCGGAAATGCGACGGGGCCGGAAGGCGCGATTTATCCCTACAAGGTCATGGGCAAATTTCTCCGCGACCAGCCGCGCGACATCGTTTTCAGCCTTTGCCAATACGGCATGGCCGACGTGTGGAAATGGGGCGGCTCGGTGGAAGGCAATTGCTGGCGCACCACCGGCGACATCACGGACACCTGGCGCAGCATGAGCGGCATTGGTTTCAAGCAGGACAAGGCTGCGCCGTTCGCCAAGCCCGGCAACTGGAACGATCCCGACATGCTCATCGTCGGCCAGGTCGGCTGGGGCAACGTGCATCCGACGCGCCTAACGCCGGACGAGCAATACACGCACATCAGCCTGTGGTGCCTGCTTTCCTCGCCGCTGCTGATCGGCTGCGACATGACCAAGTTCGACGACTTCACGCTGAATCTGTTGAGCAACGACGAGGTGCTCGCGCTGGATCAGGACGAACTGGGCAAAGAGGCGACGTGCGTTTTGACCGACGGCAACCTGCGCGTTTATGAAAAGGAACTGGCCGACGGCGGCCGCGCGCTGGGCTTTTTCAATCTCGGTTCCGCGCCGGCCAGCCGGGATTTCAACGCGCTGACGCAATTCGGTTTGACCGGCAAACAGCACATCCGCGACTTGTGGCGGCAGAAAGAACTGGCCGACGTGGACGTGGCGGGCGGTGCTCTGTCGCTCACGATTCCCGCGCACGGCGTGGTGCTTTACAAGCTGACGGCGGCGAAGTGATTCAGGACAGCAGCTTGGCCAGCCATGCGTGATTGTGCTTATACTCGGCGATCAGCCGGTCGTAATGCCACAGCTTGCGCAGCCCCCGGACAATCAGATACACCGCCAGCCCGATGAGTCCCAAGTTGATGACGATGGTTGGCACCAGCCAGCGCGTCACTTCGGTCAGGTTGTAAAGCCGGGACGTGGCAATCAGCACGCTCAACACCGACAGCGGAAAGGCGAAAATGGCAATGCCCGTGCGCAGCGTGGACAATGCCGTGCGCTTTTCCGCGAGCAGCAATTGCATCTCCTGGATGACCAGCATGTTCAGCGGCGCTTCGGTTTGATCGCTCATGGCACGACGAATCTAGCACAAGCCGCGCGAAGGGAAACGATTTTGCCGCCGGAAAAATTAAAAAGGCGAACGGACATTTCCGTTCGCCTTTCGTAATTTGAAATCTCACATTTGAGATTTGAAATGGTTCAGTAGCGGTAGTGCTCCGGCTTGTAAGGGCCTTCCACCGGCACACCGAGATACTCGGCCTGCGCCTTCGAAAGCTTGGTCAGCTTCACGCCGATTTTTTCGAGGTGCAGGCGGGCGACTTCTTCGTCGAGTTTCTTGGGCAGGCGATAGACGCCGATTTTGGCGGTGTCCTTGTTTTTCCACAAATCGAGCTGGGCGAGCACCTGATTGGTGAAGCTGTTGCTCATCACGAAACTCGGATGGCCGGTGGCGCAGCCGAGATTCACGAGCCGGCCTTCCGCGAGCATATAAATGCTGTGACCGTCGGCGAAGGTGTATTTGTCCACCTGCGGCTTGATGGTGAGCTTCTTCACGCCTTTGGCGGTGTTCAGGCGATCCACTTGAATCTCGTTGTCAAAGTGGCCGATGTTGCAAACGATGGCCTGGTCTTTCATCTTCGCCATGTGTTCCAGCGTGATGATGTCCTTGTTGCCGGTGGTGGTGACGTAAAGGTCGGCCGTGCCGAGCGTGTCTTCGACGGTGGTCACTTCAAAACCTTCCATCGCAGCCTGTAACGCATTGATGGGATCAATTTCCGTGACGATGACACGCGCGCCAAATCCGCGCAGCGAGTGCGCCGAGCCTTTGCCGACGTCGCCGTAACCGCAGACGCAGGCGACCTTGCCGGCGACCATCACGTCGGTCGCGCGCTTGATGCCGTCGGCCAACGATTCGCGGCAGCCGTAGAGGTTGTCGAACTTGGACTTGGTGACGGAGTCGTTGACGTTGATGGCGGGCACCAAAAGTTTTCCCTGCTCCAACATTTGATACAAGCGATGCACGCCCGTGGTCGTCTCTTCGGAAACGCCTTTCCAATCCTTCACAACTTCGTGCCAGAAACCGGGACGTTCCTTCGCAACTTTTTTCAACAGCGCCTTGATGACGGCAACTTCATGGTTGTCGCTCGGCGTGTTGACCCAGGTGTCGCCGTTTTCGAGTTCGTAGCCTTTGTGAATCAAAAGCGTGGCGTCGCCGCCATCGTCCACGATGAGCTGCGGACCTTTGTTGCCGGGATGCGTGAGCGCGCGGAGCGTCAAGTCCCAGTATTCTTCGAGCGTTTCGCCCTTGTGCGCGAACACCGGAATGCCGGCGGCGGCAATCGCGGCGGCGGCGTGATCCTGCGTCGAGAAGATGTTGCAGCTCGCCCAGCGCACGGACGCGCCGAGCTCGACGAGCGTCTCAATGAGGATGGCCGTCTCGATGGTCATGTGCAGCGAACCGGTGATGCGCACGCCCTTGAGCGGCTTGCTCGCGCCGTATTTTTTGCGGATGGACATCAGGCCGGGCATTTCGTGCTCGGAAACCTGAATCGTTTTGCGGCCCCACTCGGCGAGCGAGAGGTCGCGGACGGCGAAGTCCGGTTTGGCGGTGCCGCTGCCGTTCGATTTCAAAACAGTGCGGCGTGAAGATGGGAGTTTAATCGTGGTCATAAAATTTCTTGGTGGTTGATTTATCTGGGTTTTGTTTTTCAGTTTTGATTCCAAAAATTGCGCCGGGATTCAGTTGCGTTCCTGTTGGTAGCCCAACCGCACGCACACTTGGCCGGCCCAGTGGCCGGCGGGAATCTGTAGGACGTTGCCGCTTCCGGCAAAATGCCATCGCTCATAGCCTGGCATGACCGGCACGTCCTTGACAGACACCTCCACTTGAATCACGGGCTTAAACTGGGCAATCACGCGCTGGCCGCCGCGAAGAATCGCCGCCTCGCTCCCCTCGGTGTCAATCTTGATGTAGTCCACCCGGGCCGACTGCTCCAGGTCAACCAGTTCATCCAGCGTCAAACAAAGGCAGGAGAGATTTTTTGCCTTCGCATCACTCCGGTTGAAACTGGCGCTGGCCGGCCGGTCCTGATTGATCCAAAGATCCTTCCGGCCGGACTGGTCGCTGAGCACGCAGTTGCGAATCCGCACGTTGCCAAAATCGTTCCGAAGCACATTCCGGTGCAGCGCATAAACCATGTCCGGCTGCGGTTCGACGGCAATGACTTCTCCGCTGCTTTCCACGCAGCGCGCCGCCTTCATGGAAAAGACGCCCGTGTTGGCGCCGATGTCAATGAAGACACCGCCCGGCCGGAGAAAAAATTCCAGATGCTTCAACTCCGGTTCTAGCTCTTCGCCAAAAACAAAAAACCCCCGGCCGCCGTAACCCGCCCGGTTCTGCCCCGTGATCTCGACCCCGGCCTTCGTTTTGCGGCTCAACCAGGCGCTCCGCGGCAGCAGCGCGCACGTCGCCTTCCGGAGCAACTGGTCGAACTTGGCTATCGGATACGGCATAAGCTGCATCTGGACCATGTTACAAAATCATCGGGCCGGCTTCATCCAAGCCGGTCCGCGCCTTGCATCAGCGCAGCGCCTTTTTCAACGCCGCCACCTTGTCCGTCTTTTCCCAGGTAATGTCCGGATCGGTCTTGCCGAAATGGCCGTAGTTCGTGGTCTTGGAATAAATCGGCCGGAGCAAATTCAGTTGCTTCACGATATTCGCCGGCTTGAAGCTGAAAACTTCGCGCACAGCCCGCTCGATCTGCTCGTCGGTGATGCCGTCAATGGCCGTGCCAAACGTATTGATGCACACGCTGACCGGTTCGGGATAGCCGATGGCGTAGGCGAACTGAATCTCCGCGCTCGTGGCAATGCCCGCCGCGACGATGTTCTTCGCGACGTAACGGCCCATGTAAGCCGCGCTGCGATCCACCTTGCTCGGATCCTTGCCGCTGAACGCGCCGCCGCCGTGCCGGCCCATGCCGCCGTAGCTGTCCACGATGATTTTGCGGCCGGTCAAACCGGTGTCGCCCTGCGGCCCGCCGACGACGAAACGGCCGGTAGGATTGATAAGGAACTGCGTCTTCTTCGTAAGCAGATGCTTGGGCAAAACCTTTTTAACGATGTTCTCGATGCAAAAATCCTTGATCGTCTTGTGCTTCACGTCATGCGCGTGCTGCGTGGAGATGACGACGTTGGTAATTTCCACCGGCTGGTCATTGACGTATTTGACGGAGACCTGCGACTTCGCGTCCGGCCGCAACCACGCGACCTTGCCGGTCTTGCGGATGCGCGTGAGTTCCGCGCCCAACTGGTGCGCGAACATGATCGGCGCGGGCATCAGCTCCGGCGTTTCATTGCACGCATAACCAAACATGAGTCCTTGGTCACCGGCACCCTGCTCGGCCGTGTCCTTGCCTTCCGCCGCTTTCGCATCCACGCCCTGCGCGATGTCCGGCGACTGCGACGTGATGGCGTTCATGATCAAAACCTTGTCCGCGTGAAAAACATCGTCATCGTGCGTGTAGCCGATTTCGCGGATGGCGTCGCGGGCGATCTGGTTAAAATCGAGCTTGGCCTTCGTCGTAATTTCGCCGCCGACGACGACGAGGTTCGACTTGGCGTAAGTTTCGCAGGCGACGCGGCTGAACTTGTCCTGCGTCAGACAGGCGTCCAGCACGGCGTCGGAAATGGTGTCGCACACTTTGTCCGGATGGCCTTCGCCGACGGACTCCGAGGAAAAGATGAAGTTTTTGCTCATGGAATTAATTTTTCAGTTTCTTGCCAACAACATATTGACGTATCAAGATTTGATGATATAACACTTTTCAACGGCGTCAAACAGTTTTGGAAAATATTTTGGCGCCGGCATGACCAAATGACCTCCACCTTGAAATCTTTGCGGGCGCTGTCCGACCCGACGCGGCTGCGCATCGTCGCGCTGCTGGAGAAGGACGAGCTGTCCGTCAACGAGCTTCAGGAAATCACGCGTCTTGGCCAGTCGCGCATCTCCACGCACCTCGGGCTGCTGGCGGACTGCGCATTGGTGAAATCGCGGCGCGAGGGCAAGCGCACGTTTTACCGGCTGAACCCGCAGGCCGATTCCGTGGCCAGCGAATTCATCCAGCTCGCGATTCGCGGCGCAAAAGAATTGTCCGAACACGGCGGCGACCAAATCAACTTGAGGCGCGTCCTCGCCCGCCGCAAGGAACAGGCGCAGGTCTTTTTCAACCAGGTCGCTGGACGCTTTGACCGCGTTTACGGCCCTGGCCGCTCGTGGCAGGCGTTCGGGCATTTGCTGCTGCGGATTTTGCCGCCGATCACCGTCGCGGATTTGGGCGCGGGCGAAGGCTTATTGAGCGAATTGCTCGCGCGCCGCGCAAAAAAAGTCATCGCCGTGGACAACTCGGAAAAAATCGTCGCGTTCGGTGCGGCCAAGGCGAAGAAGAACGGGCTTAAAAATTTGGAGTTTCGCCTCGGCAATTTGCAAAACCCGCCGATTGAAGCGAACAGCGTTGACCTCGTGATTTTAAGCCAGGCGCTGCATCACGCCGAAGATCCCGCGGCGGCTTTGTTAAGTGCGGCGAAGTTGCTGAAGCCTGGCGGCCAGATTTTGCTTCTCGATTTATTGAAGCATAACTTCGACAAGGCGCGCGAGCTTTACGGCGACCGTTGGCTCGGCTTCGCCGAAAGTGATTTGCACCGCTGGCTCGAAGCCGCCGGTTTCAAGAAGATCGAAATCAGCATCGTCGCCGCCGAGGAACAGCCGCCGCATTTTCAGACCATTCTGGCTTGCGGGGAAAAATAATTCGTGGCAGCCGAGGTAACGAGGCTCAAACTTTTCAACTTGGAAGCCAGAGCCTCCTCACGTCGGCTGCTGCAAAATCAGCCGACAATCAAGTTCACCATCCGCTTGGGCACGATGATGACTTTCTTGATCGTCTTGCCGGCGAGAAACGGTTGCGCTTTTTCAGCTGCTTTCGCCGCCGCTTCGATCGTCGCATTGTCAGCGTCCACGGCCACCTTGATGGTGTCGCGGAACTTGCCGTTCACCTGCACGGGAATTTCAATCTCGCTCTCCACGAGCAACGCCGCGTCGAACTTCGGCCACGGCGCGTAGGCAAGCGACGGCGGGGTTTGTCCGAACGTGGAATGCAGCCGCGACCACAATTCCTCCGCCAAGTGCGGTGCGAATGGCGCGAGCAATTGCAGAAAAGTTTTCATCACCGACAACGCCTTCGTCTGCCACATCATCGCCTCGTTGATGAAAACCATCATCGCGGAAATCGCCGTGTTGAAACGCATCCCGTCCAAATCTTCTGAGACTTTCTTGATGCAGGCATGGAGCGTCTTGAGTTGCGCGGGCGTGGCGTCCAGGTCGGTGATGCCACCGTCGAGCAAAATTAAATCCAGCAGTTCTTCGTGACTTTGTGTCTTGGTGGTTTCAGCTTGTTCATAAGCGGTTTCGGATTTTTCATCCACAAACAAACGCCACGCGCGGCCGAGGAAACGATACACGCCCTCGACGCCTTTGGTGTTCCACGGCTTGGTGTCCTGCAACGGCCCCATGAACATTTCGTAAAGCCGGAGCGCATCCGCGCCGTATTCTTCGACGACGGCGTCAGGATTCACAACGTTGCCGCGGGCTTTGGACATCTTCTGCATATCTTCGCCGAGAATCAGACCTTGATTGACGAGCTTGTAAAACGGTTCGGGCGTCGAGACGTAGCCGAGATCGAACAAAACCTTGTGCCAGAACCGCGCGTAAAGCAGATGCAGCACGGCGTGCTCCGTGCCGCCAACGTAAAGATCCACGCCCGCCGCCTTGCCGTTGGATGCCATCCAATAATTATCCGCGTCCTTGCCGACGAACGACTGCGCATTCTTGGCGTCGGTGTAGCGCAGATAATACCAGCACGAGCCGGCCCATTGCGGCATCGTGTTAGTTTCGCGTTCTACGGCGATTTCGCCTTTGCTAAAGTCGGGAGAGATCTGATGGATCCATTCTGTATCACGCGCCAGCGGTGGTTGGCCGTCGGGGGTAGGTTTATAATCTTCCAATGTCGGCGGCAGAATGGGAAGTGCACTCTCGGGTAATGCCTCATGCCAACGGGTGCCGGTGAAACCACTCTTTTCGTCATTATATTTGCCAGTTTTCCAAACAATCGGAAATGGCTCACCCCAGTAACGCTGGCGGCTAAATAGCCAATCGCGCAATTTGAAATTGATGGTCTTTTTGCCGAGATTTCTTTCTTCAAGCCAAACGGTAATTTTCTTTTTGGCTTCGGCGGTCGGAAGACCAGTGATGGAAATTTCCGGGCCGGTGGAATTCACTGAAGTGCCGTCGTCGGTAAAGCCTTGCCATTCGGTTTTGGAATCGTTCGGCTGAACGACCTGAATAACCGGCAGATTAAATTTCTTCGCAAACTCAAAGTCGCGCGTATCGTGCGCCGGCACAGCCATAATGGCACCGGTGCCGTAGCTGGCGAGCACGTAGTCTGCAATCCAGATTGGAATCTTCTCGCCGTTCACCGGATTGATGGCGTAAGCGCCGGTGAACACGCCGGATTTTTCCTTCGCCAGTTCCGTGCGTTCCAAATCGCTTTTGCACGCGGTGTGTGCGCGGTAGTTTGCAACGGCGTCGACTTGTTCCTCGGTGACAATTTCATCTACGAGGCGATGTTCAGGCGCAAGCACCATGTAGGTCGCGCCAAACAGTGTATCTGGCCGCGTGGTGAACACAGTAATTTTGAATTTTGGATTTTGAATTTTGAATTCAACTTCCGCGCCTTCGCTGCGGCCAATCCAGTTTCGTTGCATTTCCTTGAGCGAATCGCTCCAGTCAATCGTGTCGAGGTCGGCCAGCAGTTTCTCGGCGTAGGCGGTGATGCGGAGCATCCATTGGCGCATCAGTTTGCGGATGACCGGAAAGCCGCCGACTTCGCTCTTGCCGTCAATGACTTCCTCGTTGGCCAACACGGTGCCGAGTTCGGGACACCAGTTCATGGGCGCTAGACTGACGTAGGCGAGGCGTCTATCATCGCGATAGTCACGCTTCTGTTCTTCCGTCGTGCAATCGGCAGGAAATTTCAGCGTTTCAATCGGCTCGGCTTTGTTCATTTCCGGATTGAACCACGAATTGTAAAGCTTCAGAAAAATCCACTGCGTCCATTTGAAATATTCCACGTCGGTCGTGGCGAGTTCGCGCGACCAGTCGTAACTGAAGCCGAGGCTTTTGATCTGGCGCGTGAAGTTGGCGATGTTCGCCTCGGTGGTCACGCGCGGATGCTGGCCGGTCTTGACGGCGTATTGCTCGGCGGGCAGGCCGAACGAATCCCAGCCCATCGGATGCAGGACGTTGAAGCCGCACGCGCGGCGGTAGCGCGCCAAGATGTCCGTGGCCGTGTAGCCTTCGGGATGCCCGACGTGCAAGCCCGCGCCGCTCGGATACGGAAACATGTCGAGGATGTAAAATTTCGGTGGCAACTGCGTTGCGGCCACCTTGCCGGAAAGTTTATGGCGAACGGCGAAAGGATGATTCGCGGGAATTTCCTCGTTCGGATTGAATGCGCGGAAAGCCTGTTGCTGCTCCCAAGTTTGCTGCCACTTGGGTTCGATCAGGTGAAACGGATATTGTCGGCGGCTGCTGGACATAAATAATCAGTCTAAAGTCCAAAGTCCAAAGTCTAAAGCCAAAACTCGCGCGGATGGGAATGACTTTGGACTTCAGACCTTGGACTTTGGACTCATCTGCGGAAGATTGTTTGCTCGCAACTTTCCACCCGTTTCCGTTTTAATACCGGCGTGCTGAATGCAAATGATCCATCCGGCCGGCCGCATTGGCTGCAGGTGCTGACCATCGGCCGGCGGCCCAAGACCACGCTGATCCGCATCGCGGTGCTGGTCGTGGTGTGCATCGTCACCTTCAAATTTATTCTGCTGCCCATCCGCGTGGACGGCATTTCCATGTTGCCGACGTATCACACCGGCCAGATCAATTGCATCAACCGTCTGGCCTATCTTCGCCACGAACCGCAGCGCGGCGACATCGTTTCCGTCCGGCTTTCCGAACCGGGCGGTCTCGCCAATCCCAGCATCCTGTATATGAAACGCATCATCGGCCTGCCCGGCGAAACCGTGGCTTTTCACGGCGGCCGTGCGTTCATCAACGGCGAGCCGTTGGATGAACCTTACGTCAAATTTTCCTGCGACTGGGAACACGCGCCGATCGTATGCGGGCCGGATCAATTTTACGTCGTCGGCGACAACCGCTCCATGCCGTTTGATTTTCACACGCAAGGCCGCGCTGAACGCAACCGGATTGTCGGGAAATTACTCCTATGAAAATCGCTGTCCGTCTCATGCTGCTGGCCGCCGCCGCTGCGCTCGGTTTCTGGTGCTGGACGATTTTGTTTCCCAGCCCGGAAAAACTGGTGCTGAAAAAAATCTCAAGCCTCGCCAGCACGGCCACCATCGTTGCCAGCGACGGCAACATCACGCGCGCCACCAAGGTCAGCAATCTCATCGGCTATTTTGCCGTGGACGCTGAAATCCATTTTGACGTGACCGGTTATCCCGCCCACACATTGTCCGGGCGCGACGAAATCCGGGAAGCCGCCGCCGGTGCTTTTACCAGCCTGACCACGCTGAACGTCCAGTTCCTCGACGTGACCGTCCGCCTCGGAGCCGACAAGCTGACCGCCGACGTGAGCTGCACCGCCAAGGTCAATGCCGGCGACAGCAAAGATTTCGGCGTGCAGGAAATGCACTTTCAGCTCAAGAAAGTGGAAGGCGACTGGCTCATCACCAAAGTGAAAACCGTGAAGACGCTTTCGTAAAACAGCTCGCCGTTATTTCCGCTGCCAGACCAACCGCAGGCCTTCGAGGGTCAAGTCCGGTGCCACGGCGGAAATTTCCGGCAGCTTCGCCGCGATTAATTTCGCATAACCGCCGGTGGCGACGACCGGCAGATGTTTTGCGCCCAGCTCGCGTTTCAACTCAGCGATCAGCTCGCGCACCAGCCCGCGATAGCCATGCACCGCGCCCACCAACATCGCTTGCTCGGTGCTTTTGCCGACGGCGGATTTTATCTCGCGGATTTTGATTTTGGGCAGCAGCGCGGTTTTTTCGTGCAGATAATCCGTCATCACCGCCAGCCCTGGCGCGATGATGCCGCCAATGTAATTGCCGCGTGAATCTACCACGTCAAATGTGACCGCCGTTCCGAAATCAACGACAACGACGGGCGCGCCGAAGCGCTGGCGGGCGGCCACCGCATTCGCGAGCCGGTCCGGGCCGATGGAATTTGGCTGGGGATAATCAATGCCCACGCCGCGGATGGTTTTCGGGTTCAGTTCCAGCGTGTTTAATTTCCAAACCGCGTGGACGGTTTTGCGGACGAGCGGCGTGGCGCGCGGCACGACGCTGCACAAAACCGCGCCGGCAATTTTATTTTTGCCGGTAAATTTTTTGACGAGCGCCGCCGCGCCGCCGCCGAACCACGTCAGCGTCGGGATGTCTGTCTGTTGCGCCACGCGCCGGTCGTCCGCCAGACCGATGTGCGTGTGCGTGTTGCCGATGTCAAAAAGCAGGATCATTTTCAAATTGCAATTGCCAATTTCCAATTGAAAAACTGGCACCGTTTGTCGCCGTCAAATTGGCAATTGGCATTTGGCATTTGGAAATTCATTTCTCCAGCGTCACGTCGCCGCCGATGACGCGTTCCAGATGACCGTGCTCGGTGCGCACAAGCAGCGCGCCGTCATCGTCCAGCGCCTCGGCGCAGCCGCGAATCAAGCGGGAACCCATTTGCACCGAAACTTTTTTGCCGATGGTCGCGCAGCCGGCTTCCCATTCGTCGGCCACCTGCGAAAATTTTCCGCCGCAAATCCGCACGTAATCCACATCCAGTTCGCGCAAAATTTCCGTGGCCAGCTCCGCGCGGGAAATTTCCCCGCCCGCCTCGATCTTGAGCGAAGTGGCGATCTTCCGCAACTCCACCGGAAATTCCGCCGCGTTCTGGTTCACGTCCACGCCGATGCCGAGGATGACATGGCGCACGCGATCCACTTCCGCGCTCATCTCGGTGAGGATACCGACGACTTTTTTCCCGCCGATGAGCAAGTCGTTCGGCCACTTGATTTCCGCCGACAAACCGGTGACCGAATGGATGGCGCGGCGCAGCGCCGTGGCCGAAGCCACCGTCAACTGCGTCGTTTCCTGCGGCTGCAAATTGGGCCGGAGTAAAACGGAAAACCATAGTCCTTTACGCGTGGGCGACATCCATTTGCGGCCGAGCCGGCCGCGGCCTTTCGTCTGCGACTCCGCGAAAACGACGGCGCCTTCCTTCACGCCATCGCGCGCGAGTTTTTCGATCACGTCGTTCGTGGAAGTGGTTTCTTCAAACACGCGGATGTCGCGGCCTACGACTTTGGTCTGGCCGAGGCGCGCCATCAAATCATCTGCCAGCAGCGCGTCCGGCTCGCCGACCAGCCGGTAGCCAAAGTGCGGGCCAGCCTCGATGGCGAAACCAACCTGGCGCAATTCCTCAATGCGCGACCAGACCGCCGCGCGGCTGATGGCAAGCTGCTCCGCCAACTGTGCGCCAGACACGCCGTCAGAATTGGCGCGCAAGGCAAAAAGGATTTTGGCGTCGGTCGTCATTTTTTATTAGCCACAGATGGACACAGATGAAACACAAATAGGATTCCGGTTTGTAAATCTGTGTTTCATCTGTGGCTCAAGTCAGTTTTCAAAATCCAGTCCAATGTCCACTGCGCGGGCCGAATGCGTGATCGCGCCGACGGAAATAAAATCCACGCCGGTCGCCGCAATCTTGCGGACGGTCTTCAAATTCACGCCGCCGCTGGCCTCCGTTTTCGCGCGGCCACGAATTATTTTCACGGCCTGCCGCAATTGCGTTGGGGTCATATTGTCGAGCAGGATGATGTCCGCGCCGGCATCGGTGGCTTGGGCGACTTGCTCCAGCGTGTCGGCTTCAACTTCGATTTTCAACTTTGGAAATTTTTTGCGCGAGCGCAAAACGGCGGCGGCGATGGCGTTCGGTTTTTCATTTTGCAACGCGACGAGGTGATTGTCTTTGATGAGCACCATGTCGAACAGTCCGAGGCGATGATTTTTCCCGCCGCCGCAGGCGACGGCGTATTTTTCAAAGCGCCGCCAGCCGGGCGTGGTTTTGCGCGTGTCGAGGATCTTTGCCGACGTGCCTTGGATCGCGTCCACAAATTGCGCGGTGGCCGTGGCGACGCCGGAAAGCCGCTGGACGAAATTCAGCGCGACGCGCTCGGCGCTCAAAATGGCGCGGCTGGAACCGGAAATTTTCAGCAGCGTGTCGCCGGCTTTGGCGCGCTGGCCATCGCGCGAGAGTTTTTCAATTGTGATTACTAGATCGGAGGGACGAGTTCCACGAGTCCCTGATTTTGCGAGTTTTGGGGACTCGTGGAACTCGTCCGTCCGAAAATCAGACTGCGCCAATTCGTAAAAAGCTATTTCAGCAAATTGAATGCCCGCGACGGTGAGCGGTTCGCGGGCGCGCATGAGCGCGACGGATTTTGCGTCGGGCGGAACGGTGGCGAGCGTGGTCACGTCGCCGCTGCCGATGTCTTCGGCCAGCGCGGCGCGGACGGCGCGGCGGATTTCGGCGGTGGTGAGTTCCACCCGGACAAGATGCCGCCGGGAGGAAAAAGGAAAAGCAAAAAAAAGCTATTTGAGCGGGTGGGCGAGAAAGTCTTCGGAAATCCGGTCCAATTCATGCGCGGCTTCGGTTTCCGGGCTGGCGAGGAGCAACAGCAGCCATTGGTCGGGCCGCTGCACAAAACGGAGTTGCCCGTATTCAAACGCCCAGGTGGTCCAGCGCGGGGAAAGGTCGGTTGCCGTCAGCGGTTCATGCAGTTCAGAAAACCGGCCAAGCAACTTTTCAATTTTTTCCGCCGGATAATTTTTCTCGTCGCCGTAACCGGCATATTTGCCGTCCGGCCGGCGCACGCCGCAGGCGAGCATGCCCGGCACGGCGGGCAGGGTGGCAAACCAGGTTTTGAAATCGGCTTTCATGTTTGCGGTTGGGCCGGCGGGCGGGTGACGCGCACAAACACCAGCCGGTCGGCGCGCGGCTGGAGCACGGCGCGGCCGCCGGGCAGTTGGATTTCGAGCCGGTCCAGTTTGCCGAGCTGAAGTTCGGGAATGAGCGACTCGGCGCGGCGGGCAACCGTTTGCAGCAGGGCCACGCGGGCCGGAAGGTCGGGACACTGCCAGTGGTAAAGCACTGCGCCGGTGCTGGTGCAGACCAGCATTTCCGCCGCGCGGTTGGCCGGTTCGCTGGAGCTGGCTTCCGCGCCGGTGAAAGTGGATTCGCCGGAGCGGGCGCGGAGATTGAGCTGTTCCCGCTGGCGGGCGGCCTCGCCCAGGAGAAATTCCCAGGTGCGGTTGATGGTGCGTTCGGACGGCAGTTCAAATTCGCGCAGTTCAAATGTGCCGCCGGTCAGGGTGAGCAGTTTTTGAAAGGCGCGTTCGCCAAAAATTTCCCCGCAGACGGCGTGGATGACCTGGCCGTTTTCGATGTAAATCCGGCCGAGCGAGTGTTCGTGGTAGAGTTCCAGAATGGAGGAGTTGCGGCCCAGACATTCCATCTGGATCAGGTCCGGCAGGCCGACGCGGCGCAACACGCCTTGGAAACCCTGCGGCGTCGTCCAGTCCAGCAACTGGCACAGGCCGGCGAAAACGGATTTCAAGCCCTCGGGCGAAACCGGTTTCTCGACGAACAAATCCGCGCCGGCGGCGCGCTGGTCGCCGGCGGCGGCGGAAGCCATGACCGCTTTTTTCAGGTGCCGGCCCAGGCTGCCGAGCAAAAGCGAAACCTCCAGCACCGGCGAGTTGACGGCCAGCAGGACCAGTTCAATTTTTTCCCCCGCCAGAATGGTCAGCGCCTCGGCCACGCTGGCGGCGGTGTGAATCTGCCAGCGGTTTTCACTCAACGCGCGGAACGCATCGCCCACCATGGCGAGATCATCCCGGTCGTCGTCCACGATCAGGACGCGGCGTTCAGGCTTGATTTCTTTTTCTGCGGCCATGGAAAAAATTCAGTTCAGCGCTCCCAGCGCGGCCTGCGCCGCTTGTTGCACGGCGTGGTCGGCGTCGCGCGCGGCGGCGGCCAGCACGGTCGCCGCGCCGTGTTCGCGCAGCCGGCCCAGCGCCTCGGCGGCGGCCACGCGCAAATCGCGGTCCCGATCAAACAGCAGATCCGCGAGAAACGGCAGCGCCGGATGCGGGGGCGCGGATTCGCTCTTGGCGACCGGCGCCGCCTTCAATTGCTCCGTCAGATTGTCCACGTCAATCTTGAGCTGCTCCAGCAGTTGCATCGCGCTGTAACGCACCCAGTAATCCGGGTGGCTCAAGGCCGCCTGGATGGCCGGCAGCGCCTCCGGCACCGATTCGGATTGCTCCCAGTCATCTTTTAATTTCCGCAACGTCGCGTGCGCCAGGCTGCGCACCGTCCGTTCCACATCCAGCAGCGCCGTCACCAGCGGCCCCAGCGCCCGCAAATCGTTGATCTGCCCCAGCGCCGCAATGCCCGCCTCGCGCACATCGCGGTCCGGGTCCTGAATCAATTCGCACAGGCCCGGCACGGCGGAAGATTCGCCGATGAAACCCAGCGCCTTCGCCGCCGCGCACCGGACTTCCCACGACGTGTCTTTCAACGCCAGTTGCAGCACCGGCACCGCGCGCCGGCCGCCGCACCGCGTCGCGGCGTCCACGGCGGCGCTGCGCACGCTGGGGTTGTTGTCCTTCAATAATTTTTCCACGTGGGGATACGTCGCCGGGTCGGCGAGGCGTTCCAGCGTGTCCAGCGCGGCGATGCGCACGGCCGGGCTGTCTTTCTGCAACGCCTCGAGCATGGTGCGGACGAGGCGCGGATCTTTGATCTGGCCCAGGGTTTTTACGGCGGAAAGCTGCTTGTTCGGCGGCCCGTAACGCATCATTTCCAACAGCGGTTCCACCGCCTCCGGCCCCATGGTGAGCAATTGCTGCAAATTTCCCAGCGCGAGAATCTGGTGGATTTTTTGGGAATCCGTGCCGGGCCGCCAGCCGAGCCGGTGCAGGCTGCGCGCCGCCACCGCCCGCACAATCTGATCCTGGTCCCGCAACAGCGGCACCAGCCGGTCCACCGCCAGCGGATCGCCGAGCTTGCCCAGCGATTCCGCCGCCGCCGCGCGGGCCAGCGGCACCGTGTCCTTGAGCATCTCGATCAGCGGCGCCACGGCGCGCCGGTCCTGGAAACGCACCAGCGCCTTGGCCGCCGCGCAGCGCACCTGCGCCTCCTTGTCCTTCAACGCGAGCAGCAGCGGGGCGATGGATTTGCCCTCGCCCTCGTTGGCGAGTTTTTCCACCACCGCGAGTCGGGTCTGCGGATTGCGGGCGCGCAACTGCTGATGAGTCCACCAAAGCATGGTTATTCAACCGACGGGAAAAATTCCGGTTCCGAATGTGACGAATTTGTGACAAATGACCGGGATTATCCAGCAGGAAATCAACTTGCGCGCCGCCGGCCACCCTGCGCGCCGGCTAAATTTCAGATTGCCGCGCGCGGCAAATCCGGCTTTCATCGCGGCGTGACCAAGCCGCGAACCTTTTTGAAATACTGGCTGCCCGTGCTGGTGTGGATGGCGTTGATCTTTTCCGCGTCCGCCGACACCAATTCCTACCGGCACTCGTCCACGCTGTTCGAGCCGCTGCTGCACTGGCTGTTTCCGCAAATGCCGCAGCCACAAATCGAGACGCTCCACCATCTTTTCCGCAAATGCGCCCACCTGACGGAATATGCCGTCCTCGCGCTGCTGCTCTGGCGCGCGCTTCACCGGCCGCAAAAAAACCAGCCGCGCCCATGGCGCTGGGATGAGGCCGGACTCGCCTTCGCCCTGGTTTTTCTCTACGCCGCCAGCGACGAGCTGCACCAGGTTTTCGTGCCCTCGCGCACCGCGCTGGTTTCCGACGTGTTCATTGATGCTTCCGGCGGCGCGGCGGCACTCGCGGTCTTGTGGTTTGGCAAAAGAATTTTCAAACACGCCTGAACCATGAACCGCCCGCTCGCCGCCGTCGTTCCCGCCTACGCCGCCGGCTTGCTGCTCGCGCAACTTTTCCAACCGCCGCTCGTCGCGTTGTTCGCCGTTTCTTTTTTCGTTCTCGTCCTCGTCCTCGTCGTCGAAAAATTTCGTTTGATTTTATTGTGCCTGCTGCTCGCGCTGGCCGGCTGGACGAATTTCGCCGCCCGCACCGCCATCATTTCGCCGAACGATTTGCGGACGCAGCTTGGCAATGAAACCGCGCTCGTCACCGTGCGCGGCGAACTCGCCGAAACGCCGCGCCTGAAAATTGTCGTCCGCGAAGATCAGGAAATCTGGCGCAATGTCGCCCGCGTCCGCGTCACTGAAATCCGGCGCAATGAAAATTTTCTGCCCGCCGCCGGCGAAATTCTCGTCATCACGCCCGGCGTGCCCGGCACGAATTTTTTCGCCGGCCAGCCCGTGGAAATTGCCGGCGTCATCTCGCACCCGCCGCCGCCGCTGGCGGACGGGCTTTTCGATTTTCAAAATTATCTGGCGACGCGCGGCATTTATTACCAGCTCAAAACCGAGTCCACCAACGACTGGCAACTGCGGGAACCACAAATTCTTCAGCCACCGCTGACCGACCGTTTTTTGAACTGGTCGAAAGGCACGCTCGCGCGCGGTTTGCCCAATGAAGACGAGCCTTTGCGTTTGCTCTGGGCGATGACGCTCGGCTGGCGAACGGCATTCACCGGCGACATTGGCGAACCTTTTTTGCGGGCTGGCACGATGCACATGTTCGCGATTGACGGGCTGCGGATCGCTCTGCTCGCCGGCATGATCGTGACGCTGCTCCGCGTGCTGCGCCTGTCGCGCGCCTGGTGCGGCGCGGTGGCAATTCCGCTGATCTGGTTTTATTCCGCCGCGACCGGCTGGGAGCCGTCCGCCATCCGCGCGTCGGTGATGATGACCATCGTGCTCGGCGGCTGGGCGCTGAAACGGCCGGGCGATCTGCTCAATTCCCTCGCCGCCGCCGCGCTCATCATTTTGGTGTGGGAACCGCGCCAGCTTTTCGAGGCGAGCTTCCAGCTTTCGTTTTTTGTCGTGCTCATCATCGCGCTCATGCTGCCGCCGTTGAATGAATTTTTTGACTGGCTGCTGAAACAAGATCCGCTCCTGCCGCGCGAACTGCTGCCGGCGTGGAAAACCGCCGGGCTGTGGTTCGCGCGAAAATTCGCGCGCTACTGCGCGCTGTCGTTCGCCGCGTGGATCGGCTCGCTGCCGCTCTCGGCAAAATATTTTCACCTGTTCAGCCCCATCTCGACGCCGGCGAACATCCTCGCCGTGCCGCTCGGCACCTTTGCGCTCATGGCGAATCTCGGCGCGCTCGTCTGCGGCCACTGGCTGCCGTGGCTCACGGAGTTGTTCAACCACGCCGCGTGGTTTTTCATGGTGGCGATGACGCGGGTGAGCGAAGCCGCCACGAAAATTCCCGGCGCGTATTTTTACGTTCCCGAACCGTCGCTGGCCACGATTGCGATTTATTACGCGACGGTTATCGCCATTTTCAGCGGCTGGTTCAAGACGGCGTGGCGAATCATTTCCGGCGCGACAATTTTATTTTTCATCGGCGGAATTTATTTCTGGCACTGGCAGTCGTCGCGCGGTGAAACGGATTTGACCGTGCTGCCGCTCAACGGCGGCCATGCCGTTTTCGTGGACGCGGACGGGCGCAAAAACGACTGGCTCATCAATTGCGGCAACGAAAACGCCGTCAACTTCACGCTCAAGAATTTTCTCCGCGCGCAGGGTATGAATAAAATTCCCCGGCTCGTCCTGACCGAAGGCGATTTGAAAAATGTCGGCGGCGCGCAAACACTGGATGAACTTTTCAGCATTGGCGAGCTCTGGACGAGCAGCGTGAAATTTCGCTCCGCCGCCTACCGCTCCGCCGTGGCGGAATTTGAAAAACCACCACCGCGCCGCAAATTGTTAAACTTCGGCGACACCGTTGGCTGCTGGCAGGTTTTGTTTCCCGACGCGACCACGAACTTTGCCAAGGCGGATGACCGGCCGCTCGTGCTGCTGGGAAAATTTCGCGGCGCAAGAATTTTGCTGCTCTCCGATTTGAACCGCGCCGGCCAGAGCGATCTGCTGGCGCTCATCAATGATTTGCACGCCGACATTGTCATTGCCGGTTTGCCGACGGAAGGCGAGCCGCTGTGCGCCGCGCTGATTGAGGCGATTCAGCCGAAGGTCATCGTGATTGCCGATTCGGAGTTTCCCGCCACGCGCCGCGCGAGCCGGGCACTGAAGGAACGGCTCCGGCAAACGGAAATACAGGTGATTTACACGCGCAATTCCGGCGCGGTGAAAATTGCCGCAGACAAATCCGGCTGGAAATTGCAGACGATGGCCGGCCAGGAATTTCCTAGCCGTTGACGGCGGCAATTTCATTTGCCTTTGCCACCCGGCTTTTCCGCAAAAAGAATTCTCCCGTTTTCGGCGATGAATTATTTCACCGGCGCGAGGTCGGCGCCGATGGCGCGTTCCACTTTGGCGCGGGCGGCGGTGTAATCGTGCAGCGCCTGAATTTGCGTGGTGCGCGCCTGCGTGAGCGAGGTCTCGGCGTCCAGCACATCGAGCTGCGTGCCGGTGCCGGCGTCGGCGCGGGCCTTGGCTTCGCGCAAGGCTTCGTCGGCTTCCTCCTGCACTTTCGTCTGCGAATCCAAAACTTCCTTCGCCTCGATGAAATCGGAATACGCGGTGCGCACTGCGAGTTCGATCTGGCGCATTTGGTCGTCGAGATCAGTTTTGGCGTGGGCGAATTGCGCGTCGGCCTGGACGACTTTGCCGTGCGTCAGCAGGCCGTCAAAAATGTTCCAGCTCATCTGCGCGCCGGCGTTCCAGCCGTCCAGCTCGTTGCCGAGGTCGGTGTTGAACTGGTTGTTCAGCCAGTTGTAACCGGCGAACACCGAGACCGTGGGCTTGTAGCCGGACTTGGCGTTGACAATGTTGAGCCGCTGCAATTCGATCTGCTTGCGCAGCGCCAGCAATTCCGTGCGCCGCGTGAGCGCCTGCTGAATGGCGTCGGGCAGATTCACGGAATATGGCTCGGCGGCGAGCGTGTCGGTGAGGTTGAGCGGAAGATTTTCCCAGATGTCGCGCGGCAAATTGTAGCCGAGCAGATTGGCGAGATTGTTTTTGGCGATGCGGTATTGGTTCTTGGCGCGGATCAAATTCGGCCGCTCGTTGGCAACGGCGACTTCGGCGCGGAGGACGTTGAACTTCGGCACCGTGCCGGCGTCGAAGCGGTGCTGCTGGTCTTCAAACTCTTTTTGCAGCAGGACGACCGACGCCTCGTGAACGGTGATTTGTTGCGCCGCGAGCAGCGTGTCGTAATACGCCAGCCGCACGGCAAGCAGCGTGTCGGCCACGACCGTGTCAAACTGCGCCACGGCCTGCTGCTTGGTGGCGGCGGCGGCCTGAATGGCGGCGCGGAGTTTGCCGCCCTCGTAAATGGCCTGGACAATCTGGATGCCGACGTTCCAGGTCTGGTGCGGAACCTCGACGCCGGGATAATTTTGAACCATCGTGATTTCCTCGTCCGCATATTGTCCGCTCGCCTTCACCTGCGGCAGCGCCACGGCGCGCGTCTGGATGACAGTGCCGTGCGAGGCTTCGAGATCGTTTTGCGCTTTGAGAATGGTGGCGTTTTGCGCCAGCGCGGTGTTGAGCGCGTCGCCCAGCGACAGCGGCCGCGTCAGCCACGCCGTGTTGGTATCGGCGGCGGCCACGGCCAAAGCGAAACCGAGAAACAGCGGCAGCGGGATCAGTTTTTTCATATCAGCGCGGACATCCTACCATTCGGTAGGTTGAAAGTCGAATAATCGTTTCGCTCGTAAAATTCCGCCGCCGTGCTAATGTCGGGGCGTTCGCATGAAAAACTTTTTGAGCGTCATCGCCGCCGCGTTTGCCGCCGTGCTGCTGGCCGGCTGCGGTGAAAAATCCACCGGCAGTTTTCAGGGCTACATCGAGGGCGAATATGTTTATGTCGCCGCGCCGCTCGGCGGCGCGCTCACGAATCTCGCCGTGGCGCGCGGCGATTCCGTCAAGGCCGGGCAGATTCTTTTTGAACTGGAGCGGCAGTCCGAAGCCGACGCGCTCGCGCAGGCGGAAAAAAATCTGGCGCAGGCGCAGGCCCAGCTCGACGATTTGTTGAAAGGCAAACGCCCGACGGAAATCGCGTCGCTCGAAGCCCAGTTGGCGCAGGCGGCGGCGAATCTGAAATTATCCGCCGCCCAGTTTGCGCGGCGGGAAAAACTCGATGCCACCGACGTGGTTTCCAAGGAAGAACTGGACCAAGTCCGCGCGCAAAACGACGCCAGCCAGGCGCAGGTCAACCAGCTCACGGCGGATCTGGCGACCGCGAAACTCGGCGGCCGCGATGACGCCATCCGCGCCGCGCAGGCCGCCGTCGAATCGCAAAAAGCCGCGCTGGACAAGGCGAAATGGGCGTTTGACCAGAAACAGCAATTTGCACCGGCGAACGCGTCGGTGCATGACACGCTTTACCGGCAGGGCGAATTTGTGGCGGCGGGCAATCCCGTCGTGGCGCTGCTGCCGCCGGAAAATTTGAAGGTGCGCTTCTTCGTGCCGCAGGAAAAACTGCCGTCGGTGAAAGTTGGCGAAACGGTTTCCGTGAAAGCCGACGGCGCGGCGCGGGCGGTGAGCGCCACGGTGAATTACATTTCCACGCAGGCCGAATACACGCCGCCGGTGATTTACAGCCGCGAGACGCGCGCGGAGCTGGTGTTCATGATCGAGGCGAAATTTTCTCCGGCGGACGCGACGGAACTGCGGCCGGGGCAGCCGGTGGATGTGGAGTTAAAATGATGCGTAACGAGTGATGCGTGAAATCTCTATGCACGTCCAAATGCAATTCATGCATCACGCATCACGCATCAAAATGATTTGAAATGAGCGCTCCCGCCTTCGCCATTGACGTGCGCGGCGTCACGAAAAAATTCGGCGCGCGCACGGTTGTCAACGACATCGCCATGCAGGTGCGGCCCGGCGAGATTTACGGCTTCCTCGGCCCGAACGGCAGCGGCAAGACGACGTTTCTGCGGATGCTCTGCGGTTTGCTCAAGCCGGACTCCGGCGAAGGGAGCTGCCTGGGTCTGGATTTCCGCCGCGAATCCGCCGAGATCAAAAAACGCGTCGGCTACATGACGCAGAAATTTTCCTTCTACGAGGATTTGACCATCGAGGAAAATCTGGATTTCATCGCGCGGCTTTACGAAGTGCCGCAGCGCCCGGCCGCCGTGCAAAAAAGCCTGGAGCGCCTCGGCATGACCGAGCGGCGCTCGCAACTGGCGGGCACGCTTTCCGGCGGCTGGAAGCAGCGGCTGGCGCTCGCGGCGTGTTTGATTCACGAGCCGCAACTGCTGCTACTCGACGAGCCGACCGCCGGCGTGGACCCGAAGGCGCGGCGCGATTTTTGGGAGGAGATTCACAAGCTCGCGGCGGACGGGCTGACGTTTCTGATCACCACGCATTACATGGACGAGGCGTCGCGCTGCCATCGGCTCGGCTACATCGCCTATGGTAATTTGCTCGCGCACGGCACCGTGGCTGAAGTGGTGAAAACCGCCGGGCTGACGACGTGGGAAGTGGCCGGCGAAAATCTGCCGGCGCTGGCGGACAAAATCCGCAGCCGGCCGGGCGTGGAACAGGTCGTGGCCTTCGGCACCACGCTGCACGTCAGCGGACGCGACGCGGAAAAATTGCACGCGTCCGTCGCACCGTTTATGACCGAGGCGCAGCGTTGGACGAAAATTGAATCGGGCCTGGAAGACGTGTTCATCAGCCTGATGGAAACCGCGAAGGACAATTTTTCATGAGCCGCTACGCGTTCAACTGGCGGCGGCTTTGGGCGGTCGTGCTGAAGGAATTCATCCAGATGCGGCGCGACCGGCTGACGTTCGGCATGATGGTCGGCATCCCGATGGTGCAGCTCATCCTGTTCGGCTACGCCATCAACTCGAATCCCAAGCACCTGCCCACGGCGGTTTATGCGGCGGACAACAGCACCTTCTCGCGCACCATCGTTTGGGCGCTGCGCAACAGCAGCTACTTCGACCTCACGCGCGAGGCGCACAGCGCGGCGGAAATCAAAACGCTGCTCGCGGAAGGCGAAGTTCAATTTGCCGTGACCATTCCGGTGGATTTTTCGCGGAAATTGTTGCGCGGTGAAAAACCGGATTTGCTCCTCGAAGCTGATGCGACCGATCCGTCCGCCGTCGGTTTCGCGCAGGCGGCGGTCAGCCAGCTCGCCACCACCGTCATCAACCGCGACCTTACCGGACCGCTGACGCCGCTGCGCGCGTCCGCGCCGCCGTTCAACCTCGTCTCGCACCAGCATTACAATCCCGAAAGCATCAGCCAATACAACATCGTGCCCGGCCTCATCGGCGTGATGCTGACGATGACGATGATCATCATCACCGGCCTGGCCATCACGCGCGAACGCGAGCGCGGCACGATGGAAAACCTGCTCTCGACGCCGGTGCATCCGGGCGAAGTCATCATCGGCAAAATTGTGCCTTACATCATGGTCGGCTATGTGCAGATGACGCTGGTGCTGCTGGCGGCGAAATTTCTCTTCAACGTGCCGTTCATCGGCAGCGTGCCGCTGCTGGTGGCGCTGACGTTTTTGTTCATCGTGGCGAATCTCGCGGTGGGCATCACGTTTTCGACCATCGCGAAAAACCAGTTGCAGGCGGTGCAAATGGCGTTTTTCTTTTTCCTGCCGTCGCTGCTGCTGTCCGGCTACATGTTTCCATTTCGCGGGATGCCCGGCTGGGCACAGGACATCGGCGAATGTCTGCCGCTCACACATTTTCTCCGCGTCGTGCGCGGCATTTTGCTCAAGGGCAACGGCCTGGCGGAATGTGCGCCGGATCTGTGGCCAATTGCGCTGTTCGTGGTGGTGATGCTGGCCATCGGCATCAAACGCTACCGGCAGACGTTGGATTAAAACCGCCCGCAGACAACATTTGCCAAAAAGCGGAAAAGCCTTAAAGTGAAACCAGCGTATGAACTATCAGGACCTCATCACCATTGAACCCGGCAAGCGGGGCGGCCGGCCGTGCGTCCGACGGATGCGGATTGCGGTGGCGGATGTGCTGGGCTGGCTGGCAACCGGGATGTCGCACGCGGAAATTCTGGGCGACTATCCCGAACTCACCGAGGATGACATCCGCGCCTGTCTCGCTTTTGCCGCCGACCGTGAACGCCGCGTGCTGACCGCCGCATGAAGCTTCTGTTTGACCAGAACTTAAGCTTCAAACTGTGCGAACATCTCGCCGACCTTTTTCCCGGCTCCAACCAAGTCCGCCGTCTGGGTTTGGATCAAGCCGATGATGCCGCCATCTGGCAGTTTGCCAAGGCCAATGGGTTTGTCATTGTCACCCAGGATGCCGACTTTGCCGACATGGCCGTGCTTTACGGCCCGCCGCCGAAAATCATCTGGCTCCGTTGCGGCAACCAGCCCGCCGCCTTCGTTGCAAAACTTCTGCGCGGCCAAGCCGAGTCCATTGCCGCATTTGCAGAGGACGCCGAATCCGCCTGCTGGGAAATTTACTGATCAAACGCTGCCGGCAAACTTTGGATTGACATTTTTTGCGCCGGCGTTCCGCCGCCGGCCGCGCCGGGCTTGCAAATTCAGGCGTTTTGGTTATTCCTTATTCCAAGATGTTTCGACTCTGTGGACTGTTGGTAATCATCGGATGTTTGCTGACCGCGTCGGTCGGATTCGGCGCGGAGTCCGCCGAGGTGAACCTCGATTACGTCGCGCAACGCGCCCTCGACCGCGCCAAGTCGCCGTTTCACTCGCCGCGCGCGGATTTGCCGAAGGTCTTGCGCCAGGACAATCTCGACTACGACAAATACCGCGAAATCCGTTTCCGCCGCGACCACGCGCTCTGGTCGGCGGACAAACTGCCCTTCCGCGTGGAATTTTTTCATCCGGGCTATATTTACAACGAACCGGTGCGGATCAATGAATTCACGCTGACGCATACGCAGCCGATCCGGTTCGTGCAGGATTTTTTTGACTACGGCAAACTGGACATCGCCAGCCAGATTCCTTCCAAGACCGGCTATGCCGGTTTTCGCGTGCTGTATCCGCTGAACCAGCCGGAGCAACTGGACGAACTCGGCGCGTTTCTCGGCGCGAGCTATTTCCGGCTGCTCGGAAAAAATCTGCACTACGGCGAATCCGCGCGCGGCCTCGCGCTGGATTCCGGTGAAGGCGACCGGGGCGAGGAATTTCCGATTTTCACGGACTGGTGGCTGGGCAAGCCGAGCAGCGGCGACAATGAGCTGCGGCTTTACGCCATCCTCGACAGCGTGAGCTGCGCGGGCGCGTATGAATTTTTTATCCGTCCCGGCGAAACCACCACGGCGCAAATCAAGGCGGTTTTGTTTTTCCGTGAAACGAACAACGTCACCGCCGTGGATAAAAACCGCAAGCCGTCCAAAACGATTGGCCTCGCGCCGCTGACCAGCATGTTCTGGTTCGGCAAGGACACGGAGCGGAAATTCGACGACTACCGCACGGAGGTTCACGACAGCGACGGCTTGCTCGTCCACATGGGCAACGGCGAAATTTTCTGGCGGCCGCTCGACAATCCGCCGGCAACACGGCACCAGGTTTTTCATGCTCCGAACATCAAGGGCTTCGGCCTGCTCCAGCGCGAACGGAATTTCGCCGCGTATCAGGATATGTTCAATCTTTACCATCAGGTGCCGAGCGTCTGGGTCGAGCCGGAAGGCAACTGGGGCGACGGCGATCTCCACCTCGTCGAATTGAGCACCGGCTACGAAGGGCTTGATAACATTGTCGCTTTTTGGGATCCGAAAAACAAACCCGCGCCGCTTCAGCCGTTCCGCTTCGGCTACACGCTGCATTGGGAAAGCGGCGACGCGGACGTGAAACGCTCGCCGGAACGCGTCGTTTCCACGCGCATCGGGCCGGACGTGCAATTCGGCGGACGGCAGTTTGTGATTGATTTCGACGGCCCGCAGCTTGATGTGATTCCCGAAAACAAACCGCCGGTGGCCGTGGCCAATTGCAGCGCCGGTGCCGCCATCGTGGACAGTTTTGTGACGCGAAATAATTTTCTCGGCACCTGGCGCGTCATCCTGAAAATGCAGCCGAAGGCCGGCAGCAAGGAGGCGATTGATCTGCGCTGCTCGTTGCAGCAAGGCACCAACGTCGTCGGTGAAACCTGGGTTTATCAATGGAGCCCGCCCTGAAAATTCTGCCGGACGTTTCCGGCGAGATCGCCGGGCGTTCGCTGGACGAATGGAACGCGGCGTATGTGAAAGTTGAAAATTACTTCCACGCGCTGCGCATTCGCAACAAGCCGTTGCTCGGCCAGATCGTCCTGCGCGTGCTCGAACGCGCCCAGCGCCGCGCGCCCGCCGAGCCGGACCGCAGCGCCACCGAACTGGCCGCCGAGGAAATGGATCGGCTCGTCACCGCCTGGTTTGCCGAGGTGTTGCAGACTTCGCCCACCGGCACCGACCAGATGCTTTCGACGCGCGGCCGGCTCGCGCTGCTGCTCGCCGACATGCCGGGCAAATGGCAGGACCAGTTTCTCCGCCCCGGCCCGTGGCCCAAGGAATTTGTCGAGGCCATGCGCGAAAGCTTCTTCCGCGCCGGCCCGGATTTTCAATTGTCGAAAATGACGCCACGCCCGCTGGATCTCGGCCCGATCACCACGCTCACCAATTTCGGCCGGCTGCCTTACGTCCGCATGGTGCTGGCGTGGTTTTTTTTCGCGCTGCTGCTCGTGGCGGTTTTCTGGCTCACCCACGGCGGCATCAACAAGGTGAAGGATTATTTTCAGGAACACTTTCAACTGCTGATGGACTCGTTCAAATAAATGCGAGCTTTACTCAATGTTCGTAGCCGAGAAGCCAGCCCGGCATTTAATCTTTCTATGACACTGCTGGTGCTATAGTTGGCGTGTCGAGTTCAATTATCGAACTCTTTTAGAGCCAACTTAAGATTCGCTTGCCTGTTGGAGTCCAATTCAGCAGCAAGTATTTTCCTAATTTCGATTTGCACGGATTCTCTGCTATCAACCCGGCGCAAGACTTCGCACATAAGATGTCGGCGGAGTTCATCGGTTTCCACAAGAAGATGAGCCATGATCGGATTTACTGTCGGCCTGCCTATCTTAATCAGTGCTTCTTGCGCTGGATACATTCCCCAGCGGGAAACATCCAGATTGTAATCTCGAAATACGGCCTTGAAATCAATGCTCTCAATCAATACTTCAATGGCATTTGTATCATTTGAATGGAACATACCTAAAAGGTAAATGGCAAAAACCTTGTTTGTTGGGTTTAAGTTCGCGTGCCGGATTTTGTCAACCAGAATTGTGATATATTCAGTAGAGACTTGTTTTCGAACGTCAGCCACAACTGCTGCGTTTGCGTCTTGAAACGATAACTTGTTAAAATCTGGAGGATTGGTGGCGCAATCCAAATTAGATGCCAATATATTGTTGTAAGAATTTATTGCTTCAATTACGTGCATATTGTTCGATTCCGTTATCTGGGAATAAACATTAGCTACAGAAACAAAGGCAGCCATGAAAACATACGTTTTAATTGTAAAGTTCATAATATTTCATTAGAGTCTGGTATTGTAGATTGAATTAGTTGGCAATGGATCGATAAGCGATGGGCTTAATACATTTGCCTGCACTTTGTTAGTTGAGTCAACATCAATTTGAACTTCATAACTCCAATTCTTCATGTCAGAACAGATCTTTACCACACCGCCCAGCCTTATTGTCACATATTGGTAGAAATTGGCATATAATTCTGATGTGTGTTCAATGTTAATGCGAACATTGCCATTGGCTGAACATGCTGGTGCATCCAGCGAAAAAAGAATTCCGCTTTCAGGAATCAAGCACTTTGTGTCAAGATTCTTTGCATCATAATAACCAGTCGGTATGGATGGAATAGACTGAATTCCATTGTCCCATCCAACCGCAATAACCCATCTACCCATATTCCACGCGCTGGCATTAGTTAGAAGATTGCCAATCCCTGAAGGTTGAAGGATTGCTTTCGCCTCCATTCTTCCAACAGCATAACCAATGGTAAGATGTGTATAACTCAAATAATCTATAGGCCCAAGGTTACTGCCACCGCCATAGTTGTTACCATCACCGAATGGATAATTTGTGGGCCAGCAACCATTTTGCAAGAAATTTGTCGCATGGTCAGCCGGGTCAATTGTTTGGTTTGTGCCTATTTTGACGGTCAAATCTGCCCAAATAATCCACACATTGAGATTGGTGCTGGTCGAACCGAGCGTGGCCGTCACGGTGGTTTTGGCGGAAATAGTCTTGCTCACCCGTCGTTGAAACGGATCGCCCGGAACTAGCTCCAGATTGCTGGGCGACCATTGGATTAGATTCGCCGCGTTCGTGTCATCCATCCTTGAAAGATTGGCCTTCACATACACCCAGTCATTCGTCAACGTCTTGACCGCCGCGCAGTTCGTCGCATCTATCACAGATGCACTGTTGCTTTCCACCGTCAGCGAATTGAGGGTAATGATTTGCGCCCCCGGTGCCGGGAACGAATAATCATCCGCGCCGTCAATCTTCGGGGTCACTTCCACCCGCACATTATCTTCCAGCAGCGCATACACATTCCCGGTCGCATCCAGATGGCCCAGCTTCCCCAAGCTCACCCGCTCATCTGCCACCACCTCGTCATTCGGCAGCGTGAACCACGGCACTTCGTCCAAGTCCGGCACCGGATTATGATGCACCGTCACGCTCCCGCTGAACTGCCATAACCGTTGCGCCTTCGACCCCAACGGCCCGCCCGTCGCAAATTCCAACGCCCCATCCGCCACTTCCGTGAACGATGACCCGGTCACCGCGTCGTGCGGCATCACGTTCGCGTGTTCATAGTGGAAACTTATCTCCGCCGGCCGCATGGTATGATAAACATTCTGCCCGTTATTCGTCGCCCATAAAATCCCCCACGGCACCGCTTCCGGCCACGGGCTGGCCAGCCAGGTAATGCCGGTATCAATAATGGCCCAACCATCAAAACTCTGCCCCGTGGCGGAGCCGCCCGAATCGTCCCACCAATGAGATTCGCTTTGCTGATACTCATTCCCCGAATAAAACTCACTTTGCTTGTAATGAGAAAAAGCGATGTAGACCCCTTGCGGCGGCGGCACCGCTTGTTGCCAACTCGGGCCGTCTCCGTCCTTAACCGCTTTAACCACCACCGCCCCGCCAGTGCCGCTGATAGGTGTAATCAGTGCTGTCCAGGTGCCATCCGCATTATTTGTCGCCGTCACACCATTGACATAAATCATATAGCTGTCATCGTCAATCGTCCCTGTCATCACCGCCTGCCCCGCCACCACCGGATCAAGCGTCAACCCTAAATCGCTCGTGGCCACCGCGATGTTGGTCGTGGTTATGTTCCCCGCCGCATCCGTCACCGTAAAACTCAGATGATTCGTCCCCGCTGCCAAAGTCAGATTGTCCGCGTAGAACAGCCCGTCGCGTCCCACCAGCGAGCCAACCGCATTGGTTTGTCCATTCGCATCCACCAATTGCGCCGTCACTGTCACCGTCGGGTCGCTCACGCATCCGCGGCAGACAATATTGCTCCCGCAGATTTCCATGCCGTCCAACGGCCAGAGCAGTTGCACATTCGGCGGGTTGGTCTTGGCGGAGTAATCCAGCGTCACGCTGTAACTCGCCGTGGTCGTGTTGCCCGCAAGGTCGGTCGCATATAGCGTGATCGTGTTCAAGCCGTTCGTCAGCACCACGTCAAGCGCCTGAAAATGATTTGTAGTGAATTCCCAAGTCGTCGTGTCGTAAGACTGGTTCAATACCAGAACTTGCTGGTTGGCCACCGTTCCTGCCGCGTTGCTCAAATCATAGCTGATGCTGCTCAACGCCTCCGGGCTGTAGCCCTGCAACTGAATCATGGGAACGTCAACCGTGCCGCTGATGGGATTGGTGATGATTAAGGCGGGCGGAGTCCAGTCCAGCTTTAGCCGTTTTCGCTGCCAGATGACGGCATTGGTGGCATCCGCATGACCGCGCAAACCAATCCAGACCTCATGCCAGCCTTCCGTGGTTCCAAGATTCACCGTGACATTGGGGGAAGTGTAAATATTCCAGACGGCATCCGCAAAATTGGTGTCATCAACCAGCGTGGCGATGTAATAGGGATTGCCCGAAACATCCAACTGGCCCGCCGCCGGGCTGGAGTTGACATAATTATTTGCCACTTCAACCCCGGAAAAATTAAAGACGTTCGGAATAACATTGTTGGTGTAATCAGACAAAAGCGAGTTGTTGTCCGCGTCCAGATTCGTTGCGTTCTCCGAAAGATTGCCAAAGTATTTCCAAATCCACCAATCGGGGATGCCGTCGCCGTCGCTGTCAACGCCCGTCCAGTCCTCGGCACGCAGAAAAAGGATTGGCCGGCCAAGGGTCGGCACGGTGAAGGGCTGGCAGTTCGTGTCGGTTGGGAACACTTCGGTTTCCACCTGCCAGCCGGCGCAGGGCATCGCCGCATTGGTCGTGCTCCAGATGGCATAGACAAAATTGGTCGCGTGATGCAGGTTCCAGATTGTCCAATCGGGAATAGCATTTACATTCGTGGGTTCCAGCCATAACTGCGCATGGTCAAAAGTGGCGACCGTGCCGCCGGTGGACGCAGAACCATCCCCGCCACCATCCAGCCCGTCGCCACCCAGCGAAGGATCATCGAGGCCCGAGGCCCGCGCCAGCGCCCGCATCTGCCGGCGGACTTCCGTGGCTTGAACCTGCGCGATTAAATTGACCACCATGGTGGCCTCGGATTCCAAGGCGGCGTTGACTAGGACACTCATGGATTGCGTGGCCAATCGGCGCGGATTCACCACCACTTGGCCGCCGGTTGTTTCGTCCACGAGGAACTGGTCAGACGAAATGGCATAGACGGGAATGGCCGGATCGGTCGGCGGACAGGGAAAGGGACCGACGGCCCCGTTCATCACCAGCCAGTAAGTGCCGGTTCGCGGCAAAGTGTCGGGCGACAGCCGTTGCAACCCCTGGGCTTCCGCCGTAATCTGGACGATGGTGTCTCCCTGCCCCGTTTGAATGGGTGTGGCGATTGGAACGGGCGCGGCGATATTATTGAAACCACCGACCACGACCCTTTGCGCTTGAAGCTGATGCTGTGCGCAAACCATTCCCAACACCAACGCCAAAATAATTATTCCGATTGTTTTCATAGTTTTCTTCCCTTGCGTTCCCGTCCGCTCCCTCAACACAGAGGGCGTGATTACTCACGCCCCAATACAGGCACTGGTATGCCTTTGCAGGAACGCTTTCGGCACGCCCAGTTGGGGCGTGCTTCAAACAGTGTCCTGCAAATGAAATTACCAGTTTCGTATTGGACAGCAGCCGAAGCCGCAAATTGTTTTTATTTTTGTTTTACATACATTGTGAATTTTTCCGCTGACGTTCCGACTTTTGCGCCTTTCCGAAAATTTAACAAGAATTATTTTCCCTTTTCCGCCAAAGAATGAAATTCGCCGGAAAAATGCCAGGCCAAATTATGCAAAGGATTTGCCAATTCTGTCCATTCCAAAAATCCCTCTCGCTGTGTTATATGTGCGCGAAGTCTAAAACATTCAACCAATAAATTATTATGCACACATTCACTGAAAAAGTCGGCATCGTCAATCAAACCATCGCTATATGCAGGACGCCGACAACAAGGCGGCACTGGCCGCGAAAAACTTCGATGTCACGGCGCACATCGCCCGCCTGACCAGTGAATTGGGCACGGTGACGACGCTGGCCCCGATCCAAAAGAAAAACGAAGTGGCCCACATCAAGGCCACGTCCGATTTGCAGAACGCCGCTTACGCCGCCTACAACGACGCCAGCGGGCTGATTGACGCGATGGGCGGTCTGCTGGGCAAAGGCACCCCGGCGGCCAAAAAGCTGCAAGACATCCGCAGCAAGACGCGCAAACATAACGCCGCCTACGATCCCACGCCGACGCCGCCTGCCGCCACCACGATGGCACCAGTAAAATAGCAAATTGCTGATTTTGAACTAATTGCGATATTTTCCCGCTGGAATTAAGATGATTCCAGCGGGAATTGCCGTTTTTCCGACCGGAATGGAGGCAATTCCGGCGGGAAAGATGACGATTCCTACAGGAATGGAGGCGATTCCAGCAGGAAGCGTGGCAATTCCTTCTGGAACGGAGGCAATTCCTGTGGGAAAGAAGACAATTCCAGCAGGAAGCACGACCATTCCGGCGGGAAGCGAGGCAATTCCTCCGAGAAAAGCGGCGCTTCCGCACCGGGAATTTTCAAGTCTGCCTGCACCCGGTGTCATTTTTGGATTCACTGGCGGGCCTATTTACTTTAATACTCTGGCGTGCCGGAGAACAAAATGCCTGATGTCCTGAACATTTCCGTGGCGGCGGTTCCGCGTCTCCGGCGCGGCGCGCGGCTGTTTCTGTTTTATTCCTCGGCGGTGCTGCTCACCGGTTTCGTCGCGATGCTGTTCGCCGATTTGCTCTGGCGCACCGGCTGGAGCGCGTCGCGCACGGTGCTGCTGGTGCTTTTCATCATTTTGTTTCTGCTCACGGCCATCGGCTGCATGCACGGCGTCTATGGATTTTTCATCCGCATCTTCGGCACGCAACGGCGCCTCACCGGGCTGAAACCTTTCAAGGAGCAAAAAATTGACGGCGTCAGCACCGCCATTATTTTCCCGATTTACAACGAGGATTCCGTCCGCGTGCTCGAAGGCCTGCGCGCCACCTACGAATCGCTGCAACGCGCCGGGCAGCTTGACCGTTTCGATTTTTTCATCCTGAGCGACTCGACCGATCCCGACCGCTGGATCGAGGAGGAAGCCCGCTGGTCCGAACTCGTCCGCGATCTCGACGCGCTGGGCAAAATTTACTACCGCCGCCGGCTGTTCAACGAGGCGCGTAAGAGCGGCAACGTCCGCGACTTTCTCAACACCTGGGGCAAACGCTACCGCTATTTCATCTGCTGCGACGCCGACAGCGTGATGCGCGGCGAAACGCTCGTGGACCTGGTGAAATTGATGGAGGTGCATCCGACCGTCGGTTTGATTCAAACCGTGCCGGCGCTCTTCAATGCGGAGTCCTTGTTCGGCCGCATCCAGCAATTTGCGAATCGGCTTTACGCGCCGGTGTTCATCGCCGGGCTGAATTATTGGGCGCTGGATTTTGGCAATTACTGGGGCCACAACGCCATCATCCGCACCGAGCCGTTCATGCAGTTTTGCGATTTGCCGCAACTGCCCGGCCGCAAGCCGTTCGGCGGACAAATTTTGTCCCACGATTTTGTCGAGGCCGCGCTGATGCTCCGCGAAAACTGGCAGGTGTGGCTCGCCTACGATCTCGAAGGCAGCTACGAGGAAGCCCCGCAGGCGCTCATCGAAAACGCGCAGCGCGAGCGACGCTGGTGCCAGGGCAATTTGCAGCACACCCTCGTGCTGTTTGCGAAAGGTCTGCGCGGCGTGAGCCGGATGCACCTCATCCTCGGCATTTTCGGCTACGTCGCGAGTCCGCTCTGGCTGGCGTTCATGCTCACGTTCAACTGGATTTATTGCTACCAGAAATACACCGAACTCTCCAACATCTCCGTGGAATCCTTCAATCCCTATTTGAAAAACTGGAGCGGCACGGAACAGGCGCTGTTGATTTTCGTCATCTGCATGGTGGTCATCATGCTGCCGAAATTTCTCTCGCTCATTGACCTCGCCCACGACTGGCCGCGGCGAAAACAATTCGGCGGGCTGTTCCACGCCGCCGCCGGCGTCGTCGGCGAAACGATTTTTTCCACGCTGCACGCGCCGCTGCTCATGCTCTGGCACACGCGGTTTGTGCTGACCAACCTCGCCGGCATCAGCGTCGGCTGGACGACGCAGCACCGCACTGCCGACGGCACCGACTGGTTTTACGCGGTGCAACGCCACTGGGGCCACACACTCATTGGCGTGGTGTGGGGCTGGTTCACCTGGAAGCTTGATCCGGGCTTGTTCTGGTGGTTCACGCCGGTGCTGGCGGGCCTGGTTTTTTCCGTGCCGTTGAGCGTGCTGACCAGCCGCCGCAGCCTGGGCGCGTGGGCCAAAAGCGCCGGACTTTTTTTGACGCCGGAAGAAACCCAGCCGCCGCTGGAACTTGTCTCGCTCCGTTCGCGGATGAAAATTCACGAGCTGACGGAAGATGAAACTCCGCGCTGCCGCGTCCACGCCGGCCTGGCCGCCGCCGTGCTCGATCCGTATGTCAACGCCGTTCACGTCACGCTGCTGCGCGAGAAACAATTGAACCCGGTGTATGCCGAACATTTCGCCAAACTCGGCGTGGGCACGGACGCCGTGCGCGAGCTGGGTGAAAAACTCCTCGCGGGCGGGCCGGAGAAATTAAAACCGTCCGAGCGATTGGTCGTGATGGCCGACCAGCGCGTGATGGTGTGGCTGCACCAGCAGGCGTGGCTGCGCCCGGAGGAAAAACTCGCGCCGTGGTGGAAGGCGATGATCCGCGAATTCAGCCACCGGGAAAGTTGAGCCGCCGAGCGGCATTTCCGCCCCACCCGCGTGGCGAGCCGAATATGCGCGTTCGGACCCAAGGCTGTTCCCGTTTCCGATGCCGGCTACGCCGGTTGAAAAATCCGGCGGGCTATTTGGACTTGGGCGCGGCGGCAACCGGTTTGGCGGCGGCGTCCAGCGTGTCGCGCACGCATTGGGCGTGCAGAATGGTGCCCAGCCCGAGCGGATAATGCACGAGGGCTTCGCCATATTCATCCTGGTGCTTGAGATCTTGGAAAGTCCGCCCCAAAACGATGCCGACGATGAGCGGCGAACCGTCCGCCGATTCGATAAAGACCGGCCCGCCGCTGTCGCCGGCGAAGGTCGTGAAGTCCGCCAGAAAGGTGACGGGCCGGGAGGATTTCGTGGACTTCGGTAGCAGGCTTGGCGTCACGGGCATGGGCAGCAGCGGCGCGCTCGCGAAGATGCCGCGCCGCGCAATCGGAAAGGCCGCGTCGTTCGCCTCCAGTCGCGCCGGATAGGTGAGCACGAAGAGCGGACTGCAAATATGCACGCCGGATTGTTGGAAGCGGGCCTCGTCCGCGAGCACGGATTCGGGCAACGCCGCCACGGGCACGGGCAGCGGCGCGGTCAATCGCAGCACGGCGACATCCTCCGTCTTATGCCGCACCCAAAGCGCCCGGCCGTTGGTGCGGATGGTGATGGTGTAATCGCGTCGCGCAAAGGAGCCGTCGGCTTTGGGCGTGCGCAGCACGAGCACGGCCGTGCGGCCCTTCACATCTTCAATGACGTGCGCCGCCGTGATGAGATAGTTCGCCGTGTCCGGCGGTTCGCGCCGCACCAAGAAACACGTCGCGGTGGAATCCGGATCATAAAACTTGAACGTGGCGTTCATCACGTCGGTGGCGAAATCGGAAGCCGCCGCCGGGCGGATGATTAACGCGACCAGCAAGGTGGCCAGAAAGATTCGCAGGCTCCGGTTCATAATAAAGTTGTTGGAAAAAACCTTCATCTGCCATCCGCCGCCAGGAAAGGTCTTCTGTCTTCGACGCTATTTCCTCCCCGCCGGCGTGTCGAGCCGAAACTCTGTCAAAGTCATATCCGGCGGGCCGGATGGGTGCCGCCTACCGCCCGGGATGATTTTGGCTTTCCATTTTGCTTTTGGACATAAATGAAACTTGACCTGCGCGTTTATTTCTAAAGACTTCTGCGGAACCATTCATCTCCACAACATGATTACACCTGTTCAGACTCCAAAATCATCCGGCACCGGCGGCGGCGGTTTGTTCCGCCTGGCCGACGGCAAAAACCTCTTCATCACCTTTGCGCTGGTCACCACGCTGTTCCTGCTGTGGGGCTTTTGCAACGGCATGATTGACATCCTGAACAAACACTTCCAAAACACGCTGCACATTAACAAATTTCAGTCGGGCTTTGTGCAGTTCGCCAACTACCTCGCCTATTTTCTCATGGCGATTCCCGCCGGCCTGCTGGCGCGGAAGTTCGGCTACAAGGGCGGCATCATCATCGGCCTCGTGCTGATTGCCACCGGCGCGTTCTGGTTCATTCCTGCGACGCACATCGGCACCTACTGGGCGTTTCTCACCGGGTTGTTCATTCTGGCGGCGGGCATGACGTGCCTGGAGACCATCGCCAATCCCTATACGACGGTGCTCGGCGCGCCGGAACACGGCGCGACGCGGATCAACATCGCGCAGACTTTTAACGGAGTCGGCTGGATTCTCGGCCCGATTGTCGGCGGGCACTTCGTGTTCGGCGGCGGCAGCACCACGGACGCGAACGCGGGGCTTTATCTGCCGTATCTCGGCGTGGGCATCGTGGTGACGGTGCTGATTGTGATTTTTGCGATCGCCTATGTGCCGGACCTGCACGCGGAAGAGGAAGTGAAAGCGGAAGTCGAAGGCATCGGCAAGAAGCCGTTGTTCCAGCGCTGGCATTTCACGTTGGGCGTGGTGACGCAATTCCTCTACGTCGCGGCGCAGACGGGCATCTTCAGCTTCTTCATCAACTATGTCGTGGAAAACGACAAGACGATCACCGAGTCCAAGGCGTCCTTCATGCTGGGCGCGTATGGCTTTGTGTTGTTCACCGTCGGCAGATTTTGCGGCAGCGCGGTGATCAGCCAGTTCAAGCCGCATCGCGTGCTGGCGACCTATGCCGGCCTGTGCGTCATCCTGACGGCGCTGGCCATGGGCGGCGGCAAACTGGGCTTCTTCGGCATCCTCGGCACGTTCTTCTTCATGTCCATCATGTTTCCGACGATTTTTGCGCTGGGCATCCGCGGCTTGGGCGAACATACCAAGTTTGCGTCGTCGCTAATCGTGATGTCCATCGTGGGCGGGGCGATTGCGCCGCCGCTGATGGGCCACATTGCGGACATCTCCTCGATGCGCGCGGGCTTTGCGGTGCCGCTGGTGTGCTTCGTGTTCATCGCGATCTACGGCGTGTTCTGGCAGAAGCTGGAAGATAAGGACCGCGAGGCGTAACCCGCCAACTTGGTTTCTGACTGACACGTCAGCATGAATCACGAATTCACGCTGACGTTTTCATTTCCAACCGGACAGATAAAAACCCGGTCCGCGCAAAACGGGCCGGGTTGAAACCAGAAAACCAACGGCTACTGGCCGTTCAAGATCAACGGTAAATAATAAGTGGTCAACGACACGACATCAACCGCCGTGCTGCCCGTATAGATTTGATTAAACACGGCCGGCGTCGGTTTGCCAAAGACCACCGAGCCATCGGTCAGGGCGATTTCCCAACCCTTGGATTTGTAGTGGGCAAAGTAACTGGGGTTGTCCATCTGGGTGTCAATGTAGTCCATGATGAAGACATCGCGCGTCTTGATCTTGCTGGCCTTCTGGTAAAGCCGGGTGCCGACCGTGGCACTGTTGGTGTCCTCAACCGGGTTATAGGTATAACTGCTGCGCACCCCAGCGCCATTGTTGACCGCGCCAAAGCTGATGTTTCCCGCGCTGTTATACTAGTCAATCGAGAGCGCGGAACCGCTTGGATATGCCGGATCAAAAAACAACCGCCCATCGCCCGCCAATTTGGAGCCATACAAATAGCCGAGGTTTTCAAAATTAGCGCCTTGAGCCGCCACGGCCGTCGCATCCTGGGCGATATGGCCGGTAAGTCCATTCGGAGCCATGACAACCCAGCGGATGTAATTCCCCAATCCGGTTGCGCCGGCAGGAATCACATTTTTGGGGCGGCTATTGGCTGCGGTTCCAGCCCAAGTGGGATACCAGTCATCGTTGTCCGTGGCATAGATGGTGCAGCCGAGATAGAGCTGTTTGAGGCTGTTGATGCACTGGGTCCGCTTGGCCTTTTCCTTGGCGGCGACCAGCGCGGGCAGCAGCATGGCCGCAAGAATGGCGATGATGGCGATGACTACCAGCAGTTCAATGAGGGTAAATCCGTCGCCAGTCCGGCGCGGAAAGGTTGGATAACTTCGGTTGGATTCGACATCTGTCTTCATAACGGAGTTAGTATGGTTAGTATAGGTCTGAATAAATGAATCGTGCTGGCATTAAGATACCACGGCCAGGGCCAAAGAATATCGCCAGTATTGGTGATGCCTGCGAACCTCCGGTTCCAAACAAGCATAGGATACCCACCGTGCCGTAAATAAAGAACCCGGTCGGCACAAGGGCAGACCGGGTTGAAACCGCATGACTAAATGGTTACGGTTGATAGAACAACCGATAGAACACCGTGGGCAGAGTCGGGTTTATCGTGATGTTAGTGGTATAGATGCCGGCGTTGCCGGGCACAAGTGTCACCCAGTTGGTTCCCAGTCCGGTGGACAGACTGTTGGTCTGCATTTCAAGTATCCAACCTTGACCGGCGGGCCAAGCCAGGGTCAACGTGTTTCCACTCACGCTGTTGGTGAGGTATGCCGGGCCGCTCGGTCCGGTGGCGACCACGCCCAGCACGCCGCTAATCGCCAGTTGGTTGGTATTCCAGGCCAAACCCGCGCCCGGACTCGCCGGCGAGATACTGGTGAAGGAGCCGGTTCCGCCGGCGGAGAACAGCGTGAACTGGTTGCCAGCGGCCAGCGCCGGGCCGACATTGCTGATGACCAGCGTGCCGCCAAAAGCCAGCGTGCCGCCCGCGACGAGCTTGGAAGCATTGGGCGTGGCATTGGTGTTGACGAACATCAGGTTGATGGAACCTGATTGGAGCGCAAGGTTGTTACTCACGGTCAGCGTCCCGATGGCGGATTCACCCGGAGCCACGGTGGAACCGGCCCCCGCCACCAGGTTGCTCTTGACTGAGCCAATGCCTTTCAAAGTCTGGCCATTAGACAGAGCGAACGTGCCGCCGGCGAGCGCGGAAGGATCAAGCTGCGCCCCGGCCACCGCCAAATCAATGTTACTGCTGGCGGTGATGGCAGCGGTGCCGGTCAGCGCGAGCACGCCGTTACTGATGGTGGTGTTGCCGGTGTAGCCGCTGCTGGCGGTCAGCGTCAAATTACTGGCGCCGAGTTTCAACAAGCCGCCCGGGCCGTTAAGCGCCCCGCTCAAAATGAGCGGCGTGGTGGCGGTGAAGGTTTCCGTCTGGTTCAAGGTAATGGGTCCGCCATAGACATTGATGCCGCTGCTGCTGGAGATGGTGGCATTGGTCATGGAAATAGACTTGGTGTTGGTCATGGTGGCAAGCCAGAAATCCAGTCCGGAACCGGATGCCAGAGTAAGTATGCCGCCAGTGCCCAACAAGGTCGAGTCCTGAACCCCAATGCGGCCCTGCTGAATTTGAATATTGCCCAAGGCCGTATTGCCAAGGCCGACGAGATAAATATCGTTGGTGCCGGTTTTGGTCAGGGTATAGCCATTGCCCGCCAGACTGCCATTAGTGTTCGCGCGAATGTCCCAGCGGTTGGGGCCGCCAAAGGTCGTGTTAGCGGCGAGGGTAACATACTGCAAGGCATTGAGCGCGGCGGCCCCGCTGTTGAGAATCGCGCCGCTGCCGGAACCCGCGCCGGAAACTATGATTGGTTCAGCACCAAGATTGAAGCCGCCGACATCCAATGCGCCAGTGTTAGTGATGACCGTTGCCCCATTAGTTGCGCCGAGCGCGGTCGCCACGCCGGCTTTGAGCGTGCCGGCAGTAATGTTGATGGCACCGGTGAAGTCGTTGCCGCCGGTGTTGGTAATCGTCAACGTGCCAGAGCCGCTTTTGGCAAGGCCGGTAAGGCCGGTGATTTTGCCGGAGCTGGTGAAGACATAGTTGCTGTCGGAATTAACAGTGATGGCACTGGGTCCCAGCGTGCCGGTGATGTTCACGGTTTGATTGGTGCTGCTATTGTTGAATGTCACGCTGTCGTCTTGGTAGAAAGCCGCCGGGCCGGACCAATCGAGGCTGGTGGCAAGATCCCACTTATTGGCCGAGCCGTCGCCAGTCCAAGTCAGACTGTTACCCGGACTTACCACCAACTGGATAGCGGTGCCGGTGTTTATCAACTGCATACTGCGAGTCTGGCTCACAATCGAACCAGTCAGCACGACCAGTGGATTTCCACCGTTCTGATCAATTTCTCCGGTCGCCACCGAGTTACCGCCGCTCAACAAGGGGGCGGTGAAAGTGGCGAGCGTGTAAGTGCCAGCCGGCACCACCGCGTTAAGCGCATTGATGACGAAGAAATTGCCGCTGCCAATGTCCAGCGTGCCGGCCACCGTGATCTGGTCGTTGGCACCGGTGCTGGGAATGTCGAAGTTATTGGTGACACTTCCCGTCCAAGCCAGATTGTTCGAGAAGGATAGTGTGCCGACCGCGCCAACACCGCCCGGATTGATGGCCGAATTGGCCACCGACACGGCACCGGTGATCACGCCGATGCCCGCCAAGGTCTGTGGAACGGTGGCACCAATAGAAGTCGTGCCGGCCGCCGAAACATCCAACACGGCGTTTGAAGCCAGGGTAATGACCGGACTGCTGGCCATGAACGAACTGGCGCCCACCACCACGCTGCCGCTGTTGATGGTTGTGTTACCGGTGTAGGAGTCGGTGCCGTTAAGAATCAACGTGCCCGTGCCGACCTTGGTGATCGCCCCGTTGCCGGAGACGGTGCCTTCAATGTCACTGACGCCGCCCAACGCGCCAATCTGGTAGGTTTCTCTGCCGGCATAGAAGGAACCACCCAAGGTCGAGTTGGCATCCACGTTAAGCGCGCCAAATTGAGTGGTGTTACCGCCGCTGCTGTTGACGCCCCCTAAGTTGACCCCGCCGACGCCCGTGCAGAGGTTGACCGTGGCGTTCTGCAACTGGCCGTCAAAAGTTCCACCGCCGCCGCTGGTGCTGTTGTGAAGCAAGGCCATATAGGCGGTGGCCACCTGACCGGTGACATTCAGGGTGCCATAAAAATTGGCGCACGCGGAAAAGGCATCGCCATAGCTGGCGCTGCCGGAGCCGGGCTGAAAGTTGTCGTTGACATTAATGGCCAGTGTTCCCGCGCCGTAAAGAGCGGGCAATTTCATCATTCCCGTCATATTGATCGTGCCGTTGGTGCCCGCAGGCACGGTCAGGCTGTTGCCGTAAAGAAGCAAATTGGCCGTGGCACCCAATGTGCCGCCCATCAAGGTGGTCATGCCGGTGCCGAGGCTGGTGGCCGCGCCGAGTTGCAGCGTAGCGGGAGCATTGACCGTCGTGCCGCCGCTGTAAGTATTGGCCCCGCTCAAGGTATTGGTGCCGGCTCCTTCCACTACCAGCGCGATTCTGCCGCTGTTGGTATTGTCCGAGATAACTCCGGCATAACCCGCGTTGACAGCGGTGTTGATCGTAAGGACATTGGTGCCTGACGCCGCGCTGTTGGTGATGTGGCTCAAGACCGTGCCAGCGAGACCGGAAAGGGCGTTGACCGTCTGGTTATAACCATTCAAGTCAACGGTGCCGGCGGTCGGGCCGCCATCCAAAATCAACCAACCGGTGGAGCCTGGAATGGTATTGGCATTGGGGATGATGTTATTTGTTCCCAGTTTCAACGTGCCGTTCCGAACCCAGGTGTTTTCGAGATAGGTGTTGTTCGTGCCAGCCAGCGTGACGGTCGCCGGACCATCCAGACTTAACGCGCCGGGGCCGGTGATGCCATTGGTTAGCAGCAGGGTGCCGGACAAATTAAAGCCGACCGTGCCATTATTGGTCACCGTGAAGAATGTCGGTGGAATGAGGCTCGCACCGCCGCTGCCGAATTCCAGCGTGCTGTTGCTGTTGACCAGGGTCGCGCCGGTATAAGTGGCGTTGCCGGTCACGATCGTCTTTCCACCGCCGACCAAGGTCAGATTGCCGGTGCCGGTAATGGAACTGGCCGAGTTGGTGTCCGGCTGGGCGAAGACCAACGTGGCATTGTTGGTGACCGGCCCGGTGCCGATTGAAGTAAGCAACGTGGTTCCATCGCCCACTTGAACGGTTCCGCTTTTGATCACTGTGGCTCCGCCATAATCATTGAAGGTGTCCAGTGTGAGTGTGCCGGAATAATTGCTTACAACCAATTGGGCTGAACCGGAGATTTTACCCGCACCGCTAAACTCGTAGGCTTGCGTCCCGCTCACCACGACCAACGACGGCGCGACGGTCACCGGAATGTTGACCGGCGAATTGGCCGCGCCGGCATCGTTGAAGGTGACGGTGTCGCCATTGTCAAAAATATCCAAGGGACCGGGGGCGGCCGCGTTGGTCCAGTTCGCATCCGTCTCAATGTTCCAGTTGTTGTTCGCCGCGCCCTCGGCCAAGCTGGCCCAGACCAGGCTCTGATTGCCCACGGCCGTTACCTGCAACTGGATTTGTCCGCTGCCATTGTCAATCAGCGAAAGGCTCTTGCTGCCCAGCGTGGTGGGAATCAAATGCAGGCTGGAAACATTTCCGCTGGAAATGGAATCATAAGTAATCAGCGGATAAACGCCGTTGGTCAGCGCGCCGGAAATATTCAGCACCACCGTGCCGCCGCCCAGCAAACTCAAGCCACCGGAAACCGCCAGCAGGTCGCTGTTGGTGGTGCTGATGTCCATTAGATTGGTGCCGCCATTGAAGACCATTCCGCCGGAGCAGGTGAGCGTGCCATAATTGTTGGTGCCGCCGGGAGTTACCTTGCTGCCGGACTCCAGATCCACCACGCTGGACAATATGCCGATACCGGACAGCGTCGATCCGGAATAATTAGTCACCGCGCTAGCGGAAATCTGGCCGTCCACTTCCAGCGTGCCGTTGCTGACCAGCGTCGAGCCGGTATAAGTGTTGACGCCGGTCAAGATCCAGGCTCCGGTGCCGACCTTGCGGAGGGAGACCGCGCCGCTGATGGTGCCGTCAAACTCACTGTTGGTATTCAAGCCGCCGACGACATAGGTGCAGCTTGCGGCATTGCCCGTGTTCAGAGCGGAGTTAGTTCCCATCACGGCACCCAGCGGATAGGTTCCCGCAGTCCACACGCCAAAGCTGACATTCGTCAGATTCACCAAGGCATTGGGAATGCCCTTGGTGTTGTTCAACATGAGGGTGGCGATGGTGGGATAGTAGCGCGAATTGATGTTGATTTGCCCGGTAAAGCCGGACCAGTCACCGGCAGGAATTGTGCGCGTGGCGGCCGGATAAAAATTGAACGTTCCGCCACCCGACAACTGACTGCTAAAAGCGGCGGCATAGCCCAGGCGCTGCGGCGTCAACAACGTGCCGGTCTGTCCAGTCGGCACCACCCAGTTGTTGACCATCGGTCCCGCCTCGTTGCCAGCGCCATTGTCAAACATTTGTAAGGTGCCGCCATTGAAAGTGACCGTGCCGGTTCCCAGGGCGCTGGCATTGGCCGTCACACTGCCCAACACAATCGTTCCGCCGGCATTGGTCACGCCGCCGCTGTAGGTCCAAGCGGTCGAGGGGGTCAGGGTCAGCGTATTGGTCCCCATTTTGGTCAGCGTGCAACTTCCGCCGAGGACGCCGCTGCCTGAAATGATGTAGGCGTTGACGGTATTGGAAACCACCACGCTGCCCGGAGCCACGTTGGTGTTCAACGTCACCGTGACGGGTGTGTATCCCGTCGTGTAATCGCCAAAGAGCACCGGGTCGCCGACACTGGGTTGATATTGCTGATAAACCACACCGTTATTCAAGTAATTGACCCAATTGGTCGAGAGGCCGATGTCCCAGTTCTGGCTGTTCGTGGCCCAGGTAATGTAGGGAGCGGCATTGGTGACAATCATGTAAACGATGCTGTTCGCGCCGTTGGACAAGGCAATGCCCAGTCCCGCCGGCTGCGTGACGGCGGGTGTGAGCAGACCGGTGGTGCCGCTGATCAGCGTGCCGTATTGAATGAGCGGGTAAGTGCCAGGCGCAATGCCGGTGCCAAAAACATCAACCGTGACATTGGTGACGGTCAGATTACCCAGAACCCGCAACGGTGCCGTGAGGGTGCTGGCCGAAAGCGCGCCAAAGTTCAATGCCAGCGAACTGCCCGAACGGAAAACCATGTTGGTGCCCGTCCACTGGCCGCCGGCAGTCGTCACCTGCACGCCGAAGGAGGCATTAGTAAGCACGGTGAAAACCGGCGTCATAAACGATCCGCCCGTAACTCCAACGATACCGCCGCCATTGACATTGACCGCATTGGCCGCATTGGCGCCGTTGGTGCTGTTACCGGAAAGCGTCAACGTGCCGGCACCAATCTTGGTGAGCGAACAATCCCCTTGAAACGAACCGGCAAACGTGGTGCTCGTGCCCAACATCCCGACGGAATAGGTGGTCCCCGGCCCGGTTCCGGAACTGGTGAGGATGCCGTCACCGGTGCCGGACAAGGCACCCATGTTAAAAGTGTTGCCCGTGCTGTTGTTGGCCGGATTCATGTAAATTTTGTTGACGCCGGCGGAACTGGAACTGAAATTGAACGTGCAATTGGTCAACTGGCTGTTAAATGCCGTATTGCCACCCGAACCGGTAAACGAAGGCGAAACATAGCTGGTCGTGCTGGTGCCGACGAAGTTCAGCGTGGACGGGGTGCCAAAAGTATTTTCCCAAGTGCCACCCATATAAACCCGCGAAGGTGAGCCGACCTGTGCTCCGACATTGATGGTCAGAGTGCCCCCGATATTGCTCGGCCCATTGGTCGCGCCAAGTTGAGCGCGTCCGCCCACATTGATGGTCGAAGTCACGCCGGACATATTGGTGATGATGCTTATCCCCACTGAATAAGTTGACGACAGCCCGGAACTGAACAGGCCATTGCCGGAAAAGGTCAGCGGGTAAAAATTGACATTCGCGCCCGACCCAAACTCGACCGTCACTCCGTTCGTAAGATTAAGCCCGTAAATCACACTGGAAAGACTCCCGATGTTAAACACCCCCGGGCCGACAAACGTCAGGTTGGTGGCCAGAATGGCGGCCGTGACATTGGCGATGCTCGCGCCGCCCAGTGCATTCACCGTAATCATCGGATTCGCGCCCGCCACGGTGACAGTGGAGGTTGACGGCGTGCCGGCACTCACCACCCAGCCGAAAGCCGTATTGGTAACGGTATCACCAAAAATCATTTGATTGACGCTTTGGTTGCCATCCAGCGTCACGGTTGTGGCGGCGGTGATGTCCAGATTGGTGAAAGCGGCCGTGTCAGTCACGCCGGGGATGGTGGTGCCGGGACCGCTGCTCGGCGTCCAGTTGGCGCTGCTGGCCCAACTGCTGGGCGTGGTGGTGTTCCACTGGTAAACCGTCTGCGCGCCGGCGCTCATCAGCGAGAGCACCACGAGCAGCGCGGCGAAAACCCGCCAGAGGTTGCCGGCAGGTTGAACGATTTGATTTTTATGGCTGGTATTCATACGGCAATCAGAGTTGGAACGGTTTTCAAAACGAAACGGACTCATCAATTTTTTCGGGCTTGCGGCAATGGGCACGATGAAAATTTAATCCTTTCCCGGATTTACGCCATCGCCAGTTCTGGGGATGTTGGCGGGCGGCCGGATTTCGCCTTCAGCGCAAAAACGGAAACGGTGCGTTTTTTGAAGTGCAAGATCCGCCGGTTCGGCGGACAATGCCGGCCAGCAGCGAATGGCAAAACCCGGCATCCTGAAAAATTTCCGCCGTCCGGCCCGGATTTCCATCTGGTTCGCCGGACTCGCGCTCGCCGTGGCGCTGGCCACCGTGGCCGAGGATTCGCCGGTCAAAACGGCCCCACTCCGGCTGCGGATCGAACGGGCGGAAAATTCCGCGTGGCCGGCCAGCGTGGGCACGGTGGAAATCACGCCGGGCCTGAATGCCTCCGGTCCGCCCGGCGTGTTCACCGCCGATGGCCAACCCGTCGCCAGCCAGATTTTCTGGTCGGCCAACGGCGAACCGAGCCGCCTCCGCTTCGACGCCGGCGGCGGCGCAAAAAATTATTACGTCTGCTTTGCCACCAATTTGCCGTCCGCGCCCGGCGGCTGGAAGCCCGAAGCCGGCGTCCTCGTCGAAACCCGCGCCTGCACGTGGCAGCCGGTAAAGACTTTTCCCCAAATTTCGCAACTGCTCAACAGCGCCGGGCCGCCGCAGGGCCGCAATTATTTTCCGGACATTTTTCTCGGCATGAATCCGTTCGGGCCAAGTTCGTTTTACGTCGCCTCGTTCAGCGGCTGGCTGCGCATTTCCAACCCTGGAAAATATCGTTTCGCCACGCTTTCGACCGACGCTTCGTGGCTGCAAATGGACGGCCAGAACGTGGCGGAATGGCTGGGCGAACATGGCCCGCACGGCGGCCGGCGCGGCGAACACAGCGGTGAAATCCAGCTCCGCGCGGGCCTGCATCATCTCGAATACACGCAGATTCAATTCGACGGCGAGGCCGCCGCCGAGGCCGGGTGGCAGCCGCCGGGGGCCAGCCATTTGGAAGTCATGCCCGCCAACGCCTTCGCGCCGGTGGCCCGCTTTCGCGTCGCGAGTTGTGAATCGGCGACGGAGCCGGAGCAGCTTTACTTCGACTGGCACACCGTCGGACATTGCGCGCTCGAAGACGCGATGGCGCTGCGGATTCGCTTTCGCGTCGCGGACAATTTTCAGCGCCGCAACTACCGCTGGCATTTCGATGACGGCACCGAGGCCAGCGGGACGAGCTTGGAACATTTTTTCCCGCAGCCCGGTCTGCGCAACGTCACGCTCGAAGCCTGGGAAAATAATTTTTGCGTGGCGACCAACACCGTCCGCGTCCGCGTCGCGCCCAACTGGCTCCAGCGCGACTGGTGGCGCGACGATATTTTTAACGACGCCAAAAATGATTTCCTCCACCGCAACTTGAACCGCACGCCGCCGCGCGATCTCGCGGCGATGATTACGCTGGCCGACCGCGCCGACGACCGCGAATTGCTCACCCGCGCCGGCACCGTCATGGTCAGTCGCGCCGGTGAATTCGCCACGGCGGCGGACGGCATTGTTTTTTACAAGCTGGGCATCGGCTTCGCGCATCAAGGCGACGCCGGCGATGCGCTGGCGGAAAAATCATTTCGTCTCGCGCTCGCGCCGGAGCGCACCACGGCGGCCGTCGCCGACAAAGTGAAATTGCGGCTGGCGGATTTGCTCATCCATGCGTCCGGCAATTTTGACGAGGCGGAAAAATTGCTCGGCGGCATTGCCGGAAATATTCTGACCGGCGACGAACGACGGCTGCAACGCTTGCTGCAAGCGGATTTGTGGCTCGCGCGCGGAAAAATCGAAGCGGCGCGCAATCAATACCTCGCCGCCGGCGGGCGGCTGGACCGGAAAACCGCCGACGCCACCGCTGCGGCGCGGCTGGAGAGCGCAAGCATTTTGATCGAACACGACCAGTTTGACGACGCGCAGGAGGCGCTCGACCGGCTGGCGTTTGAAATTCCAATCGAGCGGATGGCGCTGGAGGTCGGCCTGCTGAAAATTAAATTGGCGCTGGCGCACAAGGAATTTCAGCGCGCCTTCACCGGCTGCCGGCTGCTCGCGCCCGTCGCGGAAAACGAGCCGCGCCAGTCGGAGCTGCTTTACGACACCATCGAATCCGGATTGGCGCTCGGCAAAAAAGACGACGCCCGCCGCTCGTTGACGCAGTTGCTCAAGAGTTTTCCCTACAGCGAATCCGCCGCGAAGGCGAAAGCTCAGTGGCCGCAACAATAGCCAGAATCTCCGCGCGGCCGGTTTGCAGAATTCAAAAACTCTGCGATGCTGTCGCGTAGTCAGTAACCCGCACTTAAGCAAAACCGTCTCAAAACTTATGAAATCCCGGCGTCCCTGGTGGTTGGCCCTGCTGCTCGGCGGCACGCTCTTTTCGCGCGCGGCCGAAAACGACTGGTTTGTTCCGCTCGGTCCGCCGCCCGAAGCCGGCAAACGCCGCATCTCCGGCGGCGAGGCGTTTCCGCCGTTGCCGCTGCCGGCCACGCCGCTGCGCCGCACGGAACGCAAACGCGAGCCGACGCCACCCAAGCTCATTGCCAAAGTCGTCTGGGGCGAAGGCGCGTCGTTCACTTACGAAACCGGCGACAAGACGAGCATCGCCGACTGGAATCTCTGCCCCGGCGATCTCCAGCAGTTGATGAAAAACGCCAGCGCGCGCCTCGGCGTGACTTACGGCGCGGACAGTTTTAGTCTCGCGTCCTTCGACGGCGATCCGGCCAAGACGCCGGTGCTGTTTTTCAGCGGCGTGCGCACGATCAAATTTTCCCCGCACGAAATCGAACTGCTCCGCAGCTATGTTTTGCGCGGCGGCATGATCGTGGCGGACAGCGTCGCCGGCTCGCCGTATTTTTATGATTCGTTCCGCGCGGCGATGGAGCAGGCGTTTCCTGATTTAAGTTTCCGCAAGCTGCCCGCCGATCATCCGATTTATCACATGCTGGTGGACGTGGACAAGGTGAGCATCCCGAAAAATCCCGACGCCACCGCGCCGGCGCTGGAGGGCATGTATGTTTTTTCGCGCGTCGGCGTTTTGATGTCGCGCAACGGCCTCGGCTGCGGCTGGGACGGACACGCGGTGCCGCTGCTGAAACAGGCGGTTTATTATGATGTGGATTCCGCGAATAAAATCGGCGTGAATCTTATTGCCTACGCCGTCGGCTACGCGAGCCTGGGCCGCGCCGAATCGAAGCCGGAGCTTTACGGCGCGCTGGACGAAAAGCGCCCGACGGATGAATTCGTCTTCGCGCAAATCAAGCACGACGGCGCGTGGAACGCCGAGTCCGGCGGCGCGACGCGACTGCTGGAACAATTGCGCATCAACACGTCGTTGCGCGTCAGCCTCAAGCGGGTGCCGGTGCAGCCGGGGCATGATGATTTGTCGGCGTTCACTTTTTTGTATCTGACCGGCCTCGACGATTTTCATTGGGACGCCGGCGCGGTGGCGGCGGTGCGGCGTTTTCTCGACGCCGGCGGCACGCTGCTCATCAACAACAGCCTCGGCCTGCATACCTTCGATGCGGCGGTGCAGCGCGAGTTGAAAAAAGTTTTGCCGGAAAGCGAGCTGGCTCCGCTGCCGACGACGAGTCAGATTTTCAGTTCCGTCTTCAAAATCACCGGCGCGAATTACACACCCGCCGCGCTCGCGCCGAATCCCGGCTTGGATCAGCCGCGGCTCGAAGGCATTTCGCTGCACGGCGACGTGAAGGTGATTTACAGTCCGTTCGATCTGGAGGCCGGCTGGCAGGGCATGGATCATCCGCTCGCCAGGGCTTACACTTCGGATTCCGCGCTGAAGCTCGGCATCAACATCGTGATGTATGCCATGACGCATTGAGGAATGTTTTCAAATGCAATTTTCGTTAACAACCGTCATTTCATTAGCACCGGGCTTCAGCCCGGTGTTGGTTCGGTGTGTGCGGAGCAGCCGTTTCAACGGCTTTTTGCCATGAGGAAAGCCGCTAAAGCGGCTGGTGCAACGCGCGACAATATCATCACCGGGCTGAAGCCCGGTGCTAATGAGAAAACTGATCCAGACATTTTTGAAAACACGCTTAACGTCAAAATGGATGAACGCAGAAATGGAAATTGACGCGGCGCGGAAATGGCTTTCTCATTCTCCCACATTTTTCCATGCCAACACTCATTTATAAAATTCAGGAACAGTCGCATCGCTTTCCGCTGACTGACCGCGTCCGCATCGGTCGCGTTGAAGACAACGACCTGTGCGTGCCGTGCGATTCCATGTCGTCGCACCACGCGCTCATCGCGCGCAACGGCGACGGCTTTCAAATCACCGACGCCGGCAGCCGCAACGGCATTTTGGTGGACGGGCAAAAAGTAAATTCATTTGATTTGGCCGACGGCACGGTGTTCGCGCTCGGCGACGTGGAATTTGTTTTTTCCGCAAAGGATGAAGCCGTTGAAACTGCGCCTGCCGCCGCTGCGCCGAAAGATAAAGTTTTACCCGACGTCGCCAGCCTGAAAAATGCGCACGACAAAATTCTCGCCGAAATCGGCAAAGTCATCGTCGGCCAGCGCGAGGTGCTGAACCAGATGCTCGTCGCGCTGTTTGCGCGCGGGCATTGCCTGCTCATCGGCGTGCCGGGCCTCGCGAAGACGCTCATGGTCAAAACGCTCGGCGAAGCCGTGGATCTCGAATCGCGCCGCATCCAGTTCACGCCGGACCTCATGCCGTCGGACATCACCGGCACGGACATTCTTGAAGAAGACGCCACCACCGGCAAACGCGTCTTCCGTTTTCATCGCGGGCCGATCTTCGCGAATCTCCTACTCGCCGACGAAATCAATCGCACGCCGCCCAAGACGCAGGCCGCGTTGCTCGAAGCGATGCAAGAACATCGCGTGACGATTTCCGGCACGAGTTACGATCTGCCGAATCCGTTCATGGTGCTCGCCACGCAAAATCCGATTGAGCAGGAAGGCACTTATCCGCTGCCGGAGGCGCAGTTGGATCGTTTCATGTTTTGCATCCACCTCGGCTATCCGACGGCGGCGGAGGAGAAGCAGGTCATTCTCGATACCACGCGCGATTTGCAGGCCGCCGTCACCGGCGCGCTGAATGCCGCCGATGTGATCAAGCTTCAGCACCTCGTCCGGCAGGTGCCGGTGAGCGAACACGTCGCGCTCTACGCGATGAATCTCATCCGCGCCACGCGCCCGAACGCCGAAGGTTCGCCCGATTTTGTCAACCGCTGGGTGCGCTGGGGCGCCGGCACGCGCGCCGGACAATATCTTTTGCTCGCGGCGAAGGCGCATGTTTTGTTGCAAGGTCGCTTCAGCGTTTCCTGCGCCGACGTGCGCGAATATGCGCTGCCCGTTTTGCGCCACCGCATTTTCCCGAATTTTACCGCCGCCAGCGAAAGCATCACCACGGATCACATCGTCAAAAAAATTCTGGAGACGGTAAAGGAGCCGCAATATTGAAATGACGAATTTTGAATTTCGAACGACGAATGAAGCCTCGCCGAAATCCCTTTGAAAGCGACAAATGTTTTGCGATGGCCATTTGATTGTTCCGAAGGAACATCTGACAATAGCCCGGCGTTTCAACGCCGGGAATAGATTGGAATTGAAAAAGTCCCGCAGGGACGACTGAATAATATATGTCCTACATCAGTTCATATTTTCATTGCGTTTTCAGCACCAAGGAACGTCGCCCGTTTATCACGCCGGAACTGCGCGAACGGCTCTGGCCGTTCCTCGGCGGCATTGCACGCCAAAACAAGATGAAGGCCATCGAAGTTGGCGGCGTGGCGGATCACGTCCACATTTTGCTCTCGCTGCCGTCCACGATGGCAATTTCCAAGGCGCTGCAATTGATCAAAGGCGGCTCGTCCAAATGGATTCACGAAACCTTTCCTGAACAACGCACGTTTGCCTGGCAGAAGGAATATGGCGCGTTCAGCGTGAGCATGTCACAACTGGACAAAACTATCGCCTACATCCGGGGACAGGAAGCGCATCATCGGAAGATGACATTTCAGGAGGAATTTCTGGTGCTGCTGAAAAAACACCGAATCGAGTATGATGAGAGATATTTATGGAAATGAATTTCAGCCGTCCCGGCGGGACTTGCGCCGATGCCGGCGATGACCCGGCGTTGAAACGCCGGGCTATTTTCATGTCGTCCCGTTGGGACGCCTTACGAACGAAATTCGCAATTCATAATTCGCCATTCGCCATTTCATGACCGCCGCCTACAAATTTCTCCCGCCCGAACTCGCCGACCGTTTGCGCGGGCTGGGCGTGACCGTGCGGCGGCCGGTCGAAGGCGGTTTACAGGGCTTGCACCGCTCGCCGCATCACGGCTCGTCGGTGGAGTTCGCCGACTACCGCGAATACACGCGTGGCGACCCGCCAAACCGCATTGACTGGGCGGTGTTCGCGCGCACCGACCGCCACGTCATCCGCCGCTACCAAGAGGAGACGAATCTGCGCGCCTACATTTTGCTCGACACGTCCGAAAGCATGGCGTTCCGCGACGCGGGCCGGCTTTCCAAAATGGATTACGCCTGCCACCTCGCCGCCGGGCTGATGTTCGTGCTCGTCAATCAGTCCGACGACGCCGGCCTGACGCTGTTCAACGACACGGTGCAAAAACAATTTCCGCCCGTCGGCTCGCTCGGTGGTTTGCGGCCGATGCTGCTTGCGCTGGAAGAAATCAAGCCGTCCGGCCGCAGCAAAATTGACCAGGCGCTGCACACGCTCGCCGAACAAATCCAGCGGCGCAGCCTCGTGATTTTGATTTCCGACTTGCTGCAAAATCCGGCGGACACGATTCGCGGCATCCGCCATTTGCAGCATAACAAGCACGAAGTCCTCGTGCTGCACACGCTCGACGCCGCCGAAATAAATTTGAATTTCAGCGGCTTCACCGAGTTGCGCGAACTCGAAACCGGCGCGCGGCTGCCCGTCCACGCCGACGAAATCCGCGACGCCTACGCGTCGGAGGTGCAGAAATATCTCGACGAACTCCGGCGCGGCTGTCTCGGCAGCCTCGCGGACTATCAGTTCATTGACACGCGCACGCCGGTCGAGGAGGCGCTGCACGCCAAATTCGGCCAGCCATGACCGGCCTCACCGCGCTCAACCCGTTTTTCCTGTCGCTGCTGCCGCTGGCCGCGCTGCCGGTGGTGTTCCATCTTTTCTTCCGGCTGAAAAAATCGCCGCGCGCGTTTCCGACGCTGATGTTTTTCAACCGCATTGACCCGAAGCTCAACGCCCGCCGCCGCCTGCGCGAATGGCTGATTTTGCTGCTGCGCACGCTGCTGATTTTATTCCTGCTGCTCGCGCTCGCCCGGCCGGTCTGGTTCGGCATCGGCAAACAAGGCACGGTTGCCGTCGCGCTGGTCATTGACAATTCCGGCTCGATGACCGGCACGGGTGAAGATGGCCGGACAAAACTCAAGGAAGCCGTGGACGCCGCGCGCGGCATCGTCGGCCAACTGCGCGACAAAGACAGCGCGGGAATTATTCTGCTCGTGGACGACCCCGTCGTGCCGCTGCCCGCCGGATTGTCCTCGGACAAATCCGCGTTGCGCAACGCGCTCGACCGCATCGGCGAAACCGAAGCCAGCGGCAGCGTCGCCGCCGCGATGGCACGCGCCGGGAATTTATTCAACGACAGCAACGCGACGCATTTTGAAATTCACGTCCTCTCTGATTTGCAGCAGGAAAAATGGAATCAGCCACCAGTTGATTTGCGCCCGCCGCGCGCCGGCACGAGTATCGTGGTTCATCATATTCCATCCCCGAACATCGCGAAATCAAATGTCTCAATCACTGGCGTGCGCGTGCCGGCAAAAATTATTTTGTCCGGCCGCCGATTGCCGTTGGAGGTGCAACTCGCCAGCACAACCGCTGGCGAAAGCCGCGTTCGTCTAAACTGGCAGACCGATTCCGGCAACGGCAGCAGCGACGAAGTCATCGTGCCGGCGCACGTAGAAAAAACCGTGAACCTTACGCTCGAACCGCAGAATGCCGGCTTTCGCTGGGTGAGCCTGCAAATTGAAGGCGACGATTTCGACGCCGACAACCGCGCTTTCATCGGCTTCAACTGCCAGGAAAAAAAGTCCGTGGTCTTCGCCGGCAAGCCGAATGAATTCGGCCAGTTGCCGCTCGCGATATCGCCAGGTGGCGAAGGAAAATTGTCGGGCTTGATTCCGTCATTCATTGACGCGGCCAATTTCGCGGACGCCCAAAACGCCGGCAGCTTCGTCGCGCTGACGTGGAATTCATTCGCCACCGATTCAGAAACCCGGTGGGCGGTGTTGAAACGATTTCTCGACGCTGGCGGCAGCGCGTTAATTGTGCCGGCGGCGGGAATGTCCGCCCAATTCGGTTCGCCGCCGGACTGGCTGGCCTCCGCGCCCGGCGGTTTGCAATCCGCGACCAACGGCCTCGCGCTCACCGTGCTGGACAAGACGCATGCGATGTTCAACGAAATCCGCGACGAAAATGGCGTCGTCGGATTGCACAATGTAAAAGTGTTTCAGTTTTGCCCGCTGCGGTCGTCGTCCAATGTAACGCCGGTGCTCGGCTTGGAAGACGGGCGCGCGCTGCTGACGGAACAAAAAATCGGCAAAGGCAGTTTGTTCGCCTGCGGTTTCTCATTTGATTCCGCGTGGAGCACGCTGACGCTGAAACCGGCTTTCATCGCCATGGCTCAAAATCTCGTGCTCACACAAACCGGCGCGGAAACAAACATTGTCGCACTGGCCGCCGGCGAACCGCTGCGGCTCGCGCTGCCGGCGGACACGGCGGTTCAGGTGCAATCGCTCGGCGGCAGCCCGCTCGACTGGAAGGGCAAGCTCTCGCAACTGGCCACGCTGCCGCGCTCCGGCGTTTATGCCGTGCGCAGCGAAAACGAAACCAGCTACGTCGCCGTCCGCTCGTCCGAAAAAGAAGGCCGGCAGCAATTTATTTCCGACGGCTCTTTGCCGGCGCTCGGCCGGCTCGCGTATTCGTTGAAAGATTTCAGCGGCGGTGATTCGCTGGTATCAGAATTTAAGCGGCTGGAAAAATCGCTGGATTTGAGTCCACTCCTTTTGCTGCTTGCGCTGCTCGCGCTGGCCGCCGAAGGCTGGCTGGCAAATCCATTGCCACTGAAAGCCAAGTTGTCCGCCGGCGTGAAAATATTTTCAAAGGAGGAAAATGCCGCTGTGCGCTGACCATTTTTTTCTGGCGATGATCCAGTGGCATCCGTGTTTCAGCGGCGTCTGGTGCGGCGTGATTGTTTTCGCGGCGGCGGTGTGGCTGTATTTTTTGCAGCGCCGGATGGAGCGCCGCGTTTCGCCAGTCCGCGCACGCTGGCTGCTGCTGCCGAAAATTCTGACGCTGCTCGCGCTCCTGTTCGTGTTGTTCGATCCCGTTTCCGCCATCCAAAAAGATGAGTCCGCCAACGGCAAGCTGCTGGTGCTGGTGGATTCATCCTCCTCGATGGAAGTGGCGGACGATTACCGCCAATTACGCGTCGCCCGCGCCCGGAACATTGTTGAGTCGTGGAAAAGCGCGCTGCCGCATGACGTGCAAATTGACGAACTCGAATTCGACACCGCCATCCACAAACCGGGTGCAGCCGCGGCGTCCGCGCTGCGCGGCACGGATCTCGGCGGCTGCCTGCTCGCGTTGTCCGAGCGCAACGACCTGGCTGCCTATCTTGGCGCGGTGTTGCTGACCGACGGCGGCGACGAAGCTCTGGAAAATCCCGCGCTGCCGAAGCTGCCACTTTACATCGTCGGCATCGGCACCGACCCGGCGACATGGAACGATGTTTCAATTGCCAGCGTGGATTGCCCGACGACGGCGGAGAAGGACGTGGGCTTTGAAATCAGCGCGGAGCTTCAGGCGCGCACCGGGCACGGCGGCGGCTTCGCGTCGCAGCTCGCGCAGATTCATGTTTCGTTGGAACACGCGACCGGCACGAACACCTGGGAAAAAGTCAGCGGACAAACCGTTGACTTGTCAAATCTGCACAGCGTCATTCATCTGTCCGTAAAACCGGAGGAAATTGGAATCCAACATTACCGCGTCACCATCGCGCCGGTGATGGGCGAGCTTTCGCTGCTGAACAATTCGCGCAGCGTCACCGTGAATGTGCAGAAAAAATCCGTCCATGTGCTGTTCTTCGCGCAGGAAATCGGCCAGGAATTCAAGGTGCTCCGCAACGAACTCGCGCACGATCCAGGCATCGCGTTCACGGCGCTGTTCCGCACGAGCGGCAGCCGCTTCATGCTGCAAGGCGACCGGCTGCCCGGCGACGAGGCGCTGGCGGACGGTTTTCCCACGGCAAAAAAATCGCTCGAACCTTACGACGCCATCATCATCGGCGCGCTGCCGGCGGAAAACTTTCTGCCGCAGCAGATGC
>Ga0182030_10000896_pt1 | contig 59160 bp, 62 predicted proteins | sample 812S3MmetaG_FD_121299 | JGI IMG/M metagenome (GOLD analysis project Ga0182030, IMG submission 121299) | Permafrost microbial communities from Stordalen Mire, Sweden - 812S3M metaG (Illumina Assembly) | ecosystem: Environmental > Terrestrial > Soil > Wetlands > Permafrost | place: Sweden... | reverse complement strand
TACCTAGCGACAGGTGTCTCGCGCGGCCTCGCCGACGACCCGGGCCGACACGCGGACTTCGCCGTCCACGACTAGCCACATCACGGCCCCGCTCGTCACGAGTTCGACCGACTGGCCTTCCTCGACCGCTCCGTGGTGGACGACGTCGACCGATTCGACGGGGGCGTCGAAGACCTCCGCCACCGCCTGCCAGACCGCGGCGTTGTTGACGTGACCGATGACGTCGAGATCGGCGCGACGAAGGGGCCATGGCCGACGTGACGCGCCCTCGGGGGGAGTGCTCACCGGCACTCGACCACTCACGCGACGACCCTTCGTGGCTTCACCGAATATCTCGTGAAAGGTGGCCGGAATTCGTACTGGAAAGCCGCGAGGGTCCACTGGCACCCAGATCGACGCCGCCTCGATGACCAGTTGATCGCCCACGTAGACGTTGGTACGCCGTTCGGCCCACGCGGCACCCACTCCCGCGCAGAACGTCGTCAATTTGAGGCGGTCGTAGATGACCGGCCAGGGGCCGACCCGGCGAAAGGAGGTACGTCGAGCCAACCAGAGCGCGTCGGTGACGATGCCACAATCCTCCCAGTCTTCGGTGGCGGCGTCCTGCAGTGCGCGCGCGACGCCGTCCAGACGCCAGTAGCTCGACGGCAGGGCGTCACTCAACCGCACCAGGGACTCGATGGAAAAGCGCCGCCCCACTGAGGACTCGGCGATGTACTCGCGCGGTGCCGAAGGTTCCACCATCATCTAGGACCTCAGTTCGGCACCCAGGGCCTGGGCGGCGTGGATCAGCGCCGCACGAGCGTCCGCGACGTCTGCTTCGCTCAGGGTCTTCTCCACCGAGGTGAAGCGAACGTTGTAGGCCAGTGAACGCGTGCCCTCGGGAAGGTTCTCACCCTGGTAGACGTCGAAGAGCGTCACGTCCTCGACCACGTCGGAGGCCGCCATGAGGACCTCGGCGAGGTCGACCGCGTGGACCTCCTGGGCCACCACGAAGGCCAAGTCCACGATGGCGACGGGAAAGCGACTGGGCACCGTCACGAATTGGTCCAACTCCGCGTCGAGAGCGATGTCAAAAAGGACGTCGAGGTCGATATCGAGCACGCCAAGGCGTCTCGTCGGCGTGCTCGTTAGCAAATCAAAGAGGAGAGGGTCCACTTCGCCGACGTAACCGACCAGACGATTGGTCCCACGTTCAATCAGGCCGGCGCTTCGCGTCGGGTGCAGCCCGCGTGGCACCTCCGAGGTCGAACGCACCACGACGTCGTTTATCCCCAAGCGTGTCGCCAGTGCTGTCCACGTGGCCACCGCACTGCGTGCGTCGTCGACCTCGCGACCCAAGACGACCGTCAATCGCTCGTTTTCTTGGGGCAGGGCCAGCGAGACCTGTCCTCCGGCTCCCCCGCGCGTGTGTCGCGGGTGCGTGGCCACCCCGGGGTGGGTGAAGACGTTGCCGATCTCACCGAGCACGACGTCACCGAGACCACGCTCGGCGTTCTTGCCCCACGCTCGCACCAGTCCGACCAACATCGATGAGCGAAGCACCGACTCCTCCGAGGCCAGTGGATTGGTGATTCGTACCCGCGCCGCACCGGGAAGGAGGAGGTCGAAGTCATCGTCGCTACCGAGCGTGGGTGTCCACGACTCATGCACGCCTAGGTCGACCACCGTGTCACGCAGTCGACGACGAACGCGTTGACGCTCACTGAGGCCACCCGGTTCCGGCCAGGTCGGCGTACGCCGCGGAAGTCGTGAATAACCGTAGAGACGCGCGATCTCTTCGATCACGTCGGCACGACCCGCGGCGCCGGTGCGCACGTCCAGACGCGCGCTCGGCGCGGTGACCTTCCACGGCTCCTCACCGCTGAGAGTGAATCGCAGTCCTTCGAGGATGCGGCGCACCTCGACGGGATCGATCTGCACGCCGAGCGCACGTTCGAGGTCTCCCTCGCTCAACGTCACCGTCGGGGGTACCGGCAGCGTGCCCAGCACGTCGAGTGGATGGGCCATCCACTCGACCTCGGGATTACTCTCGCGCAACAAGGCAACGAATCGTCCCGCCGCTTCGAGGGCGAGTGCGGGGTCCACTCCGCGCTCGAATCGGTTCGACGCCTCCGAGCGCAGTCCGTGGCGCTTGGAGGAACGCGCGATCGTCATCGGGTCGAAGAACGCGGCCTCGAGTAACACGTCGGTGGTCTGTGCCGAGATCTCGCTCGACGCGCCACCCATGATGCCCGCCAGTCCGATTACGTGGTCGTCGCCGTCGACGATGGCGCAGTCCTCGCCGGTGTCGCCCAATCCTCGGCCCGGTTGGGCGAGGTCACGTACCACGCCGTCGAGAGTCGTTAGCGTCTCGCCCGAGTGAGCGCGTCGCACGCGAATACTGCGCCCAGCGACGTTCGCCGCATCGTAGGGATGGGTGGGCTGTCCCAGCTCGAGCATCACCAGGTTGGACGCATCGACCACGTTGGAGATCGGGCGCATGCCGGCCATCACGAGGCGACGCGCCAGGTGCGACGGCGAGGGACCAACGACGACGTGGCGCAGCACCGAGACGGTCAGTCGCCCGCACAGGTCGGGGTCCTCGACGCCCGCCGCGGCGAAGCTCGATGAGTCCTCGGTCTCGTCGGGCTCGGCCACCACCGGTTCGCGAAGTTCGCGACCCAGGCGAGTCGCCAGGTCGCGCGCGACGCCGCGCACGCTCCACGCGTCGGGTCGGTTGCCCTCGATGGAAATGTCCAGCACCACGTCGCGGGTGATACCGAGAGCCTCGAGCAGCGGCTGGCCGACCACGGGATCGATCACCTCGTCGAGCAGGTAGAGACCTTCGTGGTCGTCGCTCAAGTGCAACTCGCGCGCCGAACAGAGCATGCCGTTCGACGTCACGCCACGCATCTTGCGAAGAGCGATCTCAAATCCCCCCGGCAGGACCGCGCCGATCGGCGCTAGCGGAACGTGGTTGCCCAGTGCGAAGTTGGTCGCGCCGCACACGATCTCGAGCGGTCCCTGGCCGGCGTCGACGGTGACCAGACGTACGCGGTCGGCGCCCTCGATGGATCGAATCTCGTCGATCCGCGCGACGACGACGTCCTCGAGCCCCTCACCGACGGTCTCCACCCCCTCGACCACCAGGCCGAGGTCGTCGAGAACGGTCGTGAGTTCGCTCAGCGTCTCGGGAAGGTCGACGAACTCAGTGAGCCACGACAGAGGGATCTTCACGAGAACTGCCTCAAGAAACGAACGTCGTTGTCGATCAGAGCGCGCATGTCGGCGATCTGGTGGCGCATCTGCGCGCAGCGGTCGATGCCGAATCCGAAAGCGAAGCCGCTCCACTCGTCGCCGTCGATGCCCACCGCCGCGAGGACGGCCGGGTCGAGCATCCCGCAGCCACCGAGTTCAATCCAGCCGGTCATGGAACACGTGCGACAGCCGTCGCCGCGACAGATTGTGCAGGTGATCTCGAATTCGGCCGAGGGCTCGGTGAAGGGGAAGAATGCCGGACGTAGTCGTGAGGAGATGTCCTCGCCGAAGTAGGCGTGGGTGAAGGTCTCGATGACGCCAGCGAGGTCGGCGAAGGTGATGTCGCGATCGACGACCAGGCCCTCGATCTGGTGGAACGCCGCCAAATGGCGAGCGTCGGGGGTATCGCGTCGGTAGCAACGTCCCGGCATCACGCTGTGAATGGGCAAGGACTCACTGGCGACCGCCTCTTCCATGAGGTGGATCTGCGTGGGCGAGGTGTGCGTGCGCAGGACCACCGTCTCGGGCTCACCGAGGTCCACATAGAAGGTGTCCCACATCCCGCGTGCGGGGTGCGCGGGCGGGATGTTGAGGGCCTCGAAGTTATACCAGTCACTCTCGACCTCGGGCCCGTCCGAGACGGTGAACCCCATCGCCACGAAGACGTCTTCGAGTTCACGTTGGGTGGCGGCCACGATCCCGGGATGTCCCACGGCCAACGGCGCGTTCACCCGCGAGACGACGACGTCGCCCAGGTCCAAGCGGTCCTTTTCCAGTTCGTGAGCACGATTCTCGCTCTCGAGCACCGCGCGACGTGATGCGAACGCCTCTTCGACGATGCGACGGGCCTCTTGGAGTTCAGCGCCGGCCGCCTTGCGGTCCTCAGGCGCGAGTGCGCCGAGGGACTTCTGCAGGGTGGAGAGGATGGACCGCTTCCCCACGATGAAGGGTTCGTCGAGCAGCAGTTCGGCCCGCGTCGGGAGTGCGTCGATCCGGGCGAGGAGCGCCGCGACGTGCGCCGACAACTCGGCGAGGGGCGATGTCGTCATATCTCTTAAGGCTACGAGGTTCTCAGTCGCTGGTGGTGTCGCTTCGCTGGCGCAGGGCCTCGAAAGCGATCAATGACGCTGCGACGCCCGCGTTGAGCGACTCCGAGCGCCCCGCCATGGGTATCGTCAAACTCTCGTCGCATTGGGCCACGGTGGTGGCGTCGAGACCGGCGGACTCATTGCCGATCACGACCACGCACGGACCCGACAGGTCGGTACGTCGAAAGGGCGTCCCCCCGTGCACGACAGTGGCGTAAGAGCGTACCCCGAGGTCACGAAAGTGCGACAACGTCTCGTCGAAGCTAGCCATCACGATCGACACGTGGAATGCCGAACCCGCCGAGGCGCGCAGGGTCTTGGGGTTGAAGGGGTCCACGCTATCGCCGGTCAACACCACCGCCACGGCGCCGGCAGCGTCGGCGGAACGAATGATCGTGCCCGCGTTGCCGGGATCACGCACGTTGTCCAGGACCAGGACGAGCCCACTCGCATCGATGTCGGACAGCGTGACGACTCTAAAGTGCACCGCCGCGATCAGCGGCTGGGGCGTCTTGGCGTCGGCCACGTTCTCGAGGACCCCCGTGTCGAGGCAGAAAACGCCGACGCCAGCCCGACGCGCCCGCTCAATCACGGCCACCACGGTGACGTCATCGACTGACGCGGCATCGACGTAGAGCGCCTCGAAATCGACACCGCTGTCCAGGGCCGCCTCGATCAGATCGGGTCCTTCGATGACGCAGACGCCCTCGTCCCAACGCTCCGCACGTTTGCGAACGAGGCGTCGGAGCCGACGCACTCTTTGGTGAGTCGACCCCAACGTCTCGATCAGAACGACCTACTTGGACAAGGCGGCGCTGGCTTGGGCGACGAGCGCGGCGAATGCCGCCGCGTCGTTGACTGCCAAATCGGCCAGCATCCGACGGTCCACTTCGATGCCCGCCGCGTTCAGACCGGCGATGAATCGGCTGTAGCTCACGCCCTGGAGACGAGTACCGGCGTTGATGCGCTGGATCCATAGACGGCGCATCTCGCCCTTGCGCGCGCGACGGTCACGGAACGCGTACACGCCGGAGTGCTGCACGGCCTGGTTCGCGGCGCGAAACGTACGGCTGCGGTCACCGTAGTAACCCTTGGCCTCCTCGAGAATTGCCTTGTGGTGCTTCTTGGCGTTGACTGCCCTTTTAACGCGTGCCATATCAGTTCCTCTTTCCTAAAGTTCCTAGAGACCCATCAATTTCTTGATGTTCTTCTCCATACCGGGCGAGATGTCAGTCTGACGACCCAGACGTCGGGTGCGCGTGGACGACTTGGTCTCCATCAGGTGGCCGCGAAACGCCTGGCGGCGACGCAACTTTCCCGAACCAGTGATCTTGATGCGCTTCTTGGCACCACTGTCAGTCTTCATCTTGGGCATTTCAACTCTCCTCTTGCGATTCTTGGGCCGCGGCATTCGCCTCGGCCACCGGGGGTGCTGCGGGTGCTGCGGGTGCTGCGGGTGCTGCGGCCGTCACGACATCGACAGCGGGTGACGCTGCCGCGGGCGACTCAGCCTTGGGCGTCTCGACCTTGGGCTTGGCCTTCTTTTCGGGTCCCAGCACCATGATCATGTTGCGTCCATCGAGCTTGGCGGCGGATTCGACTTTCGCGACGTCGACCAGCTTTTCGACGATGCGATCCAGAATCTTCTTGCCCAGTTCGGGGTGCGCGGATTCGCGTCCACGGAACATGATGGTGACCTTCACCTTGTGACCTTCGGTCAAGAACTTCTCCACGAGGCGGGTCTTGGTGTCGAAGTCTCCCGGGCCGATCTTGGGCCGGTACTTCATTTCCTTGACACCCACGTTTTGAGTCTTGCGACGCGACTCCTTCGCCTTTTGCGCTTCGTCGAACTTGAACTTTCCGTAGTCCATGATCCGACAGACCGGCGGCTGCGCGGTCGGCGCAATCTCCACGAGGTCTAGGTCGAGGCTGCGAGCCAGGGCCAGCGCTTCACGCGTCGTGGTGACGCCGCGCTGATTTCCCTCATTGTCGATGAGGCGAACTGACTCGACCCGAATGCGCTCATTGACGCGGTGGTCTCCAGGCACTGTTGCGATAACCGACTCCTTGCTCTTCGCGACGCCACTTTGGCGTCGCCACGGCAAGCGAGGCGTATCGAACCCGTTGACCCGAGGCACCAGTGTGCTCAGGTGGAAGTTGGAGGCCAACCTCACTTGCTGTGAACTGCCCTGAAAGGCTATCAGACACTGCGCCATGCGGTTTCCTCGTGGTTTAAAGAGGATTTATCGGCTTCATCGGGTCGACTTAACGATATTTCGTAACGTCATTGTCATGAGCGACGCACTGGTGATCTCTGAATCGGACCCCGAGGGTACCCTGGACGCCCCCGAGCACCTCCCCATTCGCACCGCACACCGGACGCGAGGGTGGCGACGAACGTCCGTCGTGTCGGCGCTGGTTGCGTTCGCCGCTTTCGCCGTGGTCGTCCTCACCCGGTCGAGTGCCATGCTCGAGCCCGACGATTACGCCTATCGCGCGTCGATCGTGGCACTCAGCCACGGTGAGATTCTCCTGACCAACGCGCAGTATCTCGCCCTCAAGACGTCGCTGGGGTCCTCAGGACAGGGTGTCCTGCAATGGCACCACATGAACTCGGGGTACTGGATCAGCGAGAAGAACCCCGGCTACCCCTTCTTCGCCATCCTCTTCTACGCCCTTGGCCTCTTGCGCGTCACCCCCCTCTTCTACGGGGCGCTGGCCTGCGTGGGCATGTTCGTGGGGATGCGACGTTGGGTCTCGGAGCGTGCGGCGGCCCTGGCGGTGTGGATCTACTGTTTCTCGGGCGCTGCCCTCACCTTCGCCTGGCGCGCCACCATGCCGTCCTTTAGTGACGCCTCGCTCATCGCCGCCGGGTTCGGTCTCCTGGTTTGGGTACTCGTCGCGGTCGAGGCGCCAGCTCGACGTCGACTCTGGGTCGGCCTCGCCGCATTCGTGGCCCTCGAAAGCGCGGTCTTCATCCGCTACACGAACATCATCGAACTCGGTGTGGCCGTCGCCGCGGTCGCCCTGCTGGCCCGCGGTGCGAGAGTACGGGTCTCGGCTCTCGCGGCCTGGGGGGCCTCGGTCGTGGCCCTGGGGATCCTGGTGCTCGGATTCGACCAGTGGGCCTACGGCTCGGCGTCCTCAACGGGCTACTCCTCTGGCGAGATCACTTTTTCCCTCTCGAGTCTGTGGCCCAATCTCAAGGGCATGCCCGCTCAACTGACCACCTCCATGCCGATGTGGCTCCTGGCCGCTGCCGCGGTCATCGTCATCGCGGTGCGCCGGGTCCACGCCCGCGGTTCGAGGCGTGACGGCGGCGAGCGTGGCGACGCCCGCATCGGAGCGGTACTAGCGGTCGGATGGCTAGGACTGTGGACGCTCTATCTCTGCTACACCTGGACGGTCAATCAACTCGGCGGCGGTCCTGGCGGACACGCCGTCACGGTCCACGTCATCCGCTTTTACCTGCCGGCGCTCGGTCTGATCGCCATGCTCGCGGCGTGGCTAGTGAATCGCTTCGTGCGACCCGCGATGTTCGCCACGGTGGCGGTACTGGTAGTGGCGGCCCTGTTCTCCTTTCACGCAATGGCGACGAACACCGGACCCGGTGGCGGAATTGGTGGACCCGGTGTCGGTCCCGGCGGCGTCAGCGGTCCCAGTGGCGCGGGCGGTCCCCCGAGTGGGGTCAGCGGTTCGGGGTCAGGCTTCGCGCCTCCCTCGTTCGGCGCCTCATCGACCAGTTGAGAGTTCCGTCGACCAACTACCTTGGTGGGATGACCGATGAACCAGACAATTTCGACGCGGGCGCCGAGCTCGACTACCTCCGTGACACACCAGCCGAAGTGCTCTTGGCCAATCATTTCTTCGTCCTCGCCCAGTGGGCGGCGGTGCACTTGGCCTCCTCGCCCGCCGACCTCGTCGGCGCTCAACTGGTCATCGACGTCATGGCAGCAGTGCTCGACGCAGCCGACCAACGCCTCGGCGCAAACGCGTCGCTCTATCGCAGCGCTCTGGCCGAGATCCAGCAGGTCTTCGTGCGCGCCAGTCTCGCGGCCACGTCGACGCCCGTCTCCCCCGAGGAGATCTAGCGCCGTTGCACGTCGGCGGCTTCGTCACGGCCACGAAGACCCACCACCCGCCGAGCCGTCACCTCGGTGCCCACGTCGATGCGCCGCGAGCCATCGGCGATCTGCACGCAGTGGAAGTAGAACTCCTGGCCGCGCGAGTCACGCAGCACGCCGTCACCGCGAGCCTCGTCGAAGTGTGCGACGACGGCCTCGATATTCACGACGCGAAGATGCGCTGACGCAGCAGGTTCACCATTTCGAGCGCGGTCTCGGCCGATTCACGGCCCTTGTTGGTCTCATCGGACAATGATCGTTCCAGCGCCTGTTCCACCGTGTTGGTGGTGAGCACGCCAAAGACCACCGGCACGCCCGTGGCGAGTTGAACGTCCTGCACACCTCGCGCGCACTCGCCAGCCACGACGTCGTAGTGTCCGGTGTCACCGCGGATGACTGCACCCAACGTGATGACGACGTCCACTTGTTCACCCAGTGCGAAGCCGCGCGCCACCAACGGCAATTCGAACGCCCCCGGAGCCCAGGCGATGGTCATGTCGCTGCGGTCCACACCGTGCTCGGCCAACGCGCTCAGTGCTCCATCGAGAAGTCTCGCAGTCACGCCGCCATTGAAACGGCCACACGCCAGACCGACGCGAACGCCGCGCCCCTCGAGCGAACCCACCAGGTACTGGCCGACACGCGGCCGAAGGATGCCCTCAACCTCGGGGTCGAACTCGGTGTCATCACTCGACGTCATCAAGTCCCTCCAACAGGTGTCCCATGCGCTCTCGTTTCGTGCGCAGGTAATCAATATTAAAGGCCGTGGGTCGGCTCTCGAGAGCCACGCGCTCGACGATGTCGAGGCCGAAACCTTCGAGGCCACCGTACTTGGTCGGATTGTTGGTCATCAGGCGCATCGACGTGATGCCGAGGTCCACCAGGATCTGGGCGCCGATGCCGTACTCGCGGCTGTCGATGGGCAGACCCAGTTCCAGATTGGCGTCCACCGTGTCGGCACCCGCCTCTTGGAGCGCGTAGGCGCGGATCTTGTGACCGAGCCCGATGCCGCGTCCTTCGTGTCCTCGCAGATACACCACGACGCCGGTGCCCTCGGCCGCCACTTTGGCGAGCGCCGACTGCAATTGGGGGCCACAGTCGCAACGCAGTGATCCCAATGCGTCACCGGTGAGGCATTCGGAGTGCACCCGTACCAGGACGTTCTCGACGCCCTCGATGTCGCCGTAGACGAGTGCCATGTGCTGTTCGCCGTCGAGCACGCTCTCAAAGACCACCGCTTGAAACTCACCGTGCTCGGTGGGCAACGTCGCCTCGGCGATCCGTGTGACCAACTTCTCGTGATGGCGCCGGTAGCGGATCAGGTCGGCGATGGTCACCAGCGGCAGGCCGTGCTCGGCCGCGAAGATCTCGAGCTCGGGCAGACGCGCCATGTCGGATTTGTCCTTGGTCACGACCTCACACAGCACGCCCGAGGGGTACTTGCCGGCGAGCCGGCACAGGTCGACCGTCGCCTCGGTGTGACCCGCACGCTTCAAGACGCCGCCGGGTCGATAGCGCAACGGGAAGATGTGACCGGGACGATTGAGGTCGGTGGGCAGTGTCGCAGGATCTATCAATGCGCGCACGGTGGCCGCGCGGTCACCGGCCGAGATGCCCGTCGAGGTGCCGTGGCGGTAGTCCACCGTGACGGTGAAGGCCGTGCGCTGGGCCTCGGTGTTGGCGACGACCATGAGTGGCAGGTCGAGTTCGTCCGCGCGCGCGGACTCGAGCGGCACGCAAAAGATGCCCGAAGTGTGATCGAGATAGAACGCCATCGACTCCGCGGTGACGTCTTCGGCGGCCATGATCAGGTCGCCCTCGTTCTCACGGTCCTCGTCGTCCACGACCACGACCATGCCGCCGCGTCGCAATTGCTCGATCGCCTCTTCAATGCTGGCCAACGCCATCAGACCTCCAGATCCATTCGAACATCTTCACCAATGCGACGAACGTCGCTGAAGCGGGCACGGCGAAGGGCCTCGATGCCCGGCGTCGACAATGCCGCCAATGCACCACGCCCCGCGGCTGATCCCGCCAGGGCCGGCGCCACGTACCACGTCACGTGATTCACCAGTCCCGCCTCGAGGAACGCACTCGCCACGGTGGCGCCGCCTTCGACCAAGACTTGCAAGATATCGTGCTCACCCAGTTCGTCGAGCACCGCACCCAGGTCACCCTGTCGTTCCCAGCACGGCCAGACTCGTGCGCCCTCGGGCGCATGCCCCAGAACGACCCGCAGGGGTTCGAGCGTCACGTCACCCAAACGTGCCGTCAACGCCGGGTCGTCGAGTCGCACCGTGTTCGCGCCGACGATGATGGCCTGACTCTGGGCCCGCAGGACGTGCGCGTCACGACGGGCCTCTGGTGAACTGATCCACTGACTCGAACCATCGGCCATCGCCACGATGCCGTCGAGCGTCGCCGCCACCTTGAGCAGCACGTAGGGACGCCCGGTGACACGGTGCCAGAGATACGGCGCCAATTGGGCGCGAACGGCCTCGAGGGCCACCCCGACCTCCACGTCCAGTCCCGCGGCTCGTAGTTGCGCGACGCCGCGACCGGCGACTCGCGGATCGGGGTCGAGCGAACCCACGACCACGCGGGCGATGCCCGCATTGATCAACGCCTCGACGCACGGACCGGTTCGTCCGACGTGACAGCAGGGTTCCAACGTCACGACCATGGTGGCACCGCGCGCCGCGTCGCGCGCGTGACGTAACGCTTCGACCTCCGCGTGGGATTCGCCCGGCACCTGCGTGTGCCCCGCGGCGACGACGACGCCGTCGCGAACCACGAGGGCCCCCACCCACGGATTCGGCGGTGCGTGCAGGCGCGCCTTGTCACCCTCGACGATTGCCTCGGCCATCAACGCCGAAGTGTCGAACGTCATCGTTGACCAGCGAGCGCCGCTTCGCGAATTGCCATAGCGGCGTCGAGCGGGGAGGGCTGGTTGAAGATGGCCGAACCGGCCACGAGGACGTTGGCCCCGGCGCGGGTCGCCACGGGTGCGGTGACCCGATCGATTCCCCCGTCGACTTCGAGGTTGAGGGCCAACTGCGCCGCGTCGATCTCCTTGCGCGCCCGACGCACCTTGTCCATGACCTCGGTCATAAAGGATTGGCCCCCGAAACCGGGAAAGACGGTCATCAGCAACAACAGATCGATGTCGCCGAGGAACGGCGCCACCGCATCAAAAGGCGTGTCGGGATTCGCCGCCAGACCCACCCGTAGTCCCAGCGCTCGCGCCTCGGCGATCACCGAGGCGGTGTTGCCCACCTCCACGTGGACGGTGCAACCATCGGCGCCGGCCTTTTTGAATGCCTCCAGGTACCGCTGCGGTTCCGAGATCATCAAGTGGCAGTCGAAGAAGCGTGCGCTGTAGGGGCGCAACGACTGCACCACGGGAGGTCCGATCGAGATGTTGGGCACGAAATGACCGTCCATGACGTCCACGTGAACCCAATCGGTCTGGGCATCGACGACCTGCACGGCGCCGGCCAGGGCACCAAAGTCGGCGGCGAGGATCGAGGGGGCGATTCGCAGAGCACCGACAGGACCCGCATCGAGAATTTCCACGCCCACCAGCCTAGGTCGCCGCGCCGTGTATTAGTCCCACTGCGCGTCGCCCTCGAGGCGGGCACCGGCCCACCACGCGGCACCGCTCATGGTACGTGACCCCTCGGGCTGGACCCAGGCCAAGGCAAGCGTCCCGTCTTGGAGACCCAATAACACCGTCTCCCCCGACGCGGCCAAGGATCCAGGTGCCACCTCGAGTCCGGCGTCTCCGGACAGCGCGCGCAGGACGCGTAGTCGCCGACCCTCCACCTTGACAAACGCCCGTTCGAGCTGCACGACGCGCAACGCGTGCGCCACCGTCATCTCGGGCGTCACGTGGAACGTCTCGGGGGTCAGTTTGCGCGCGTAGGTGGTCTCGCCCTGCTGGGCCCAAGGGTGCTGTAACAACTCGGGACTCCCCAGCACCTCGATCAGCAGTTGCGCACCGAGTTGCGCCAATTCCTCGGTCAACTCGCTCACGGTCTTGTCGCCGATGAGCGTGCGTCCTTCGGCGTGCAACGGACCCGTGTCCAAGGTGACCTCGAGCGAGATGATGCCCACCCCCGTTTCCTGGTCACCGGCCAAGATCGCCCGCTCGACGGGGGCGGCGCCGCGCCAGCGCGGCAGGAGCGAGAAGTGCACGTTGAGCATCGGCGTGCGCGCGAGCGCCGCGGCCGGGATCAATTCACCGTAGGCCACGACAATCGCTCGCTCCACCTCGACCTGATCGAGGGCCGACAGGTCATCGGCGACGGTCAGTCCCAAGGCCAGTCCTGCCGCCTTCACCGGCGACGCCGAGACGTCGTTACCTCGTCCGCGACGGCGGTCGGGCTGTGAGATCACCAGGACCACGTCGTGCCCCGCCGCCACGAGCGCTTCGAGGCTGGGTACGGCCGCCGCCGGCGTGCCCAGAAACGCCAGGCGCATTAGTCGCCCAACAATTGGTGCAGACCATCGTGGTCGTGGTCCTCCAAGCGGATCTGCATCTTTCTCAGTGCTCGCTTGGCGGCCTTGCGCTGGTCGTCGTCGAGTCGGTCGAGGAGGAGGAAGCCGTCGAGGTGGTCGACCTCGTGCTGGAAGATCCGTCCCTCGAATTCGTCGGCCTCGACGTCGATCTCGTTGCCGTCGAGGTCGCGACCAATGAGGTGAACCTGGTTGGGACGCGCAATCTCCCAGCTGAGTCCGGGCACCGAGAGGCAACCCTCCTCGTAGACCCATTCACCGGCGGTCTCGACAATCCGCGGATTGACCACGACGACGGCACCGTCACCCTTGTCGTAGACGAAGAGGCGCTTTTGCACCCCGATCTGGTTGGCGGCGAGCCCCACGCCAGGTGCCTTGTACATCGTCTCGATCATCGACTCGGCCAAGGCGGCCACTTTGGAGTCGATGTTGTCGATATCGGTCGTGACCTGATTGAGAACTGGGTCGCCAAAAATACGAATAGGTAGCGTGCTCACCCTTCCACGATACCGTTTGATCCTCCGCGTCCTCGACGTCCGACGCGAACCCGTCGACTCAAAAGACCTCGAGACGCATGCGCCCCCCCGGTCGTGGCGTCTCACCCAAGACCCGGGTGAGTTCGTCCACGTTGCCAGCCGTCACCACGTAGGCGTCGTCGACACGGCGAACTCGCAGCGATTCACCCACCAGCGCCGCAAACTCGGCCGCCGCCTCGCCCGTCACCTCGGCGCGCGCACCGAAGGGCGGCGCGCCCAGCAACTTGGCCGTCGCGGCGTCCTCCTCGATGACGCCTCGCACGTCGCCGCTCACCAGTGCGTCGATCACCTCGTCGTGGCGACGCGTTTGGACGACGACCTCACCGCGTCCCTCGCGTCGCGAACCGACCAACCGGCCCGCCTTAGCAACGGCCACCAGGGCGCTGCGACGAGCCGACTCACGCGGCGCCAAGAGGTACTGGTCGAAGTCGACGAAGACGACGAGCGCGCAACGTCGAACTCGGCCGAACACTGCCTCGGTGCCGACCACGACGCGCGCGGTGATGTCTTCGGTCGTGGCAGCGGTGACCTCGTCGACGCGTTGCGACAGTTGGGCCGCGACGTCGCGCGCCAACGTCGACACCCCGACGCGTACTTTCTTCAGATTCGTCGCGCCGCAGGCGCGACAAAAGTTGGCCCGCGGCTCGTGTGCCTCGGCGCACGCCACCAGCTCGCCCATTTCGACCTCGGCCTGAGCGCACACGGCACACCTCGCCAACTCGCCACAGCGGCGACAAGCGAAAAGGCGTCCGTGTCCCAGGCGTTGCAGGACCACGACCACGGCGACCGCCTCGTCACCGCGAAGTGCGTGATGCGCGGCGTCCAACGTGGCACGCGACAGCACACCGTCGTGGGGATCGGCTTCGCGCCGGTCTCGTACGTCGACGCGGGGCCATCCACTGGGCACCTCTCCCCAGGCGTCGGTCGGGGCCCACGCCATAAGCGTGGGTGAGGGTGCCACCGAGGTGAGCCACAGAGGCGCCTCGTCGCGCCGGCATCGTTGCATCAACATCGTGGCCGCGTCCCACGTGGGAGAACTCTGCGAGCGGTACGCCTCGTCGTCGGCGTCGACCACGACCGCCGCGCGCACACGTGGCGTCGGGGCCAGCGCCGCTCCGCGCGCGCCGACGATGACCGACCAGCCGGCGCGCATTCGGTCCCATTCGCCCTCACCGTGGGCCACGGCGCAACCGCGCTGTTCGAGTCGACCGCGCAGGCGCTGGGCCCACGCCTCGGTCGGGACCAGTACCAGCAGTGATCCCGGCTGTCGCGCCGTACTGAGATGCGCGTGCAGGATCAGCGCCAGGGGGTCCTGGGTCGGAGAGACCAGAACTACGCCGGGTGGCACTGCCTGCGCCTGCGCCGCGATCGTCGGATCGAGGTCGCGCCACGGCGGCACCGGCGGCAACTCTCGTACGATCACCGAGGGTGACGCCGCCAGCAGGAAACGCGACAGCGGCGCGCACCAGCGGCGCGAAGCCCACTCCAGTAGTCCCATCATCTCGGGTGCGGGTCCGAGACCCAGCCATTTCCTCACCGGCTTCATCTCGCGCGTGGCCGCGACCTCGCCGGTGACCCACCCGCGCAGCGAGCGGTTGTTGAAATCGACCCGCACTCGGTCACCCACCCCCACGTGGTACTGGGTGTCATTCAACTCGTAATCGAAAGCGCGATCGACGGCGGCGTTCTCGGTGACGACGCGCACGCAACGCGCCACGACTACAGGGACAATTCGCGACGCAGGTCGTCCACTCGCGGCGTCAGCTCCCAGGTGAAACCGTGGTTCGAACGGCCGAAGTGCCCGTACGCCGCGGTGTCGCGGTAGATCGGCCGGCGCAGGTCGAGGTCACGGATGATCGCGGCCGGACGAAGGTCAAAGATGGCGTCCACGGCCTTGGCGATCTGGGCGCGGTCCACGCGTTCGGTGCCGAACGTCTCGACGAGCACCGAGACGGGGCGCGCCACGCCGATGGCGTAGGCCACCTGCACTTCACAGCGTTCGGCGGCTCCCGCGGCGACGACATGCTTGGCCACCCAACGCGCGGCATATGCCGCGGAGCGGTCCACCTTGGACGGGTCCTTACCCGAGAACGCGCCGCCACCGTGGCGCGCCATACCGCCGTAGGTGTCGACGATGATCTTGCGACCGGTCAAACCGGCGTCGGCGTGGGGACCACCCAGGACGAACTTGCCCGACGGGTTGACGAACACGCGCATCGAGGACGTGTCGAGCTCCGGGGGCAACAGCGGCGTGATGACGTGCTCCATAATGTCGTGCTTAATGGTCGTCTGCGAGTCGTAGCCCTCTTCGTGCTGGGTCGAGATCAGCACGGTATCGACGGCGACCGGTCGTCCGTCCTCGTAGGCGATGGTGACCTGGGTCTTGCCGTCGGGGCGCAGGTAGGGCACCAGACCACTGCGGCGCACCTGTGAGAGTCGCATCGAGAGTCGATGCGCCAGCCAGATCGGCAGTGGCATGAAGTCGTCGTTGTCGTCGCAGGCGTAGCCGAACATCATGCCCTGGTCGCCCGCCCCTTGGCCGTTGAGTTCGTCCTCGCCGCCCGAGCCCGAACGGTGTTCGTGACTCACGTCGACACCGCTGGCGATGTCGGGGCTCTGCTTACCCAACGAAACCAGCACTGCGCACGTCGCCCCGTCCAGGCCCTTGGCGCCGTCGTCGTAGCCGATGTCCAAGATCGTCTGGCGCGCCACCGTCGTGATGTCCACCACGGCAGAGGTGGTGATCTCTCCCGCCACGACGCACAGACCCGTGGTCAGCAGGGTCTCGCAGGCGACGCGCGCGTCGGGGTCCTGGGCCAAGATGGCGTCGAGGACGCCGTCGGACACCTGGTCGGCGATCTTGTCGGGATGTCCTTCGGTCACCGATTCTGAGGTGAAGAGGGTGCGGTCAGTCATGAAACTCCTTGGGATAACAATGAGGCAACCTTAATCAAGATCTCCTCAGAAATGGCTTCTTTCGAGCGCTGTGACAGCTTCTCGACGCTGCCGTCGCGACCCAGCAGCAATACCTCATTAGTGCGATGGCCGAAACCGGCACCGGGCGCCGCGACGTCATTAGCCACCACGAGATCCACGCCCTTGGTGCGCAATTTGGCACTCGCCTGCGCTTCGAGGTCACGGGTCTCGGCCGCGAAGGCCACCACCAACTGGTCCACACGGCGCCGCGCCACCAGCTCGGTGACGATGTCCTGGGTCGCGATCGGAGCGAGAACCGGTAGGCCCCCCTCCTTCTTGATCTTGTCGGGCGCGGCCTCGAACGTGAAGTCGGCCACGGCCGCGGCCATGATGGCCACGTCGTGGTGCGCGAACTTATCGAACATGACCGTCGCCAGTTGAGCGGCGCTCTCGAAGACGATCACGTCGATCCGTCCTCGCACGTCAAGGGCCACTTCGCGCGTGGCCGAGGTCACGAGGGTCACCTGCGCGCCGAGGCGTGCGGCGACTTCGGCCAGGGCGTGGCCCTGGTGGCCGGTCGAGCGGTTGGTCATCACCCGCACTGGGTCGATTGCCTCGCTGGTGCCGCCGGCGCTGATCAACAACCGTCGACCGCTCAAGATACCGTGATAGCCCTCGAGAATGCGCTGGGCCAGCGCAAAAATGTCCTCGGGCTCAGGGAGACGTCCCGATCCCTCGTCGCCGCCCGCCAGGTGACCGACCGCGGGCTCGAGCACCATGACACCGCGGCGACGCAGCGTCGCCAGGTTCTCTTGCACCGAGGGCTGTTCCCACATCTCGGTGTGCATTGCGGGACACAACAGGACCGGAGCGCGCGAGGCGAGCAATGTCGCGCTCAAGAGGTCGTCACCCAGTCCCATGGCGTAGCGCGCGATGAGGTGGGCGGTCGCCGGTGCGACGATGATCAGATCGGCGTGTTGGCCCAAATACGTGTGGGGAATCGGTGTCGTCGGATCACCGTAGAGCGAGACGCGCGCGGGCTCACTGGCCAGGGCGGAGAAAGTCACCGCGCCTACGAAACGAGTGGCGTCGGGGGTCAGTACCGGCGAGACGAAGTATCCGGCGTCACGCAAACGACGCAACAACTCCACGGATTTGTAGGCGGCGATTCCGCCCGAGACACCTAGGACAATGCGAAGAGGCGCTGGATTAAGCGTCGCGGAGGGCATCGGTGAAGGCGTCGAGGTCATTCGCCGCATCCAGTCGAGCCTGTTCGCGAGCCTCGATCTCGAGACGCTCGATCTCGATCTCCTCGACCGTGGGCCGGTGGAACTGGAGTTTGCCTTCGTAGAGCTCCTCCATGGCCAGGGAGAGCGACTTGTTCGACAGCGAGGAGACCTGCGGCGGGATCAAGGCGCCGTGGCCCGAACCCAGGCCGTTGTAGTACTCGTTGATCTCACGAGCGCGAATAGCCGAGACGGCCACCAGGGTGAACTTGGAGTCGCCGACCTTGTGCAGAAGGTTCTCAATGGGCGGGTCGACGAGAGTGGGGCGGTCAGCCATGGAAGGTTCGTCCTTTTACGAGGGAATTCGCCGAGACTGGCGAAGCCCCTCCAGTATAGAGAGGATTTCGTGGCTAGACCGCTCGATGTCGTCATTGACCACCTCGAAATCGGCCAGAGCCCGTCCCTGGGCCACTTCGTGGCGCGTGGATTCGAGTCGCCGAGCGATGTGTTCCTCGTGATCACCGCGCCCGCGCAGTCGCTGTTCGAGCAGATCCATCGTCGGGGCCGTGAGCAGAAAGATCACCGCGCCGGCGTCGTGTTCGCGCGCCTGGCGTGCGCCATCCACCTCAATCTCGAGCAACACGTCTCGCCCCTCGGGGGGATGAGGCCGCGGCGTGCCGTACAGATTGCCGTGGAATTCGGCCCACTCGTAGAAGAAATCGTGCGCGATCGCGTCCTCGAAGACCTCGCGGGTCACGAAGAAGTACTCATCGCCGTTCTCGCTGGGGCGCACGGCACGCGTGGTCCACGAGCGACTCAGCCACAGTCGGTCGTCCAGTTCGAGCAGGCGACGGGCGACGGTTCCTTTGCCGACCCCCCCAGGACCGATCAGTACAACGACCAGCGAGTCAGCGCACAAGAGCTTGAAAGAGTTGCTCTCGCTGACGTGGTCCGAGTCCTCGGATCCGACGGGTCTGAGCGATGGCGGCGCTCTTCATGATGCGCGCAGCCTTCACCTCACCAATCGCGGGCAAAGCGCTGATGAGGTCGTAGGCGCGCATCTGCGCGACGCACTCTTCGTTCTCGGCCAGCGCGAACAACTCCTCCAAGGAGAGATCGCCCGACTTCACCAACTTCTTGACCTCGGCACGCCGACGACGGTTCGCCACCGCAGCGCGCGAGGCAGCGACGCGCTGTTCGTGGGTGAGAGTGGGGGGAACGGGAGTCACGAAGCCAGATTACCCCCTGGGGGCTCTGAGTTCTAGAGGAAACTCGTGAGATTGTCGCGCCAACGATTAACAGCGTCACGCAGTGCTGAACGCTCAGGACCGGTTGATAGTACGGCGCGCGCCACGTTCACTAGCACTGTCCCATCGGGACATCGCTCGAAGAGTCGACCGACTTGCTCGGGCGTGGCACCCTGGGCGCCGACGCCGGGCACCAGATAAGGACCCTGCAGCGCCGCGAGATCGAAACGCGGACGATCACGAGTAGCGCCCAGGACGACGCCCACGCTGCCGAGACCTTCATCACGACGATTCAACTCCGCCACCGATCGCAGGATCAGGTCTTCCACGGCCTCGTCGTGCTCGGTGCGCGCACGTTGCAACGCGCGACCCTCAACGTTGGACGTCGCCGCCAGGACGAAGACACCCCGGCCTCGCATCGCGCGCTCGAAGAATGGCGTCAGCGCTCCCACGCCGGTGTAGGGACTCACCGTGAGCGCGTCACAACACAGCGGTGAGGACTCCTCGAGCCACGCCTGCGCGTAGGCGTCGTTGGTCACGCCGATGTCGCCGCGCTTGGCGTCGGCGATCACCAACACGTCGGCGTCGTGCGCGTCGGCGATGAGTCGTTCGAGCACGCGATAGCCCGCGGCCCCGAACCGCTCGAAGTAGGCGACCTGGGGTTTGACCGCCGCAGCCGAACCAATACTCGCTTCGAGCACCGCGAGCGCCATGAACTCGAGCCCCTCGACGGTGTCGGGTCGACCCCACTCGGTGAGTAGCGCCGACGAGGGGTCGATACCCACGCACAAGGGGCCCAACGCACGGATGCGTTCTTGGAGACGTTGGCCGAAGGTCTCAACCATGCGCGGCTCCTCGCAACTCCTCGAGCGACACCACTGCGTGTTGTCGCATCCACGAGTCCGCACCCCGAGCCACCAACCACGGCGCGCGCGGGTCGGCGAACGTGGCCGTGCCGACTTGCACGGCGCTGGCGCCGGCCATCACCATGGCGATGGCGTCCTCCCCGCTGAAGACACCGCCGACGCCAATGATCGGCGTCGCGGGTAGGGCATCGTGGCACTCGTAGATGGCGCGAAGAGCGATTGGGAAGATTCCCGCGCCGCTCAGTCCCCCTCCCCCATTTCCCAGGGCCGGACGACGTTTCTCCAGGTCGATCACCATCCCCAAGACGGTGTTGACGAGCACCAGCGCGCTGGCCCCGGCGTCGACGGCAGCGCGCGCGACGTCCACCAGCTCCGGGGTGTTAGGCGAGAGCTTGACCCACAATGGCAACTGCGCTGCGGCCGCGGCCGCGACGACGCGTGACGTCATCTCGGGTGAGTGAGCGAAGATGCCCGCGCGACCTTCGAGATTCGGACACGACGCGTTGACCTCGAGGGCCACCACCTCAGCGCCGCGCATCGCCTGAGCGGCGTCGGCGAACTCCGCGACACTGCGTCCCCAGATCGATCCCACCACGCGCGCCCCCCGGCGGCGAAGTGCCGGCAGATGGTCGCGGCGCCACGCCACGACACCCGGACCGGCCAGACCCACGGCGTTCACCATGTCGGACCCCCACGCCGCGACGCGCGGCGCCGGATTGCCGTCCCACGCGAAGGCGGCCACCGATTTCGTCACCACGGCACCCAATTCGGCGAGGTCCCCGTAGCCCGCGAGCTCGTCGCCGAGTCCGGCCGTGCCGGCCGCGGTCAAGACGAACGAGGGCAGCGACAATTCTCCGACGCGCGTGGACAGGCTCACGGGTGCAGTTCCTGCAGCGACGCGACGCGCCAACCTTGGGCGCGCGTGTCACCGATACCCACGACCGCCGCCTGGGCCGCGCTCAACGTCGTCATGCACGCCGTCTTGTAAACGGTACAGGCCATGCGGATCGCCGCACCGTCCGCCCGCGCGCTGCGTCCCGACGGGGTGTTGATCACCATGTTCACCTGACCCGTCGCGATCAGTGACACCGCGTCGACACCGAGGTCGGCCGCGCCGATCTTGCCCACTAATGTGTCGACGCTCACCCCGCGCGAGCGAAGGAAACCAGCCGTCCCCACGGTCGCGGCGATGGTGAAACCGAGTTCACGCAATTTGGACGCGACCTCCACTCCCGCGACCTTGTCGGAGTCGGCCAATGACAAGAAGACCTGACCGGTGTCGGGCAGGCGCGTGCCGGCGGCCAATTGGGCCTTGGCGAAGGCGATACCGAAACTCTCGCCAATCCCCATCACCTCACCAGTCGAACGCATCTCGGGCCCGAGCAAGGTGTCGACCCCCGGGAAGCGGTTGAAGGGCAGCACCGCCTCCTTCACGCTCACGTAGTCGGGCACCGGCGTCGTGGCGGGCACCACACCGCGCTCACGCAACTGGGCCAGTGAGACTCCCATCATGACCTCGACGGCGACCTGTGCGAGGGGCACTCCCGTCGCTTTCGCGACGAAGGGCACGGTGCGCGACGCGCGGGGGTTGGCCTCGAGCACGAAGACCTCGTCGTCCTTCACGGCGTATTGCACGTTGATCAACCCGATGACCCCGAGTTCGTGGGCGATGCGCGCACTGTAGTCGTGCAACTGAGCCAGCACCCCTTCACTCAAACTCTGGGGCGGCAAGGCGCACGCCGAATCGCCCGAGTGCACGCCGGCCTCTTCCACGTGCTCCATCACGCCGGCCACGAAGATGTCGCCGACGCCGTCGCGCACCGCGTCGACATCCACTTCGACGGCGTCCTCGAGGAACCGGTCGATCAGGATCGGCCGACTCTGGGACACGCCGCCCTCGCGCGCCAACGATCCGGTCGCGCTGGTCAGGTCGGCCATGACCCGTTCAAGCGCAGTGTCGTCGTACACGATCTCCATCGCGCGCCCTCCCAACACGTAACTGGGCCGTACGAGGACCGGGTAGCCGATGTTCTTGACGATGAGCCTCGCCTGGTCCAGGGAGAGCGCCACGTCGCCGGGTGGCTGGCGAAGGCCGATCTGTTGACAGATCGCCGACCACTGTTCGCGGTCCTCGGCGAGGTCGATCGCGGCCACCGGCGTGCCCAGCACCAGGTCGGCATCGACGCTATGGGCGAGCTTGAGCGGTGTCTGGCCGCCGAGTGAGACGATGACGCCCACGACCCTCGCCCCGTCGACGCAAGCGGCGCGCTCAGCCGCGATGACTTCGGCGACGTCCTCGGCGGTCAGCGGCTCGAAGTAGAGACGGTCCGAGGTCGAATAGTCGGTCGACACCGTCTCGGGATTGCAGTTGACCATGACGGTCTCGTATCCCATGGTGCGCAGCGCCATCGCCGCGTGCACGCAGCAGTAGTCGAACTCGATGCCTTGTCCGATCCGGTTGGGACCCGAGCCGAGAATGATGACCCGGTCGCGCGGCGACGCTCGCACCTCGGTGTCGTCCTCGTAAGTGCTGTAGTGATACGGCGTCAGCGCGTCGAACTCCGCGGCGCAGGTGTCGACGGTCTTGAAGGTCGTCACCACGCCAGCGCCCTGGCGCGCTTGTCGTACCGCAGCAGTGTCGTTGTCGCTGAGCACGGCGATCTGGGGGTCCGAGAATCCCGCTTGCTTGAAGCGACGCCACTCGCGCGCGTCGAGCGTCGCGATGTCCACGTCGTGGAGTTCACGCTCGAGTTCGATGATGCGCATCAGCTGCTCGATGAACCACGGGTCGATCTTGGTTCGCGCCACGACCTCGTCGAGGCTCGCCCCGCGCCAGAGCACCTCGTGCAGGGCGAAGAGGCGTTCGGGAGTCGCCACGACGCAGCGATGCCAGAGGGTGTCGTCATCGAGTTGGGCGAATTCGTTGTCGGTGCCCAGGGCGAAGCCCAGGCGTCCTTGCTCGAGCGAGCGAATCGCCTTCTGCAGGGATTCACCAAACGTTCGTCCAATGGCCATGACCTCGCCGACCGACTGCATGCGCGTCCCCAACTCGGGAGTGGCACCCGGCAACTTCTCGAAGGCCCACCGCGGGATCTTCGTGACCACGTAGTCGATCACCGGTTCGAAACTGGCCGGCGTCAACTTAGTGATGTCGTTCTCGATCTCGTTCAAGGTGTAACCCACCGCCAGCTTGGCGGCGATCTTGGCGATCGGGAATCCCGTCGCCTTGGACGCGAGGGCGCTCGAACGGCTCACCCGCGGGTTCATCTCGATGACCAGACGTTCGCCGGTCGCGGGATTGACGGCGAATTGCACATTCGAGCCGCCGGTCTCGACACCGACGCGTCGCAGGACGGCGAAGGCGTCGTCGCGCATTGCCTGGTACTCGACGTCTGACAGCGTCTGGATCGGCGCCACCGTGATCGAGTCACCCGTGTGCACCCCCATCGGGTCGAAGTTCTCGATGCCACAGATCACGACGCAGTTGTCCGCCACGTCGCGCATGACCTCAAGTTCGTACTCCTTCCAACCGGCGATCGACTTCTCCACGAGGATCTCACCGATCGGCGAGGCGTCGATGCCCTCGGCGGCCAGGCGCACGAAATCCTCGGCGTTCTCGGCGATACCGGTGCCCGCGCCGCCGAGGATGAAGCTCGGTCGGATGATGATGGGCCAGCCGATTCCTTCGGCAATCACGAGGGCCTCGTCCACCGAGTGGGCGAATCCCGATTCGGGCACCGCCAGACCGATGTCGGCCATGGCGGCCTTGAAGAGCTCACGGTTCTCCGCGGTGTCGATCGCCGCCGGGCGCGCGCCGATGACTTCGACGCCCAGTCGCTGGGGCACACCGCGTCGTACCAGTTCCATGGTGAGATTGAGGGCGGTCTGTCCACCCAGCGTGGGCAGCAACGCGTCGGGACGCTCACGTTCCAAGATGTCGGTCAAGACGTCGGGGTCCAGCGGTTCGACGTAGGTGACGTCGGCGGTTCCCGGATCGGTCATGATCGTGGCCGGGTTCGAGTTGACCAGGATCACCTTGAAGCCGTCGGCACGCAACACCTGACAGGCCTGGGTGCCCGAATAGTCGAACTCACACGCCTGGCCGATGACGATGGGACCCGAGCCGATCACCAGGATGCTGGAAATATCAGTACGACGGGGCATTACATACTCTCCAGTTGTCCGGTGCGCAAGAGGCTGTCAAAACGCTCGAAGAGGTAGCGCGCGTCGTGAGGGCCCGGACCCGCCTCGGGGTGGTACTGCACGGAGAAGCAGCGATCCGCGGGCGAGGAGATGCCCTCGATCACGCCGTCGTTCAAATTCAGGTGACTGACGACGCCGCGCGACAGGGACGTCGGCGCCACCGCGTAATTGTGGTTCTGAGCGGTGATCTCGATGCGACCCGAGAGGAGGTCTTGGACCGGGTGGTTGGATCCGTGGTGTCCGAAGGGCAATTTATAGGTCTGCGCCCCGAGTGCAGTGGCGAGGAGTTGGTGCCCGAGGCAGATCCCGAAGATCGGCACGGTGCCCACCAGCTGGCCAATCTGGGCCACCTGCGCTCGCAGGGCCGCGGGGTCGCCGGGTCCGTTAGAGAGGAACACGCCGTCGGGCGAGAGGGCGCGCACGTCGTCGGCGCTAGTCCACGACGGCACGACGGTGACCCGGAAACGATCGGCCAGTTGCGCGACCATCGTCGCCTTGATGCCGTAGTCGTAGGCGACCACGTGCAGGTCACCTTCGCCGCGCGAGAACGCCTCGCGCGTCGTCACTTCGCCCACGTAATCCTGTCCGTCGGTACCGATGGCCGCGGCGGCCGCGGCGCGCACGGCGTCGGGATCGCCGTGCCCGAAGGCACCGGGCAGCGCTCCCTGCGAGCGCAGGTGTCGCGTCAGACGACGAGTATCGACTCCCACGATGACCGGCACGTGATGGCGCTCGAGGAACTCCTCGAGTCCCTCGACCGAGCGCCAGTTCGACGCCAGTGCGGCCAGCTCGCGCACGACGATTCCGCGACACCACGGGCGCACGGCTTCGTCGTCAAGGGGCGTGACGCCGTAGTTACCGATGTGCGGATAGGTGAAGGTAATGATCTGACCGGCGTAACTGGGGTCGGTGATGACCTCCTGGTACCCCGACAGCGCAGTATTAAAGACGAACTCGCCCAGGGTGACACCACTCTCGGGCAGGTACCCGGCGGCGTACCCCTCGAACGACGTGCCATCGGCGAGCACCAACGTAGCGCGGAGGCGACTCATACCAATTTCCCTTCGTGGACGACGAGTTGACCCTTGGCGATCGTGGTAGTGACGCGACCGATGAGGGAACGGCCATCGTAGGGGGTGTTACGCGCCCGGCTCTGCAGATCCTCACGTGACGCCGTCCAGCGCTGGCGCGGATCGAAGACCGTGAGGTTGGCGTCGTCGCCGACACTCACGTCTCCGCCGTGAGCACTGTGGCGCACGCGCACATCACCGGCGCGCAGTTGCGCGACGCGTGCCGGTCCGCGACTCATCACTTCGAAGAAGCGCAGCGGGTCGGCGTCTGGGCCACCCAGGGCCTCGTAGGTCAACGCCGCCGCGTGCTCGAGTCCGAGCATGCCCGCCGGAGCCTCGTCAAAGGCCCGGTCCTTGAGCTCGGGCGAATGCGGCGCGTGGTCCGTCGCGACAGCGTCGAACATCCCCTCGCGCAGTGCCTGGCGTAGTGCGATCGCGTCCTCGACGGTGCGTAGCGGCGGGTGAACCTTGAACTGCGCATCGAATCCCGCGCACGCACTCTCGTCGAGTGAGAAGTGGTGCGGCGCCACTTCGCAGGTGACGTCGAGCCCCTCGCGGCGTGCCGCGCTCACCATGGCGACTGATCGCGCGGTCGAGAGATGTAAGAAATGCACCGATCCCCCGGTGAGACGCACCAGTTCGATGTCACGCAAGACCATCAGTTCCTCGGCGAGGGCGGGGCGACCCACCAACCCCAGGCGACTGCTGATGACACCTTCGTTCATCGAACCGCCCGCGGCCAGAGACTCGTCCTCGCAATGCTGGGCCAGACGTACTCCGAGTGGACGGGCATACTCCAGCGCCCGGCGCATCAACGAAGGGTCCTGCACCCCGGTGCCGTCATCAGTGAACAGCCGCACGCCCAGCGCCGCCATCTCGGCCAAGGGGGCGAGGTGGAGGCCCTCACGTCCTTGAGAGATCGCACCGGCCACCGCGACATCGAGCGGGGTGCGCGCGCCCTTGTCGAGCACGTACGAGACCAGTGCCACGTTGTCGAGAGCGGGTTCGGTGTTGGGCATGGCCACGAGTGCGCAGTACCCCCCGACGGCACCGGCACGCGCACCCGACTCGATGGTCTCGGCCGCTTCGCGGCCCGGTTCACGCAGGTGCGTGTGCACGTCGACAAATCCGGGCCCCACCCAACAACCCTGCACGTCGATCTCGTCGGCGCCGCGCGGCAACTCAATCGTCGTCGCGACGTCCACGATGCGGCCCTCACTCACCAGCACGTCGGCGACACGAGTCGAACTGGAGTGCACGACCAGGCCCTGGCGCAGTAGATAGGTCACGATGGCGTCTCCTCAGCAGTCCCGTTGACACTTAAGTACAGCGCCGCCATGCGGATAGGCACGCCGTTGCTCACCTGGCGTTCAATGACCGCGGCCGGAGAGTCCGCCACCGCTGAATCGATTTCCACCCCCCGATTCATCGGACCGGGGTGCATAATGATCGCACTGGGTCGCAGACGACGTGCACGTTCGCTGGTGAGACCGTAGGTTTCGGTGAACTCGGCCAAGCTCGGCACGAAGGATCCAGTACCACGCTCACGTTGCAAACGCAGGACCCCCACCACGTCCGCCCACTCCAGGGCCTCGTCGAAGTCGTCCACCACACGCACCGGCCACTCTTCGAGCGACGCCGGGCGCAAGGTGCCCGGTGCGGCGATCCGCACGTCAGCACCCAGCGCGGTGTAGGCGGAGATATCGCTGCGCGCGACGCGCGAGTGTCGGATGTCACCCACGATCAAGACGTGCAGCCCGGCGAACATCTCCTTGCCGGTCTCAGATCCTTTCGCGTGCGCCCGTTCCGCCAACACCTGGCGCACGGTGAAGACGTCGAGTAGCCCCTGCGTGGGGTGCTGGTGGAGACCGTCGCCCGCGTTGATGACGCGCACGTGTGGCACGTAGCCCCCGACCTGGTGTGCCGCGCCGCTCGAACTATGGCGCATGACCACGGCGTCGATCCCCAGCGCATCGATAGTGGCGATCGTGTCGCGCAGGGACTCACCCTTCTTAACGCTGCTCGACGCCACTGCGAGGGATAAGACGTCCGCCGAGAGGCGCTTGGCCGCCGTCTCGAAACTCAAGCGAGTTCGCGTGGACTCCTCGAAGAACAGCGAGGCGACGACGCGACCCTTGAGGGCCGGTACCTTCTTGATGGTGCGTTGGTTGACCTCGACGAAGAGCTCCGCCGTGTCGAGCACCTCGAGGATGGCGGCGTCGGAGAGCTGGTCGAGCGTCAAGAGATTGCGTCCCCGGATGGAGGTGATCACGATGCGCCCCGGGTGCCGATCCACACGCCCTCGGTCGTGGCGACAATGTCCTCGCTCAATGACGTCGGCAGGTTCTTACCGACGTAGTCGGGGCGAATGGGGAGTTCGCGGTGTCCACGATCGACCATCACGGCGAGTTGCACCGCCCGGGGCCGTCCGAAGTCGCCCAGTGCATTGAGCGCCGAGCGGATCGTACGACCCGTGAACAGGACGTCGTCGACGAGCAAGACCAGTCGGTCGTCGAGATCGACGGGTACCTGTGACACCGCCGAGGCGATGAAGGGCCGCTGGCCCACGTCGTCGCGATAGAACGACACGTCGAGAGTGCCCTGGAGAACGTGGCGCGTCGTGATGTCAAAGAGGGAAGCGGCTAGCAACTCGGCGAAGGCGACTCCCCCGGTCTGCAGTCCTAACACGACGAGCATCTCGGTATCGCGGACCCGCTCGACAACCTCGTGAGCCATGCGCCGCACGGCGCGCTGCACGTCGTCACTGGAAAGGAGGAGGGAACGAGGGACGAAATCATCGCGTCGCCGCGACGGTGACGATGCGTGGGCATCCACTCTTGGCCTCCTGCCGTACGAGCCTCACGGGACCCTTTTCACGGCACCCACGAATTTAGCAGTTACGCGCCGCGTCGACTCCGGTGCACCGCGGTGATCTCGAGATCCTCGTGACGAGCGCGAAAGACCCGGTCGACGATGCCGCTCATCGACCCATCCGTCTCCAGTGCCCGGCGGATCACCACGTAGAGCATCGGTAACGCCCAGAAGTCGCCGCAGACCCACAAGATGGCCGCGCCGATCTGCTGGTCGGTGAAGGGTGACATCGTCACGCCCGGGACGTGGGCGTAGACCGAGTACCAACTCGAATTGGTCAAGATGCTCATCGACATCGCCATGATGGTCATGATGACGTTGGTCACCAGGATCGCCCCCGCTTGCCACACGGGGCCCTTGGCCGGACGCATCGGGTGCGAGGGGAGTATCTGGAGCCAAAAGAGGACGCCCGCCACGACGAAACTGGTGTGCATCAACCAGACGTGGACCAATTGATGAGTTTCGGAGTAGTCGTACGCCGACGGCAGGTGCCAGAACACCATCACGAAGTTGAAGAACGCCACCGCGAAGAGCGGACTTCTCAGTCCTCGCCCGAGCGCGCGCAGGCCGGCGGTCGAACCTGACAAGAAGAGGAACTTGCCCAGGGCCCGTCGCGCGCGCACCGGCAGGCAGAACTGCAGCGGGACCCACGGTGCACCCACCACGATGAGGATGGGCGCGAAGAACGCCAGCAGGAGGTGGTCGATCATGTGCACGAAGAAGTAACTACCCGACCAGTAGTCGAGCGGCGACATGATGGCGAGCGCCAAGACGACGAGCCCGCCGTAGAAGGAGAGCGAACGCAGGCGTCGCTTGCGCTGTGACGCCCGACGCGAGCGCTGGGACAAGCGCGCTAGTCCGATCTCGTGGGCGACGATCGTAATGATCATGACGATCGCCACGGGGTCGAACGACCAGTTCTGGGTGACGTACGACATGCTCAGTAGATTAGCCAGCCGTCGACAAATCCCTCACACGCTCGCGACGCTCTCACGTCGGCGGCGACTCGTCATCGTGGGCACGTGAGCGCTCCAGTTCGCCCTGGGACTCCTCCCAGCGTTCGAGCATGCCGTTGAAGGAGGGGTCGAGCGACTTGACCTTGCGATTCAGCCGATTGTCGCGGCCGGGGTGCAACAACTGCCACCACATGTACACCGCGAAGATCGCCAGGAGAGGCCACTCAAAGACGTAGGCCCAACTCAATGCGTTGCCCCCGAGCGCACGCTTGATTTCGAACCAGAATGCCGCGACGCACAGTATCAAGCCAACCGCCAAGGTCAAATGCAGACGCAGCGCCTCGCGGGCGGGCAGACGCGCCGCCGCAGGCGCTGCAGACTCGTCGGGAGACTCGGCCATAGTGGCTTCAGCATATCGACGGCGCACGCCACCATCGCGGCCGCGCGAAGCCAAAAGTGCGACTCCGGTAGACTCGCTCCAGCCTATGAACGACAACACCCCGGGTGACGAGCTGAGCGAAGAGGACCGGCGCGCTGCCTTTCGCGAGGAGCTAAGCCTCACCCCAGAATCGGGCGGAGGACGCATCGTCGGGCGTATCTCCAAGAAATTCATGTGGACCGCCATCGCGGTCCTGGCGGTGCTCGGGCTGGGCGGCCAGGCGGTAGAGCACTACTTCGGCAATATTGGTCTACCCACCTCGTCGGCGCCCACCACCACCTTCACCGCTCCCACCACGTTGCCCCTGCACAGCACCACGACGGGGCCCAGTATCGCCGCACAGGATTCGGCCTTCATCGATCTCAAGCTGATCGGCACCGCCGCCGCGACGAAATTCTCATTCACCGACCAACACGGCCACACCTATGGTACGAGCCAAGCGCGGGGCAAGGTCACCCTCGTCACGTTCTACAACAAGAACTGCAACGACATCTGCCCGGTGCTCGGCGCTGAGTTACACGACCTGTTGAGCGACCTCGGCCCCCAGGCATCGAAGATCAACATCGTGATCGTGAACACCGACCCTTTCTCCTTCGGTGCGACGTCAGAACCCTTGGCTCTCACCATCCCTCGGCTCAACACCGACACCAACGTCCACTTCGTGACGAGCACCGTCTCGAACCTCAACGTGGCGTGGAAGGCCTACGGTATTCAGGTCAACGTGGGGGCCAGCGCCAACCAGGTCAGTCACAATTCGCTCATCTACTTCATCAGTCCCGACTCGCAGATCTCCGCCTACGCCACGCCCTTCGCCAAGGAGAACAAGCTCGGACAGTTCTCGCTCAGTCCCTCGTACATCGCGCGCTTCGCTCAGGGACTCAAGTTCGAGACCATTAGTCTTATCGCATGACTTCGAGCCCCTACGACTCCCCCAGCGACCCATTTGACCCGGGGTCGATGCCGTCGTCGTCGCTCTCTATCGCCAAGGCGGTCTGGTACCGACGTCCCTGGTTCCTGGCGACACTCGGCGTCATCGTGGTGGTGGGCATCTCGGTCATCACCGATCTCCCCCACCCCATCACCAAGGCCGAGGACGCCTCACAACAAAATGGCGTCATCAAACAGATCAACGGCGACACGGCCCCCTGCGTCTACGCGATCAAGGAGAGTTTCAGTTTCTACCGCGAAGAACTCGCCCACACGCTGGCCGCCTCGGATCTGGGAGTCGTCAAGAACTACCTGTTGGAGGACCAGACGATCTGTTCCTTCGCCAGCGGTCCCGTCTCGGACATGACCAACAACATCGAGGTCAGCGACACGAAACCGGGCAAGAAGATCGACGCGGCGCTCGCTTCCACCGTGAAGTGGATCACCTATGACGGGGTGGCCGCCATCCTCGACATCCGCAACTACTTCGGCAAGGCCCCCTTCACGATGAATACCCCGGACCTGGTCAAGTGGGAGAATGCACTCGAGTCCGACCGAGAAGCTGAAGTCACCGATGTCCAGTCCGCGTCGGCCATGCTGGGGATCGCGCTCACACCGATCAATATTCCGGTCCTACCGCGCCTGCCCGGGACCTAGCCAGCGCCGGTCGACGGACGAGTGTTCAGTCCGAACTTCCGAAGAAACCGTGTTCGCGCTCCTGGCGGAACAGCTTGATGATCTCTTCGTTGGGATCTTCCTCACTCTGCAGCCAGTGGATGAGATTCCAGAAGACAATCGGCACGAAGACTGACGCCGTGAGGAGCCACACGAAACCAGCACTGAGTTGCTGGTCGGCCGACGCCGAGATGCCCGCGCCAGCCACGTGGTGAAAAGCGGTGTACCACGAGTCGTGCGACATACCCGCGAGGTAGGCCACGATCCACGCGCACCACATCACCACTGCGCTAACCCCGATGCGATAGGGACGAGAGATACCCGGCGTTATCGGAGGCGACTCGACCAATTCGACCATCAAAAACACCGCCGGGATGAAGAGCGTCACTGCCTCCACCGGGATGAGCCAGGAATGGTGAACCAAAGCATTCACCACGGGTGCGACACGCCAAAACACCGAGGCGACTAGGACTGCGCCCGCGGCACCGATCGTACGAGACTGCGCCTTCTCGCGAATCCGGCGCGCGTTCCAGCGACGGAACCACGCGGGCTGGTGATCGAGATCCGTCGGATCCGACGAAGGACGAAGCCCCCGCCATGGCGCACCCGCGGCGAACAGAGCCGGGGCGCAGAACCCGAAGAGACAGAACTGGATGGCCTGAACGAACTCGTAGCGCAGTGACCAGTTCCACATCGGCGGCGCGATGGCGATGATCATCACCACGAGACTGAGAACGGACAGAAGCCCTCTAAAACCTGGCACCCAGGCTCTAGAGGGCTTCGTCACTTCGACGGAGGTCATTCTGAAGGGTTGCGCTGAAAGAAACCCCAGAGGAGAACACCGACCAGTACCGCCAAGAGGACCACCATCGTCTCCACTTGTGCGGCGAGATACGAATCAGCTCCGAACATTCCTGCTACCTCTTTCGTTGTTGTGATTGAAACCGGTGTGGCACTCGAACTACATCAAGTAGAACATGGCGAACAGCAGCGCGCCAGTCAGACCGACGAAGACCTGGAAGTACGCCATCGCGGCAACGTCCGCGCGAAATGCCCGCGCCCGCGGGTGGCTGGAGAATTCGGGGTTGTCACCGGGGAGTTCGCGACGGATCCGCATTCCGCGCGCGACCGTGGTCTCGAGCCAGTAGGCGCTGATCAGGAGGGTACCGATGTTCATCACCGCAAAGCCCATGAAGCACGACGCGTAACCACTCGAACCAGGGAAGAAACCGAGGTGGCTCAACTCCAGGATCTGGAACAACAGGGCGAGTAGACCAGTGCCCACACCCGACCATGCCGCGACACTGAAGTCTGTATAGGACCCACCCACCAGACGCTTTCGCCCCACGTAGGCCAAGATGCTCGTCACCAGACTGAAGCCAAAGACCAGCAGGCCGTAGGGACGCGGTGCCGTGATGTGATCGGGACGCCACAGGAGCCCGTTATTGCTCGAACGCAGGTAGAAGTACGAGAACACCAGCGAAGCCAGGAAGAAGGTGTAGATCCCGATGAACAGGCGCCCTCCTGTCCAGATCGAACTGATGTGCGCACGCATTTCATATTCGCGCTCTTCGGGTGTGTCACTCGGCCCGTTGGACTTGAGAGTATTGCTCATTGTTCTAGCTCCTTAGCCCTAGGCCATCGAGGGGTTTGACGATTCGGACCCACCGACACCCAGGTCGGCATATGCGGGCGCGCCCTCTTCGCTGTAGCGGTAGGGGTCGGTCATGATGACCGGGATGCGCTCGAAGTTGTACGCCGGCACCGGCGAAGCGGTCTGCCACTCCAGACCCAGGGATTCCCATGGGTTGGCGGGCGCAGCTTCGGGCTTGATCCACATCGACCACACCAGGTTGTAGAAGAACACCAGGAATGACAGGCCGAGCAAGAAGGCGCTGATTGATGAGAAGTCGTTCAGACCTTGCAGGTTCGTGGCGTAGGTGAAGACACGACGAGGCTGGCCCAGCAGACCAATGATGAACATCGGGAAGAACGTCAGGTTGAAGAAGACGAACATCATCCAGAAGTGAATCTTGCCGATCTTCTTGTTCATCATCTTGCCCGTCATCTTGGGCAGCCAGAAGTACAGTCCCGCCATGAAGGCGAAGAGCAGTCCACCCATGATCGTGTAGTGGAAGTGCGAGAGGACGAAGAACCCACCGTGCACCGTCACGTTCACGGGCACGTCCGACAAGAAGACGCCCGTCACACCACCGATGAGGAAGTTGAAGAATAGCGCTAGCACGAAGAGCATCGGTATCTCGAGTCTGATCTTTGCTCGATACAACGTTCCCATGCCCACCAGGAAGATGAAACCCGTGGGGATCGAAATAAGTTCGGTGGTCAACATGAACAGCGGTCGCATGTCGGGGTTGATGCCGCTCTGAAAGAGGTGATGCTGCCACACGAAGAAGGACAGCAACGCCACGCCGATCATGCCAGCGGCCGCCACCTTGTAGGCGAAGAGCGGTCGTCGGGTGAAGACAGGCAATATCTCGCCAGCGATACCGAAGCCCGGTAGCGCCATGATGTAGACCTCGGGGTGACCGAAGAACCAGAAGAGGTTCTGCCACAGGTACGAACTGCCACCGTGTTCAGTGACGTAGAAGGCGGTCTGGACGGTCTTGTCGAGCAGACCGAAGAGGCCACCCGCGAACAGCACCGGGGTGGCCAAGGTCAGGAGTGCCGCCGTGGCGAGGATCGACCACACGAAGATCGGCACGCGGCTCCAGGTCATCCCGGGAGCGCGATAGTTGATGATGGTCACGGCCTGGTTAAAGCCCGCGAGAATCATTCCGATTCCAATGACGGCGAAACCCAGCAAGTAGGACACCATGCCGGGACCGGCCTGGGTCTGCAGCGGCGCGTAACCGGTCCAACCAGTCGGGAAGCCACCGTAGGGCAGGGCGGAGAAGATCACCATGTAGCCCGCGGTGAAGATCCAGAAACTCAAGGCCTCGATGCGCGGGAACGCCATGCGCCGCGCTCCGATCATCAGTGGCACGAAGTAGTTACCCAGAGGTCCCACGATGATCGAAGTCGCCATCATCATCATGATGGTGCCGTGCTCCGACACGATCTTGATGTACGTGTCCGGCGAGAAGAGGTGCGTCGTTGGGTTGAGCAATTCAGCACGAATGGCCATGGCCAGGAGACCACCGGTGAACATGAAAAGGATGACACCCACCACGTATTGCAGACCCACGACTTTGTGGTCGAGGGTGTAGCGGAAATACTTGGTCCAGTTGTCAACCGGTGATTCTTCGTCGAGCCCATCGACGCCGAACAACTTTGCGACCGGGTAGTTCAGGGCTCCGATGCCCAGCAGCCACCCCACCACACCGAAGGCCAGGGCCAGCGTATTGGCGATCGCATTCTGTCCAGAGTTCTGGATGTAGTCGTATCCACTCGACAGGTAGTTACCGAACCAGTGGCCGATCGCGTAACCGATCACGGCGAAGACCAAGGCGGTGATGATGTTCTGGGAGAAGATACCGGGACGCTGCGTCCACGAGAGCTTCCGGGGCGGATGTGGGTGACCGGCCGCGTCGCCAGTGACTTCGGTACTGCGCTCTTCGCTGATCGTCATCGCGAGATCTCCATTTCTAGGCAAGACGTAAAAGTGGCACTGCTAGTTGAATAGTGTCTGGTCATCACGAGGGCTGCTTCGCTCCGTAGGTCTCGACCGTGCTGTACGGGTCGTTGTCGTCGTTGTAGTAGCCACCGTCGGCACCATTCGCGTCGGGTGTGTACGTCCACGCGAAAGCGGGCAGCAGCGCGGTGTTAGTCGAATTGGCCGCTTCGGTGTTGGTCGCCCAACTCTCAAAGTCCGCCTGGGATTCGACCTTGCCGCTGTTGTACATCGAACCGTGCCAGATGCCACAGAGTTCACTGCAGCGCACGATGAAGTTGCCGGGATCCTTCGTGGTGGTGAACGCCACGTTGTTGACACCGGGGTTGGCGTCCGCTTTGACACCCAACTGATAGGCCCAGAAACTGTGGATCACGTCGAGCGACGTCACGTTGAACGCAATCGTCGTGTCCGCAGGAACGATCAACTGCGACGACTCAAAGCCACCGAAGGTCGGGTAGCGGTAGGTGAACTTCCACTGTTGAGCAATGACCTGCACGGGCAACACGTTCTTGGAACCCGGCGACCAGGTGGCCTTGCCGACCAGTGCTGCCGTCTCGGCCTTGAGGGCGCCCGACGGAGAGAAGGCCGGGTTGGGACCTTGCCCACCACCCGACCCGTGGTCCACGATCAACGCATAGGTGCCGAAGCCCGCCAGGAACAAGACCGTCACCGTTGTGATCACGATCCACGACACCTGCGCCTTCATGTTCGTACGAGCGGCGTCACCAGAAAACGCTGGATTGGGATTTCGCTTGTCGCCCCAGACGATGAGTGAATACGACAGATAGATCCAGACACCGAAGAGGACCGGGATGGCCATCTCGAACAAGATGTTGAAGTCGGTCTGGTCCTTGGCCGCCGTCTCGGTCAGACGACCTGGCGGCACGTGCGGCGCCACGAAGATCGAGAACAGCACGTCGCCCACGACCGAGAGGATGACCCACATCACCGTCATCTTGCGCAAGTGGTGCGGCTGATTGTTTTCGTTCGTTGATTGATTGGTCATGATCAGGCAACCACCTTCAAGAATCCGCCCATGTAGTTAAGAGTCGACATCGGTCCACCGTTGCCGTAGAGGTAACCAAGCCCGCACGGGACGAAACATTGCCAGTTGTAGCTGCCCGGTGCACCAGTCTTGAAACTGAACGTCAGTACGTTGTGGGGCAGGTTGCCACACGGCGCTTGACCGCAGATGTTCGTCAAGTTACCGTTCACACCCACCAGCGGCACGGAGACATCGAGTCCCGGCACCGCGAAGGTGTGGCCCACACCATTGCCGGTGTAGGAGTTGTACACCTTGAAGGACTTGCCGTTCAGTGTGGCCGTGCCACCAATGGTGCCCGTCACTTGTCCCCATTGCTGGTTGCGCAAGGGACTACCTGAGTCGTATTGGTCGATCGTGACGTTGATCACCGTGTTGGCCGGCAACGTCATCGAAGTGTCGTGAATCCACTTGCCCGTCGTGGGGTCCTTCTGCAAGTAACTCACCCACGTCGTGTGCTCACCGAATCCCGATCCAATAGCGCCCACCGTCTGCAAGGTGACGTTCACCGGAGCGCCCGCCGTATGTCCCACCGTGTAGTCGGTATAGCCACCAGCCGTGCCCGGATGTAGGAACGCCAACAGACTCCACACAATCAAAACGACGGCGACTAGGAACAGACCAATGGCTGTACTCAGTCTTCCTGTTAACGACATACGACACTCCTTCTTAAAAATTGCGCTGGTACGCAATCTTTTTCTTCCCCAAAAAATTCACTGCCCCAACTGCTGAATTGCAATTTAGACGCCATCTCGTGAAACGTGTCACATAAGGATTACGTCCGCCCCCCCTTACAATCGTTTTACAGTATCACCGATGAAGAGCAAATTATCGCACTCCTGGCGAACCCATTTGGGACTCTTCTTCGCCGAGTCGATTTGCGTCTCCGCGTTCATCATCGAGATCTCACGCGCCCTGTCGGGCAACACATTAAGTTGGGCCTACGTCGTGGAGTGGCCCGTCTTGGGCGTCTACGCCATCTACATGTGGCGCAAACTATTGCGCGACGAGGAGCCGAGGCCGTCCATTGACGCCCGACCGATCGAGGACGACGATCCCCAACTCGTCGCGTGGAACGACTATCTCGCCCAAGTGCACCGCGACGACCAATCCGACCAAAAGCCTTCGTCCTAGAATTCTTCGCCACGCGGTCGAGCGGCGTCGCGCGTTAGCTCAAACCCGCATCGTGCAACAACGTCACCAACTCGGTCTCCGCCGAACTCTGTCCCGACGACGACGAGATCGGGTCGTCGGGAATTATCCAGCGGATCCGGCCCGTCGGCGAGATGACGAACATCAGATCCGAGTGCACGCTCATCACCGACGCCGGGCTCGACTCGACCTGGATGCCGTAGGCATCCCATATCGCCGCGAGGCTCTTGAGCTTTCCGGTCACGAAGTAAAAATTTTTCACCGACCCCAGATCGTGCTTGGCAATGAAGGAACGTACGTTGGCCATCGACTCGTGCAGTGGATTGGCTGCTACGGCGACCAGGTCCAACTTCGCCCGTGGTCCGAACTGTGCACCCACCTGCTTGAGCTGACCCGCCAACAACGGGCAGTCGGTGTAACACACCGGATCGAGGAAGGTCAGCAGAGTGTAATGACCCGGATGTTCACCCAAGGTGAAGCTCGAACCCGACTGGGCGGTGGCCGTGAATCGCGGGGCCGCCGTATTGACGGCCGATGCCGGACCATTCTGAGCGAGGTAAAGAGTGTTCTCGGCCGAGGCGAAAGTGGCGAGCCCCATCGACACCACCGAAAACACCACCATGCCGGTGGCGAACGAGGCCAGCACGGCACCCGAACTCGAACGAAGTTCGGCGGGCAAGTGGCGAGGTAACGATGGACGGTCCACCAGTCGCGGCGCCGCACAGACCGTCAAGACGGCGAGGGGAATCAGCGAGTTGAGGTCAGTGGCGAGCCCTCCGAATATCGCGGCGTCTTGTGCGCCCACCCAGAAGATCACCGCACCGATCACCAACGACCACACCGGCCAACGCCAGCGACGTTCGTAGGCCAGCCACAGTCCAGCGCCAGTCGCAGCGAGCCAGAAGATGACGATGAGGTTGAATCCTCCCCCGAGGGTGCCCGCCAACTGTCCGAACTTGGTGACGATGTACGCCAGCCAGTGCGGCTGGGACGTCTGCACCATGGACGACGCCATGGCGGTGAGCGCGTTGGAGTTGCCACCGTGCCAGAACTCGCGCGAGGGGATGATCTGCAATATCGCCGCCACCGCCAACACCACACTGACGAGGCGCAGCGTGATCCTCGAGAAGCGTTCGGGGAAATGAGTAGGTGACAGGGCCAACCACACGCCGGCCACGACGTAGAAGAGTGTGGCACCGGGCCAACCGAAGAGGATATTGCTGGAGGACTGAAAGATCCCGCCCGCACCATTGCCGATCAACCAAATCATCGCGGCCCAGCCCACAGACACCGCGGCACCCACTCGACCGACGACGCCGTTGGACACCAATAGCAACACACCGATGCCCACCTGGATCCACGCCGTGCCGTCAGCCAAGGCCAAGGGATGCGAGTTCCACACCGAGATGCCGTGCAGCATCAGCGAGTGCAACCAGCCCGGCGTGCCGGTCATCGCCGGACCCACCACGTTGTTGGCCAGACCTAATGGCATCGCCGCCTGGAACTGCAAGATGCCGTCGAAGAGCCAAATGGCACCGAAGGCCATCCTCAAATAAGTACGGTTGCGTGGCTCGGCGAGTCCCGCGGGCGAAAGATTGAAGAGAAGGATTCGTCGGGTCAGGACCGAAAAGACCATCACGCAAAAGGCGATGCCGATGATCCACAGCATGCAAGTGACGAACACGCTATGGGTGAAGGCATTCGTCACCAGAGAATTGGTGATGCTGTAACCCTTACCGCCACCCATTCCCGGCATCGAAAGAACTCTCCCTAGTCTGCGGACACGTCGCCAGCGATCGACGACAAGACGCCGTTGACGAATGATGGTGATCCATCAGTGGAATACGTCTTCGCCAATTCGACGGCCTCGTCCAAGATAACCGCCATGGGTGGCCCATCCGTCATCAGCATCTCCCCGGTCGCCATCGTCAAAATCAGACGGTCCAACAGGGCCATGCGATCGAGTGGCCAATCGATGGAGTACCGACCGATGAGCTCGAGGGCCTGCGTCTCATGTTCCGTCGTCGCGGACAGCAGTTGCGACGTGTACTCATCGGGAGGTACGGGGAGCGCTTCGACGACCACCGCGACGGATCGATCCTTCATCGCCGCTTCATAGAGCAATTCCAGCGCCCGCTCGCGGGACCGATGACGTCGAGCACCGAGCTCGCTCACTAGGCGCGCGTCATGTACTCGCCAGTGCGAGTATCCACCTTGATGAGTTCACCGGGACCGACGAACAGCGGCACTTGGACGACGAAGCCGGTCTCGAGGGTGGCGGCCTTTCGTGCACCCGATACGCGGTCGCCCTGGATACCGGGCTCGGTCTCGGCGATGGTGAGCTCCACCGACGCCGGCAACTCGACTCCGATGACCTCGTCGTTGTGCGAGATGATCATTGCCTTGCCGGTCTCCTTGAGGAAGTTGGCGGCCTCGCCGAGGCTCTTGGAAGAAACCGGTACCTGATCGAAATTGACCTGATCCATAAAGATGTAGTCGTCACCGTCGCGGTACAGGTACTGGGTGTCGCGCTTGTCGATGATGGCCTGCTCGAGACGCTCGTCGGAGCGGTACGTACGTTCAATCACCGCTCCGGTGCGGGCATTACGAAGCTTGGTACGAACGAAGGCGCCGCCCTTGCCGGGCTTGACGTGCTGGAATTCGATCACGGAGAACAGGGCCCCGTCGATCTTCAGCGTGATGCCGTTCTTAATGTCGGATGTGGAAATGGCCGCCATGGGGCTCAACTACCTTTCGTACAACGTGCAGCGACCAGTCTAGGCAATGGCGCTCGTGGGCCTGACGACGGAGCCATTCAGCGCGGCGCGAGCAACGCCGCGACGGCGTCGACGGCGAGCAGGTAACCCAGCGCACCCAGTCCCGCCAACGAACCATCCACCACGGCGGCCAACGTGGACACGTGGCGAAAAGGCTCACGAGCTGCCGGATTCGAGAGGTGCACCTCAATCTTGGGGCCGGTGAACGTCGCCAGTGCGTCGGCCAACGCCCACGAGGAATGCGTGAGCGCCCCCGCGTTGATGATGAGCGCCGCCGATGACGACCGTGCGTCGTGGACCGCCTCGATCAGGTCGCCCTCGAAATTGGACTGCAGGTGGCGCACACTGAGTCCCACGCCGGCGGCTCGCTCGGTGACCGCGGCGACGTGCTCGTCCAACGTGGTCGCCCCGTAGATCTCCGGGCTGCGGGTGCCCAGCAAATCGAGATTGGGTCCCGACAGTAGAAGGATCTCTTGCATCACGCCTCCTGGAATTGTTCTAGCGCCTCGCGCACGATGCGCGGGTCAATCCCGCTCACCACTTCGCAACCGTTGTCGCCGTCGAGCACGAAGGTCAGGTCGTGGTGCGCCTTCTTGTCGCGAGCCATGGCGGCGAGCAGCTCCTCGACGTCGAAATTCTTGTTGAGTCGCCGCGGCAGCGTGAAGAAATCGAGCACGGCGTCGGTCTCGAGCACGGCGTCGTCGCCCACGCGTCCCAGGGCTCGCGCCAACCTCGCCGCGAAGGCCAGTCCAATGGCCACGGCCTCGCCGTGGCGCAATTCGTCCGCGTCACGGGCCAACGCCACCAGTTCGATGGCGTGACCCAGGGTGTGGCCGTAATTGAGGAGTGCGCGTTGACCAGTCAGTTCGAATTCATCGTCCGCCACGATACGCGCCTTCAACGCCACCGCGACCTCGAGGAAGTCGTCCATGGTCGCTCCTGGTAGCGCGGCGCTGGCGCGGCCCTCGACCAGCCAACACTTGGCGACCTCGCCCATCCCCGCCACTCTCTCTCGCGAGTTCAGGGTGGAGAGAGTCTCGCTATCGCACCACACGCCCGCGGGCTGGTGGAAGGCGCCGACGAGGTTCTTGCCGGCGGCGATGTTGACGGCGGTCTTGCCACCGATTGCTGCGTCCACCTGGCCAACCACCGTCGTGGGCACCTGCAACACGGCGACCCCGCGAAGGTACACCGCGGCGACGAAACCCGCCAGGTCGGTGATCGCGCCTCCTCCGACGCCCACGATCACGTCGTGGCGTGACACCTGATGGCTCGCCAGCTCCTCACAGACCGTCTCAAGACTGGTCAGAGTCTTGGCCGCCTCGCCGTCGGCGACTTCAATCACCAACGTCGTCAGGTCGAACTCGAAGTCGAACCAGGGCTGACGTCGAATCTCGGGCGAGGTGATGATCACGACGCTGCGCGCGCGAGCAAAGTTCTCGGTCACGTAGCTGGACACCTCGTGGCGCACCCCCTCGCCGAGTGTCACGTCGTAGGGAGCATCGCTCAGGTTCACTCGAATTTTCACGAGGACGCCTGCGCGTTCTCGACGATGGTGAGCAGACGAATCACCAACTGCTCGAGGGATTCGCTCGCGTCCACTTTGAAGCGACTGACCTCGTGGTAGAGGGCCGCCCGCTCTTGGCGCAACTGCGAAAGTCGTAGCGCCGGCTCCGTGCCGAGCAACGGGCGGTCACCCGTCGCCACCCGCGTCACGAGCACGTCGTCGGGGCAATCCAGCCAGACCGTCAGCTGTTCGCTGAGCAAGCGACGCGCATCGGGCGTCGTGACAATGCCTCCGCCCGTCGCCACGATGCCGGGCGAGGCGATTGCCTGGGTCAGCGCATCGAGTTCGCGACGGCGAAAGTCCGCCTCGTCATGGGTTCGCAGGTAGTCCTGGACCGTGGCGCGCTCACGCTCGAAGAAGATGTCGTCGGTGTCGACGAAATCACGGCCCAGCAACTGAGCGAGCGCCCGACCCGTCGTCGTCTTGCCCGATCCGGGCAATCCGACGAGGACGGCGTCGGCCATGGTTAAGAGGGCCGAGCGGCCGACGACGTCGAGCCCAGATTCTGCACGTAGGACGCGTGGTTGCGAACGAATTCTTCGAGCGAGTCCCCGCCGAACTTTCGTAGGGCCTCGTTGGCCACGACTAGGGCCATCATGGCCTCGGTGACGACGCCGAGCGCTGGCACGGCCGTCACGTCGGTGCGTTCCTTGAACGACACCGTGGACTCACCGGTGGCGACGTTGACGGTCTCCAGCACGGGACGGTTCAAGGTCGCGAGGGGCTTCATCGCCACCTTGGCGATTAGTGGCGCGCCCGAGGTCATACCGCCCTCGAGTCCACCCGCGTGGTCACTGCGACGCACGTAGCCGCCGCCGCGGGTGAAACCCTCGTCGATCGAGATGGCGTCGTGGGCCTGACTACCGCGCTGAGCGGCCTGGGACATGCCGTCGCCGATCTCGACGGCCTTCACCGCCTGAATGCTCATGAGCGCCCCGGCGAGCAGACCGTCCAACTTGCGATCCCAATGCACGTAACTACCGAGTCCGACCGGTACGCCATAGGCGATGACCTCGACGATGCCGCCCAGGGAGTCACCCTCTTTGGCCGCGGCCTTGATCTCGAGCACCATGGCCTCGGCGGTGGCGGCGTCGAAGCAGCGCACTTCGCTCCCGTCCACAACGGACAGATCCTCGGGACCGGGTCTCGCGCCCTCGGGGGCGGCGACGGCGCCGATGCGCACCACGTGTGATACCACGTCGACGCCGATCTCACGAATCAGCGCCTTAGCCAGTGCTCCCGCTACGACGCGCGCCGCGGTCTCGCGGGCGCTAGCGCGCTCGAGCACGTCGCGCGCGTCGTCGAAGGCGTACTTCTGCATCCCCACGAGGTCGGCGTGACCCGGGCGCGGGGTCGTCAACTTGTCGCTAGGCTCCCCGGGCGCGGCGGCCATCTCCTGTTCCCATTTGGGCCACTCGGAGTTGAGGATCTCAATGGCCACCGGCGAACCCAGGGTTCGACCGTGACGGATTCCCCCGGTGAGACGCAGCACGTCGCGCTCGAAGCGCATTCGCGGTCCGCGCCCGTAGCCGAGGCGTCGACGGGCGAGTTCGTCACCGATCTGTTCGGCGGTGATGGGGAGTCCGGCCGGTAGTCCTTCGACAATCACCGTAAGGGAGGGGCCGTGGCTTTCGCCAGCAGTCAAGAAGCGCAGCATCCCCCAATTCTAGGAGGCGCGCCGCGTCCCTAGTGTGCGTCGGCGTAGAAAGGATTGACGCCCGACGCGTGGTCGGTGATGTCACGTACGTCGGTGAGCTCGGGAATCGCCGCTCGAAGGGCGGTCTCGATGCCTTGCGACAAGGTCATGCGACTCATCGAACAACCCTGGCAACCACCCGACATCTTGATGTAGGCCACCTTCTGCGCGTCATCCATGGCGACCAGGTCCGCTCGACCACCGTGCGAGGCGATGGAGGGATTCACGTCGTCGTCGAGGACCACGATGGCGCGTCGCGCCAATTCGCTCTCCACCCCCATGGCCAGGATCTCGGCGGGCACGCCGGGATTGAGTTCCTCGCTCGAGGGATGATTGGGGTTGACCAACACCAGTCCTCCCCCACCGTCAGAGGCGAACTCGAGGCGACTGCCGCGCAGACGATCGACGCTGGCGCTCGGAATCACGATGGTGATCTCTCCGTCCTGGCCAATGGCGGCGCCCGCGGGGGCGTCGGCGATGTCGCTGAAGTAGAGGTCGTAGGAATAACCCGCACCCATGGTGCCCGTCACCTCGACCCATAGCGCCAACGTGGCGTTCATCTCTTCGTTCGAGAGCGCATCGAGCACGACGTTGCGTGCCTCGTCGGTCAGCGTGAGTACGTCAAAGGAGGTTGCCGAAGTCATGGAACCAGTCTACGGGGGCCTGGGCCAACGGAAGCGGGTAAGTTTTGACCGTGACTTCAGTTCCACGTGATGCCCACGAGTGGGTCAGCTTCGAAGACGACACCCACGAGCGCACCTGGATGGTCGATGCGACGTTCATCGAAAGCAACTGGAAGTGCATCTTCGGCCAGGGTTGCCAAGGAGTCTTGACCGGGCCGACGCCGGAACTCGTGCAGGGTTGCTGTAGTTACGGCGCTCATTTCACCGACGAAGACGATCGTCAGCGGGTCGAACTGGCGGCCCGGCGACTCACCGATGATCAGTGGCAGTTCAAGTCCCGCGGTAAGAAGGGCACCACCAAGGTCAAGAAGAACGGCGAATCGACGACGCGGCTGGTCGATGACGCGTGCATCTTCTTGAACCGCCCCGACTTCCATCGCGGACCAGGCTGCGCCTTACACGTCATGGCGATTGACAACGGCGAGAGTTACATCCCCCTCAAGCCCGAGGTCTGCTGGCAATTGCCCCTTCGTCGCGAAGACGTGACCCTGGCGAACGGCCACATGGTGACGCGCATCGCGCAGTGGGACCGTCCCGACTGGGGGTCGGGCGGGGCCGACTTCCACTGGTGGTGCACCGAAGACCCCGCAGCCTTCGTGGGGGCCACTCGCGTCGTTGATTCGATGTCCGAGGAACTCGTCGCCATCATGGGCGACGCGGCCTATCAAAAACTCCTGGCGGTGGTCAATGACCGCGCCCGGCGTGGCACCGCGCTACCGCACCCCGTCCTGCGGCGAAAGAATTAGTTCTCCGCGGCGAGCGGGTCTTCTTCGGTGAACGTGGGACGAGGCAGCGAGCCGAGGATCTCGTCGTAGCGGTCCTCTTCGGCGAGACACCACGTCGCGTGAACATCCTCGGGTGCCGCTCCGCATTCGACGCACGTCGTCGCTCGTGGACCAGTAGAACGCTTGAGTTCGCGAGCTTCAACAAACCGACGGTGGCGGCCCTTTTTCACGTCAACTCCTCACTGGCCGCGGTCCATAACTGGAGGCGGCCGAGACCCAGCACAACTGAGCCGGACACCCATTGTACCAACTCCGTCGAGTACCCGAACCCCTAACATGGCGGCGTGAACGAGTTCAACCCTGACGACATGATCGCCCGATTCCGAGAAAGGGCTGAGGCGGTGCGTCGCCGGGGGCTCCCCCCCGTCGAAGGACCGGACCGTCAGCGATTCCTCCAGGCCGCGACGGTGGATTTTCAAGACTTCGCCATGCTCGCTGACGCCTCGGCCACTCTCGAAGATGGCATCTTGCGACTCGAGATTGATCTGCGCCCTCAACCCTCCGTCGAACAGGGTTAGGACGAGACCAGCGCGGTGACTCGGGCCTGGGCTTCGGACAGCTCAGCTCCCCCCCGTTTTAAGAACGCAGCCGCCTTGGCGCGCTTGAGCGGTGACGCCCCGGCGATGTAGCACTCGTTGGCGCCATCACCCAGGTCGGTGTACGCCGCCGAGAGCAGTGTCGTCGTCTGATTGTCAGGAGCCGGCAACGCGGAATTCGCCTGCAATGTCTCGAGGTCGAGCACCGCGCACACGGTGTGCAACTGGGCCGGCGTCGAGTGGACGTCGTCGAGGGCGCTCAAGACGTGGCGCGCGTCAAGGACCAACTGCGCCGAGTTGGTGGTGAGGTTGCTGCTGGTGCTCCAACTCTTGAGCGCCGCACCAGCGCTGACCGAACCGCACGCGGCCAGCGCGAGTGACGCACTCGCCAGCGCCACCGGGACGATCGCGTAGCGGCGCCTCACGCGACGACGACGAGGTGCAGTTCGCGACGACCTCGCCGCACGAGCACGTAGCGGTCGTGCAGGGTGCTTTCGAGTCCGATACGCGAATCGGGTTCGAGGCGCACGTTATTGATGTAGACCCCGCCCTGATCGATGAAGCGTCGCGCCTCGCCCTTGGACTTAGCGAGTTCGCAGCGCACCACTAGTTCGACGGCGTCGATACCCGCTTCGAATTCCGAGCGGCTGATGGTTGACGACGGGGCGTCTGCGACCACGGTCAGCAGCGTCGCCTCGTCGAGCTCGGTGATCGAAGGTTGAAAGAGCGCCTCACCCGCACGCTCCGCGCTGCGCGCGGCGTCCTCACCGTGGACCAGGGTGACGACGGCGTTGGCCAGGGCGCGCTGGGCGCGGCGTTCCTGGGGCGCGGTCGCGGTGGCCTCGTCGAGGGAGCGAATCGTGTCGTGGTCGAGAAAGGTGAAGAAGCGCAACAGTGCCGGCGCCATGGCGTCATCGCTGTTGAGCAAGTACTGGTGCATCTCGAAGGGGGACGTCAAGGAGGCGTCGAGCCAAATATTGGCACCCGATTCGGATTTCCCGAACTTCGTGCCGTCGGCGCGCAGCAGCAGTGGCGAAGTGAGGCCCGCAGCCGAACGGCCGGTGGACTTGCGGATCAACTCCGTGCCCATCGTGATGTTTCCCCATTGGTCCGAACCGCCCAATTGCAACGTGCAGTCGTGATCGACGTTGAGACGCAAGAAGTCGTAGGCCTGCAATAGCATGTAGGAGAACTCCGTGAAGGACAGGCCCACGTCGTCGCGGTCCAAGCGACTCTTGACCGAATCCTTGGCAACCATTTGGTTGACCGTGAAGTGTTTGCCCACGTCGCGCAGGAAGTCGGTCAGCGAGATGCTGGTGAGCCAACTGGCGTTGTTGAGCAACAGCGCCTGTGACGCGCCCGCGGCGGGCGTGAAGTCCATGAATCGCGAGAGTTGTTCGCGGATCCCTTCGACGTTGGCTTCGATCGCCTCGAGAGTCAGCAGCGGCCGTTCCACCGCCTTGAAACTGGGATCGCCGATCATGCCCGTACCCCCACCGGCCAACGCGATCGGTCGATTGCCGGCCAGCTGGAGCCGGCGCAAGTTGCACAATTGCAAGAGGCTGCCTAAGTGCAGTGACGCGGCGGTCGGGTCGAATCCGATGTACGCCGTCACTCCGCCCGCGCTCAGTCGATCCAGCAGCGTCTCGTCCGTGCTCTGATGGACGAGACCTCGAAATTCCCAGTCGTCGCGAAGTTGCATAACGACCAGTCTACGAGGGCTTCTTCTAGAGACTCGAGGTGGCCGGGAAATGAATCTGCAGCCAGAGCACCCACGTCTGCCACAGGCCCGTCAACTCGGCCACGCCGATCAAGATCAGCATCGCTCCCCCGACCATCCCGATCGCTTTGGCGTGACGGCGCAACCAACCCGAGGCGCTGGCCATCCACTCAGTCGCCATTGCGGCGACCACGAAGGGGAACCCGAGTCCGAGGCAGTAGACGAAAGCCAACATCGAACCACGAAGCGCCGTCGCACCCGAGGATGACGCTGCGAGACCGTCAATGGCCGCCAGGGTCGGTCCGATGCAGGGTGTCCAGCCCACCGCGAAGAAGACGCCGAGCATCGCCGCGCCGAGCACGGACGCCCGCGGCAAGTAGTGCACCCGGCGCTCACGCTGGAGCCACGATGAGGGCCACCAACCCGCGAAGAAGAAGCCGAGGACGATCGTGACCACCCCGAAGGCGATCTCGAGGGGACGCTGGTGGGACTTGAGCACGTCACCAAATTGTCCGAACACCGCGCCGAAGCTGACGAAGACGGCCGAGAACCCCAGGATGAACGCGAACGCCCCCAACAAGGTGCGACCGCGGCCGGTGCGGGTGTCGAGGTGTCCGGCGGATCCGCCGAGGAACGCGAGATACCCCGGCAACAGCGGCAAGACGCACGGCGAAATGAACGACACCAGACCCGCGGCGAAGGCGAGGGGGAACGCCGCCAGGAGCGACGCCGGTAGCGTCGCGATCATCGTGACGCCCACCACGTCGCGATCAGCGCGTTGAGCTCCTCGTGGCGAGCGACGTTGTGCTCTCGCGACGGCAACGTGGCGACGATGACGCTCAAACCCTCTCGCTCGAGCCCACGCGCCAACGCCGCCCGCAACTGCGAGGCGCTGGCGACCGTCTCGCCGTGATGACCGAAGGCGGCCGCCACCGCTGCGAGGTCGTGGTGGCGCGGGGTACCGAAGAGCCGTTCGAACGTCGGGGGCGCTACGTGGCGCGCCTGGGACAGGAACGAGAAGATCCCTCCGCCGCCGTTGTCACTGACCACCAGGACAGCGCGGGTTCCCTCGCCGGGAACCTCGACCAATGCCGACACGTCGTGCAACATCGTCACGTCACCGACCAGGCCGATCGCTGACGCTCCCTCGGCGACACCCAAGAATGTCGACACGACGCCGTCGATGCCGTTGGCCCCACGATTGGAGAACACCGCCGACTCGCGCGAGCGACTCCACCACTCAACGTCGCGCACCGGCATCGATGAGCCCACGACGAGGGCCGTCGCGGTGGCGTTGGCCGCTTCCACGACGAGGCGCGCGACGAGTACTTCGTCGAGTTCCTCGTCCCAGACGTCGCCGAGGTGACGCTCGACCAACTCACTCGCGTCGCGCCACTGCGCCGCGAAGTCGGGGTCGCCCACGTGCGAGGGGTTCGCCGCGTCGGGCACTCCGCGAACCAGGCGCGAGACTACGCCATCGGGATCGGCCACGGGTCCCGCGCCCTCGAGGGCGATGACATCCACATCGCTCGTCGCCAGACGCTGCGCCAGGAACTTCGACGCCGGGATCCCCCCGAGACGAATGATGACGTCGGGGTGCAACGCCGACCAGATCTCCTCGTGGCGCACCAGTGGATCAACGTAGGAAAGCGACCCGCGCGCGGTGGCGTCGCCGCACACCACCCAGTTCGCGTCGCGAGCGGCGATGATCACGTCAGGGTGCGTGCCCGCACCGACGACGCACAACACCCGTCGACCACGCACGTCGAGATCCGCGGCGTGCAGTGGCCGCGCCGGCACGGGCGCCATGAGCATCGCGGGCGACAGTTCGAGTGGTGTGGCCAACAGAGGCTCGACGAAAGCGGCGTTAAGGTGCACCGGTCCCGCGACGCCGCGATCGCCACTAGCGCCACGCCACAGACGTGCGGCCAGGGGGCGCCACGATGACGACGCGTCGACGCGCGCGACGCCAGGCTCTTCGTAGAGTCGGACTTTCGCCCCGTAGAGGTGTTGTTGGTCGATGGTCTGGGGAGCGCCCACGCCGTGTAGTTCCGGCGGACGATCAGCGGTGAGCACCAACAGGGGTACGTGCGCGAGATCGGCTTCCGCGACCGCGGCGTGCAGTTCGGCCGCCGCGGTGCCGCTGGTCACCACGAGGGCGACGGGACGCCCACTCACCAGGGCGCGGCCCAGGGCGAAGAACGCGGCGCTTCGCTCGTCGATGCGCACGTGCAACGCGATCTCACTTCGATTCGCGAAAGCGAGGGCCAGCGGGGTCGACCGCGAGCCGGGACAGACGATCACGTCACGAAGTCCGAGTCGGGACCACTCATCGACCAAGGTGGCGACGAATGTCGCCTGGACGACGCTCGTGGTCGGTACGCTCTGTTGCAATGCCACTCCTCACACTGGACCGACATGGGTCGGGTCCGCCACTCGCGTGGCTGCACGGCTTCACCCAGACTCGGGCCTCGGCGCGCCAGTTCCGTACCATTCTTGCAGGTCATCACGAGGTCTTGACCCTGGACCTACCCGGACACGGCGACGCCGCGTCGGCTAACGCCGCGCTGCCCGAGATCGCGCGACTTGTGCTGGATGCCCTCCCCCAGGAACCGGTGGCTCTGGGCGGCTACTCCTTCGGTGCGCGCGTCGCCCTCCACGTGGCACTTGCCGATCCGTCGCGGCTACGCCGCCTCATCGTGCTGGGTGGCTCGCGTGGCATTCTCGACCACGACGAACGCGTGCAACGCCAGACGCGCGATGAGGCGTTAGCCGCACATCTTGAGATCGTCGGTACTGAGGTGTTCATGAGCGAGTGGCTGTCGCAACCACTTTTCGCCACGCTCGGGCCCCACGCCGAATCCGACACCCGTAGTCGCGATGCTCACGGACTCGCCCAGAGCCTGCGCAGTGCGGGCACCGGTACTCAACAGTGGCTGGGCGAGCGTCTCGCCGGCCTCGACGTGCCCACCCTTGCCCTGGCCGGTGAGCTCGACGCCAAATTCGTCCTGGAGGCGAGGGCCATTGCCGAGGCGGTGCCCGTCGGCCACTTCGTTCCCATCACCGCCGCCGGTCATGCGGCTCACCTCGAACAGCCCGAACGTGTGGCCCGCGCGATCGAGGAATTCCTCGACTAACGGGTCACGAACATGACCAAGGCCGTCACCGCGCCCACCGTCCACTGGGCATAGGACGACTGTTTGAGCATCGGCAGCAACTCACGACCGTTCCTCGGTGAGAAGGCCATCTGCAGGGCGGGGATGTACATCACGAAGGCCACCGCCCCGACGAGTGGCTCACCACCGAAGGCCGCACCCAGTACCGCACCCGCCACACTGGCCACGAAGAGCCACGCCCCCTCGCGGCGTCCCAGTCGCGCGGCCAACGTCTTCTTGCCCGCCGCTTGGTCGCCGGCCACGTCGCGCAGATTGTTAGCTTCGAGCAGAGCGCACGCCATGGAGCCGGTCGCCAATCCCCACCACCACGCGCCCGGTGGGATATGACGGTGTTGTGCGTACGCCGTGCCGACCGTGGCCACGAAACCGAAGTAAATCATGACGAAGAGTTCACCGAAACCGAAATAGCCGTAGGGTTTGGGTCCCCCGGTGTAGAACCAGCCGGCCGCCACCGCGCTGATACCAAGGGGAATGAAGATCCACGACGCGCGAATGCTCAAGAACAAACCTGCCACTGCGGCGAGGACGAAGAAGGCGAACGCCGCGCGCTTCACAGCGGCCGGAGCCACCAATTTTGATGCGGTGAGTCGAAAGGGTCCCACGCGCATCTCGTCGGTACCACGCACCCCGTCGGAGTAGTCGTTGGCATAATTGGTACCGATCTGCAGTGACAGGGCGATGATCAGACACAGCACCGTGTTGGTGACGTTGTAGGGACGTGGTCGAGCGAGCGAGGCACCCACCACGACGGGCACCGTCGCGGCCGGCAAGGTGCGCACGCGTGCGGCGAGGACCCAGCGTTCCAGCGAACCCGGTGTGCTCATGGACGCTTGGGGAAACGCGAGAAGTCCGGTTTACGGTGCTCGACGAAGGCGTTACGTCCCTCCTGGCCCTCTTCGGACATGTAGAAGAGCATGGTCGCGTCCCCGGCCAGTTGCTGCACGCCCGCCAGACCGTCCTCGGCAGCGTTGAAACCGGCCTTGAGCATGCGCAGCGCGAGGGGAGAGAGGGTCAGTATCTGGCGACACCACGCCACGGTCTCGCCCTCGAGGTCGTCAAGAGGCACCACCGTGTTCACCAGACCCCACTCCAGGGCCTGCGCCGCGTCGTACTGACGACACAAGAACCACACCTCCTTGGCTCGCTTGAGCCCGATGGTGTTGGCGAGCAAAGACGATCCGTAGCCACCGTCGAAGGATCCGACCCGCGGACCCGTTTGGCCGAACCGAGCATTATCGGCCGCGATGGACAGGTCGCACACCAGGTGCAAGATGTGACCGCCCCCGATGGCGTAGCCCGCGATCTGAGCGATCACCGGCTTGGGCAGTCGGCGAATCTGGATCTGGAGGTCCAGCACATTGAGTCGACCCACGCCACGCCGCGCCACATCGTCATCACCCATGTACCCGTCATCGCCACGAATCTTCTGGTCACCCCCGGAGCAAAAGGCGTCACCGCCGGCACCGGTCAGGATGATGGCTCCCACCTCGATGTCATCACGAGCGCGCTCGAAGGCGTCGGACAGTTCGAACAGTGTCTGAGGGCGAAACGCGTTTCGTCGCTCGGGCCGATTGATGGTGATGCGCGAGATCCCCTCAGCCGATTCATAGATGATGTCCTCGTAGTCCCCCACGACCTCCCACGCAGGCTGGGGCCAGCTACGAAACTCATCCACGGGGTCGTGGGGGGAACCTGAAATCACCGTCGTCACCATGTCACCACGCTACCGTCCCTCGTTGACGCACCCCTCGACCTCGAGTCAAGTGCGCGCGACATAAGGTTTCTCTGTGGCATCGCTCATCGCCCTCGATTTCGCACTGGGTCCCGAACTCGAAGCCAGCCTGCGCCACTGCGTGGAACAGTCTCAAGCGTTCTGCGTCCTGGACCGACGCGTGTCGTCGTCTCGGCGCGCCGAGGAACTCGCAACCCTCGGTGCGACCCACCTACGCGACCATTCCGGGCTCACGACCCTCGACACTGGCACTGCGGTCAACGAGGACATCGGTCTGGTCATGCTGACCTCTGGCTCGAGTGGGAACCCCAAGGCCGCCGAACTCACGTGGGACGCCCTGCGAGCGAGTGCACGCATCACGCAAGAGTCCCTTCGCGGCGCATCCGCCCCGGTCTGGTACCCGTGCCTGCCGGCCAATCACATCGGCGGATTAGCGGTCGTACTGCGCGCCATCTTGAGCGACGCTCAGCTCCTCTGGGGCGACCCCCGCGACCTCGCTAGTGCCCCGCAACGCGGGGCGACGCATGTCGCGGTCGTGCGCTCGCAGTTACTTGATCGCGACCTCAGCGGCTTCGAGGCGGTACTACTTGGTGGCGCCCGACCCCCCGGTGGACTCGACGACAACGTCATCGCTACGTGGGGAATGACCGAGACCGGCTCAGGCGTTGTCTATAACGGCCGCGCGCTGCGCGACGTAGAGATCTGCGCCGTCGACGGCCAGATCTGCGTCAAGTCGCCGACGCTCTTTCACGCGTATCGTCACTCGCCGCGGCCGTACATCACCGGTCCCGACGGGTTCAATGACTGGTTCCCCACGGGTGACGCCGGTGACGTCATCGACGGCGTCGTGCGAGTTCGAGGCCGCCTGGGCTACGTCATCAACACCGGAGGCGAGAAGCTGTGGCCCGACGACCTTGAGGCAGTGATCGCAACTGTGACGGGCGTCCGAGACGTCGCGGTCACCTCTGAGCACGACGAGCGATGGGGCCAGCGGATCATTGCCCTCGTGGTGGCCGACCGGGAGTCTCTCGACAACGAGATCCGTGACACCGCCGACGAACGAATCGGCCCGTGGGCCAAGCCCAAAGAGATCCGCTACGTTAACTCAATCCCACGAACCGCCAACGGCAAGATCCGCCGCGACGTGTTGCCCACGACTCGTTAACGTCGCCGCACTACTTGACGATGGTGCTGCCGCGGCGGGCCAGCGAGTCAATGGTGACGGCTGCCAGCAAAACGAGCGCCGTCGCGATGTACTGCTGGGCGGCGCCGAACTGGAGCAGGGCCAATCCGTTGTAGATGGTCGCGATGACGAAGCCACCGATCAACGCGTGCATCATCTTGCCGCGACCACCGAAGAGCGACGTACCACCGATGACTGCGGAGGCCACGGCGTACAGCACCAGGGTGCCACCTTGGATCCCGTCGGAGATGCCGTTGAGCTGGGACACGTAGACCAGACCCGCGATGCCGGCGGTCAAACCGGTCAGCATGAAGGCCAGCAGACGATAGCGGTTCACCGCGATGCCCGAGCGGCGTGCCGCCTCGGCGTTGCCACCAATGGCGTAGATGTAGCGTCCCGCCTTGGTCTTGTTCAAGATGAAGGTGTAGATCGCCAGGACACCACCCACCACGACAATGGCGTAGGGCATGCCGTCAAGCTTGGTGAAGGTGCCTCGGTTGGAATTGAACACCCAACCCGCGATGCCACCCGCCACGACCATCGCTGCGATCTTGATGGCCAGAATGAGCGCTGGCTGGGACTCGAGGTCCTGGGCCGAGCGGCTGGCATTCTTTCGCACCATGCTGAAGGTCATCAGCACGACCGTGCCCACGATGAAGATCCACGTGAAGAGAGGCGTCAGGTTGCCATAGACGATGTTGTAGAGGACGGACTCGTGCACCGAAATGGTCCCGCCCGTGCCCTGGGAGTCCACCACCCAGATCAAACAGCCCTCTAGGCCGAACTGGCCGGCCAGGGTGACGATGAAAGACGGCAGGCGCAGACCGATCACGAGTGCGCCCCACAGGGCACCAATCGCGACCGACACCACCAGGGCCGCGCCAATCGCCGCGTACCACGGCCAGTGGAATTGCAGGTCCACGAGGATGACGGCGACCGCACCGCCGAGTCCAGCGGTATAGCCCGCCGATAGGTCGATCTCGCCCAGGAGGAGGAGCCAGATCTCAGCCATGCCGAGGATGACGAAGATGGAGGCCTGGATGGCGAGGTTGGTGAGGTTACCAACGGAGAGGAAGGCCGAGGAGCGCGCCTCGAAGTAGATGCCCATGATGATCAGGCCAGCGACAATGGGGATCATTCCGCTGTCGCCGCGGCGAAAGCGGGTCATCATCAAGGAAAGGACATTGCCCGCCGACGGCGACGTGGCTTTAGAATCTGCGGCGTTCTCGGTGGACACGAGGTCGGAACCTTTCAGTTCGAAGAGGCAAACGACGAGGGAACACGATCAGACTTACCGGTCGTGATCATTTCCACTGCGCTATTGCGATCGTAATTGGCGATGGGACCGTGACTGACCAGGTTACCCAGGTACATGACGGCAATACGGTCGGCGACCTCGAAGACATCGTTGAGGTTGTGCGAAATGACGAGAACGGCGATACCGCGCTTCGATAGGGTGCGAATCAGTTCGAGAACTTGAGCGGTCTGGGACACGCCGAGCGCGGCCGTGGGCTCGTCCAAGATGACCAATTCCGACTCGCGCATCACGGCGCGGGCGACCGCGACAGCTTGGCGCTGACCACCCGAGAGCGATCCGACGGTCTGGCGCACTGATTTGACGGTCGACACCGATAGGTCCTTCAGCGTCTGCTTGGTGGCCAGTTCCATGGTGATCTCGTCGAGGACACCTACTTTGGTCTCTTCACGACCCAAGTACATGTTCTGGACGATATCCAGGTTGTCGCACAGGGCCAGGTCCTGGTACACCGTGGCGATACCGAGTTGGGTCGCGTCACGCGGGGTGTGGATGTGTACATCCTTGCCCTTCCATCTCATCGTGCCGCTCGTGGGCGCCCAGATCCCTGAAATGGTCTTGATAAGCGTCGACTTCCCGGCACCGTTGTCACCGATCAATGCGGTGACCTGACCGTTTGGAATGTCGAGGTCGACGTGCTGGAGAGCCTGCACGGCACCAAAACTCTTGGTGATGCCGTGCAGACTCAACAACATTGGCTCTGAGGACCCCACCCCCGAGCCAACAGGCTCAGAGTTTCCAACTTCGGAACTAGCGAGGCTGTTGTTCTCGGGGGTGTGGTCCATCAGCAATGACTACTTGATGCCGTACGTGGTGCAGTCCGTGGCGAAGCTGGGCTGCGTCGAGCCAGCAACCGTCGGAGCCTGCGAGGTGCACAGAGCCGACGCGGCGATGACCTTGTCCTTGACAACGGTGGACTCGATGTTGGTCGGGGTCACCCAGGTCGGGGTCAACAAAACGGCCGGAACATTCTTCAGGCTCTTGATGGTGGCACTGGAGTCAGTGGCCGTGCCATTCGCGATACCAGCGGGAACGTGAACACCAGCGCGCAGGTAGATCGCCAAAGCAGCGGCGGCCTGAGCCTCAAGCCAGATGGGCTTGTAGACGGTGCCACACTGGTAGCCCGAGATGATGTTCTGGAAACCGGTCAACGTAGCGTCCTGGCCCGTGAAGGGAATCTTCTTGGGAGCCAGGCCCTTGCTCTGCAAGTACGCAATGATCGGCGCGGCGTTCTCGTCGTTCGGCGTCAGCACAGCGTTGATGGCCGAGTTCGCGGTGTAGGCACCCTGGAAGTCAGTGAGCGCCTGAGTCGGCGTCCAGGTTCCAGTACCCTCGTTGACCAGCTTGTAGCTGCTCTGTTGGGCAAGGACGGCGTCGTAACCCTGGGCAAACAACGTGGCGTTGTTGTCCGTAGGAGCACCCTTCATGACGAAGACGGTCGGGTTGGAGACATTCCAAGCAGACACGCAGGACACGAGGCCCTGGCCGATCAAGGTACCGACGGCAACGTTGTTGAAGCTCACGTAGAAACTACGAGCTCCACCCAAGGTCAGACGGTCGTAGTCGATCACTTTGACGCCGCGAGCCTTCGCGTACGCCTCGATGATGGCACCGGTGGTCGAGTCCAGCGGGTCCAGCACGAGAACCTTCGCACCCTTGGCAATGTCAGCCTGGGCGTCGGTGTACTGGGTCTGCGGGTTGCCCTGAGCGTTCTGCACGACGTACTGCTTCGTGGTCAAACCGGCGGTCTTGAACGCCGTCTTCAGGTACGGAGCGTCGAACTCGGTGTAACGCGTCGACGACACAGTGTCGGGCAGAATAACGGCAATCGAGCCCTTACCCTTTGCAACAATGCTCTTGAGGTACTTCATGGTACTAAAGCTCGTGTTGAACGTCTTGTCCGACACGGTAGGCGTGCTCGCACTACTTACGGCAGGCAACATGGCGGCAGCGATGCTGCCAACCAGGGTGACCGACGCAAGAATCCTTGCAGTCTTGAAATTCATCTCCCCAACTCTTTTCTGACGCCCGGGGGCGTCTCTCGGTTTTTCATACAGCAAATTGCGGTAACACTCACGCGTTACAGCACTGAGAACATAACACCAAACAGACCAATATGAACGTATTGTTTCACCTGATTGTCACTTGTAACGTTTCAACATTTTGTCTCTTATTGCAACTTTTATCCTAAAAGTGCGCTGACTCAGTCGAGAATCATGAAATCACGTGTTGAGACCCGTAATGGTCCCCAACAGGCTTTCGACCGAGTAATCCGTGGTGGGCGAATCGCGGACAACGCGACCAAGGCGAAGGACAATAATTCGATCGGTGACTTCGAGCACGTGCGGCAGAGTGTGAGAAATGAACAACACGCACAGCCCCGCGTCGCGTGCGGACTGGATCACCTTAAGGACCTCGAGCGATTGGCGCGCGCCGAGGTGGTTCGTGGGTTCATCAAGGACGATGACGTGCTTGGCCCACATGACGGCGCGACCGATGGCGACCGCCTGGCGCTGGCCACCCGAAAGTTGTGAAACCGTTCGCTTCGAGGGCGGCACACTGATCCCAACTTTTTCCAGTTCGTCAAGAGCGCGACGTTCCATGGATTTTTGGTCCAGGAAACCCAATCGACCCGCAACGCCGCTACGCCGAATCTCGCGGCCTAGAAAAATGTTCGAACCAATGGTGAGATCGGGTGCGAGCCCCGAGTCCTGATACAAGGTTTCAATGCCATTGGCCATGGAGTCGTGAGGTGATTTCCAGTGGCGTACCACCCCGTCGACCAACAAATCACCTTGGTCAGCGTGATGGACTCCCGAAATTGTCTTGATGAGTGTGGACTTACCAGCACCATTGTCGCCCACCAGGCCAATGACCTCGCCCGCGTACGCCTTGAAACTGACGTCGGTCAACGCTTGAACCGAACCGTAGGACTTCGAAATATTTCGCAGCTCCAGGATAGGAGTTCTCTCGAGGGTCATTGTCGGCTCCTGAAGCCGGTGGTTCGAATGGCCTGGAGACCCGCCGCGACGGCAATGATCGCGCCGACGACGACATCTTTCCAGGTCGGCGGCACATTGATGAAAATAAGTCCGTCCGCGACGACGGTCAAGATGGCACAACCGAGCAGAGTGCCGATGGCGTTCCCGGATCCTCCCGTCAAAGCGACACCACCGATTACTACGCAGGCGATTGCTTGGAGGTTCGCGTCAGTCCCGGTATTGGGAGATCCAGCGCCGATGCGGATATAAAAGAACATGCCAGTCAATCCGGCCAAGGCGCCCGCGAGGATGTAGACCGAAGCAATGTGACGCTTGACGTTGATTCCCGCCGCACGGGCGGCGAAGGCGTTGGATCCGATGGCGAAAGTGAAACGGCCATATCTGGTGAAGTGAAGGCCGACGCACAGCAGTACCGAACCAACCAACACAATGATGTCGAGCCACGTGAATATCCACCAACCCGAAGCGCTCCATACGATGGCATTTTGATTATTTCCCACGTCGCCACCACTTGACAACACCAGGGCCAAGCCAAATCCGGCGCTATAGGTAACGAGGGTTGCGACGAAGGGCACCAGGTTCACGACAGTTATCAAGATCGCATTTACCGCTCCGACAATGGTGCCGACGATGAGGCAGACGAAGGTACCGAGGAGGAGGTCGAGGGCCAGGCCCATGTGCGCTTGAAAGTGGATCATCATCTCAGCACCAACGACTCCCGAAATCGCCACGGTGGAGCCGACGGACAAGTCGATTCCTCCCGACACAATGACGAAGGTCTCGGCGATGGCCAAGAGGACGAGTCCGCTGAAGTCAATGGTGATGTTGGAAATCTCTGCGGAACTGTAGAAAATCGGATTCTTGAAGGAGAAAAAGACAACGAGAGCTACCAAGACCAGCAGTAAAATGGTCAACTGGTTGCCCGCGATGGCGCGAAGGCGATCGCCTGCCAGAGAAGGTTGGGGGACTTGCCCCGGGGCCTCGCCGGTCGATTCTTGGGTGGTCACGGACATTCCTTCACTGCCCCACCAAAAGGGGGCGCCGAGCAATACTTATCAGAGTTCTGGCCCCCGAACGCACACGGTGCGTTCGGGGGCCAGACGCCGACAGGCTAGGAAGCTACGTAGACGTACTTCGCGCAAAGTGCCGCGCAGTTAGCAGTCGTCAACAAGATGTTGGGCAACAACTTCAGGTGCGGGATTCCCTTGATGTGCTTGGCAGCATCGTAGGCGTACTGAACGGCAAGCTTGCCCTCAAGGGTCGGCTGCTGCGACACAATCGCGGCCAACGCGCCCGTCTTGAGGCTGGCCTCATTCGACGCGTACGCGTCGTAACCGGCAACCTTGATGTTCTTGCCCGCAGCGCCCGAAGCGGCGATGGCCGCAGAAGCGCCCTCGGCATCGGTGCCGTCAACGGCAAAGATACCCGCGAGGTGATCAGCGGTGATCTCCGTCGCGAAACCCTGCTGCGCCTTAGTGGGCAACGAGTTCGACACCACGGCGTTCAGAAGCTTGAAGTTGGGGTACTTGGTCTTGACTTCGCTGTTGAAACCGGCCACCCGAGCAGCGTCAGTCGAAGTGGTCAGTGAGCTCACACCAACGGCCACGGTGCAAGGCTTCGCAGCCGTGCAGGCAGTCGTGTAGTGCAAGGCAGTCGCGAGCGCGTCAGCAGCAGCGACGCCACCTTGGTTGTTGTATCCGGTGACCCAAGCGGTGATATTGCTCTGGTTCGCATTTCCCGAGTCCACATTGATGACCGGAATGCCCTCTTTCACCGAAAGATTGGTCACACCTTGAAGAGCCTTGGTGTCGGTAGGCGCAATGACCATAGCTGAAGGCTTCTCAGCCAACACTTGCTGGATCACCGGCAACTGCGTCGACGGTGAGTAGTCGACCGGGTCGCCCTGCCAAATCAAAGTCACGCCGAGCGCCTTGGCTTCCGCCGCGGCACCAACGTACATCGATTGGAAGAACGGGTCGGCTTCAGCGCCAACCACGAATCCGATGCTGATCTTTTTACCTGACGCTCCGGCGACGGCAGCTGTGCCCCCGACGAAAGCGAAAACTGACGCAGCCAGAGTCGAGGCAACAGCCGCTCCCTGAATGAGTCGCATTGAACGTGACTTCATTTTATTGCTTCCCCCTTTGCCCGAACCATGAGACCGTCTCACGGAGTGTTGGACAACGTTGTCTCACAATAGCCACGGTGACTATTCGTGTCAATCACTCGTCACAGAAAATTTCGTTTTCTACATTCGG
>Ga0182030_10000895_pt1 | contig 59178 bp, 49 predicted proteins | sample 812S3MmetaG_FD_121299 | JGI IMG/M metagenome (GOLD analysis project Ga0182030, IMG submission 121299) | Permafrost microbial communities from Stordalen Mire, Sweden - 812S3M metaG (Illumina Assembly) | ecosystem: Environmental > Terrestrial > Soil > Wetlands > Permafrost | place: Sweden... | reverse complement strand
GTTGTAGAACGTCAGCTGCGTGGTGCTGCCATGGCACTGGTTGCAGCCTGCGGTGATGCCAGTGTGCAGGACGGTGATGCTCGCCAGAGTGGCATAGTTGGTCGGCGCCGCCGTGTGGCAGACATTGCAGGCCTGGTTGCCCGGATTCGGCATGTGCCCGGTGGGCAGCACGGTGGTGCTCCAGTTCGCCGTGGTGTGGCACAGATTGCAGTCGTTCGGCGTCACCTGTTGACCCGCGGTGTGATCCGCCGGGCGGCCCTGCAGGCCAGGATTTGCGGCGCCCATGTAGAAGCTCAATCCGGCCTCATGACAGGGATTGCAGGTGCTGCCGACGCCGGCGTGGCTGGCTTGTGTCATGTTCATCGGCCCGAAGCCGCCCACCGCATACGTGGTCGAGGAATGGCAGCTGCTGCAGTCAGTGCCGGTGAAGGCGGGGATGTGCGGCGGGGAGAGCACCGCCGACTTCGGGTTGTCGTTATTGTTGTAGAAGGTGAGCGCCGTTGCGCCGCCGTGACATTGCGCGCAGCCGGTGGTGATGCCGGTATGCAGGACGGCGTTGGTTGCAAGCGTGGCGTAGTTCGACGGCGCGGCCGTATGACAGGTCGTGCATTGCTGGCCGGCCGGATTCGGCATGTGGCCGGCGGGCAGCGCGGTGGAGTTCCAATTGGTCGTGTTGTGACAGCCGGAACAATCGCCGGTCTGCTGCTGCGCAGTTCCCGTGGGAGCCATATGATCGTTCGGGCGCCCCTGCAGAGCCGGAGTCGATGCACCGAGAAAGAATGTCAGGCCCGCCTCGTGACAGGTGTCGCAGGTCGTCGGCACGAAGGCGTGCTTGGCGGGGGTCATGTCAGTCGGCCCGAACCCGCCCGCCACGTAGTTCGGCGCATGGCAGTTGCTGCAGTCCGTTCCCGTCGAATAGGGAATATGGGCGGGGGACAGCACGTTGTCCTTGGGATTGTCGTTGTTGTTGTAGAACGTGAGCTGCGTGCTCGCGCCGTGACATTGGCCGCAGGTGCCGGTGATGCCGGTATGCAGGACGGCAACGCTGGCGAGCGTCGCGTAGTCCGTGGGCGCAGCCGTGTGGCAGACCGAACAGGCCTGGTTGGCCGGATTCGGCATGTGTCCGACCGGCAGGACCGTGCTGATCCAGTTGGCGGTCGTGTGGCAGAGGCTGCAGTCGTTGGGCGCAACTTGCAGCCCCTGCGTGTGATCGGCGGGCCGCCCCTGCAGCAGCGGGTTGGCCGCGCCCATGTAGAAGCTCAATCCCGCTTCGTGACACGAGGCGCACGCGGTGGGCACGAAGGCGTGCGTTGCCTGTGTCATGTTCATCGGGCCAAAACCGCCGGTGACGTAGGTCTTGGCGTGGCAGGAGCTGCAATCGGTGCCGTTCAAGTACGGGATGTGCGCGGGTGACAGCACGCCGTCCTTGGGGTTGTCGTTGTTGTTGTAGAACGTGAGCTGCGTGGTCGCGCCATGACACTGATCGCAGCCGCCGGTGATCCCGGTGTGCAGGACGGCGACGCTCGCTAGCGTCACATAGCTCGTCGGCGCCGCCGTGTGACACACCGTGCAGGCCTGGTTGCCGGGATTCGGCATGTGTCCGGCGGGCATGGTTGTGCTGTTCCAGTTGGCGGTCGTATGGCACAGACTGCAGTCGTTGGGCGCGACCTGCTGTCCCTGGGTGTGATCGGCCGGCCGCCCCTGCAGCGCGGGGCTGGCTGCACCCATATAGAAGCTCAACCCTGCCTCGTGACACGTGGCGCAGGCGGTGGGCACGAAGGTGTGCGTCGCCTGCGTCATGTTCATCGGACCAAAGCCGCCGGTCACGTAGTTCTTGGTGTGGCACGAGCTGCAATCCGTGCCGCTCAGGTAGGGGACGTGTGCCGGCGTCAGGATTGCATCCTTCGGCGTGAAGTTGTTGAACCAAGTGAGCGCGGTGGTGTTGGTGCCATGGCACAGCCCGCAGTTGCCGGTGATACCCGTGTGCAGGCTCGCGACCGAGGCGAGCGTGGCGGGTGTGTAGTCGCTGGGCGCCGAGGCATGACAGGTCGAGCAGCCGAGGTTCGCCGGGTTCGGCATGTGACCCGCCGGCAGCGCGGTGCTCACCCAGTCCTTGGTCTCGTGGCAGAGCGAGCAGTCGCCGCTGACCATTTTCGGGTCGGCGCTCGCGACGTGGTCGGCGGGCCGCAGCTGGAGTGCCGTGCCCGAGCCCACATAGAAGCTCTTTCCCGTGTCGTGACAGGTATCGCAGGTGGCCGAGACGAAGGCGTGCTTCGCCGCATTCATGGCAGTCGCGGGGCCGAAGCCGCCGGCCTGATAGGCCGCGCCGTGACAGGCGCTGCAATCGCTTCCCGCCAGGAGGGGGATGTGCGGCGGCGCAAGTGGCGTCTTCTTGGTCGGAGAGACTCCGGAGACCGACATGGGAATGTATGGCGCCGGCACACCCGCGTAGGTCTCGCCGGCATGACATTGCAGGCAGTTGCTCACCGGCAGTCCGGTATGAAGCGTGGCGATGCTCGCGGCGAGCACGGTCCAGGTCTCGGCGCTCGGGTTGTTCCCATGGCACACGCCGCAGTCGATGGCAGACGGGATCGGCGGCACATGGTTGGTCGGCTGGCCGGGCACGAAGCCGGTGGTGATTTTCACCGAGCCGCTGTGACAGGTCTGACAGGTCGCGACACTCATCTGGGTGTGATCGAACAAGGACGGCACCCAGCTCGGCGTCTTCGTGCCGATGCCGGTCGTATGGCAGTTCTCGCACAGATTGCTCGTCGGCATGTGGCTGCCCTGCTTGCCGACGGCCTTCACGCCGTTGTGACAGCTCGCGCACCCCGTGCGAATGCCGGTGTGATCAAAGTTGGCGCCGAGCCAGCTCGCCGTGGTGTGGCAATCGCCACACTCGAGTACCGTCGCCACATGTCCGGGCGGCTTGCCGGAGGCCTGAGTGCCGTTGTGGCAGATGATGCAGAATCCCGCCACGGCCATCGGAATCTGCATGTGGTCCACCGTCTTGGGCGGGTTCCAGGACATGACCGTATGACAGGCGGCGCAGTCTTGCGAGGTGGCGGGATGGGTGCGGCCCACGCCTTGCGCGACGGTGCCGTTGTGGCAGCTCACGCAGCTCCCCATCACCTCTTTATGATCGAAGTGCACGTAGGGGCGAAAGGCGATGGTGCTGTGGCAGGCCGCGCAATCATTGGTGCTGGTGATGTGGGTCTTGGGCTTGGGTGTCCCCTCGAATGGCGAGCCCTTGGTGTGGCAGGTCGCGCAGTCGCGCGGCGTGCCGCGGAACACCGCATTGAGGTGACAAGCCTCGCAGGGAAGATCGCGATGCACGCCGTCGAGCTCGAAGCCGGTGGTCAAATGGTCGAACGGCACCGTGATCGGCGCGGCGCCCGCGGCCGCGTGGTCGATGCCGGGCAGGAGCATCAGCCACAGGCCGAGGACGGCGCATCGCAGGGCTTGTAAATGGGGGCGTCGCATTCGTCGGTCTCTATTGCACCCGCGCGCCTTTCCAGGAATCGTTCGAGTGGCAGCGATCGCATTGCGCGCCATACTGTCCGAGGTGACGGTCGTCCTTGTGATGGCACACGCCGCATTCCTTGGAGAGCTTCACGGTACCCGGGGCCTCCCGATGACAGGCGGCACATTTCAGTTTGGAGTGTGCCCCGAGGAGCGCAAAGTGCGCCTGCTTCGCATGGTCGAATACCCACAACGGCCAGCCGTTCGGCGAGTGACAGTCCTCGCACTTCTTGCCGAGACCTCCCTTGTGCACGTCCTCGTGCCCGTGACAGCCGAGGCACCCGTGCGGCGCACCGTCGAAGGCGAGGGTTTGATGACACTGGGCGCAGCTCACCACCCGATGCAAACCGAGCAGCGGGAAGTCGCTGAGGTCGTGGTCGAAGACCACGTCCTTTGACCAGGAGATCTGCCCGTGGCAGCGCTCGCAGCCGCCTTTGAGCTTGCCCGCGTGAGCATCATCGCTGCGGTGGCACCCGACGCAGTCCTTGGCGAGCTTTTGCGTGGCGGTGGGAGCGGTGTGGCATGCGTGACAGTCGAGTTTTTCGTGCGCACCCACCAGCGGGAAGTGGTCCCGGACCGTGTGATCGTACTCGACCGGCCGCCAACGGGTGTTGTCGTGGCAGTCCGCGCATTTCGCCCCGAACCGGCCGGCATGGGTGTCGTCGGCGCGATGACAGCCATTGCAATCTTTCGGGATTTTGTCCTTGTAGTTGCCGCTGCGGTGACACGCCAGGCAGTCCACCTTCGCGTGCACGCCGAGCAACTCGTAGCCGGTCTCCTTCAGATGATCGTATTTCGCAGTCTTCCACTCCTTGGTGCTATGGCACTTGCCGCAGTCCGGGCCCCGGGCTCCGCGGTGTTCGTCGTCGGTGGCGTGACAGGCGTTGCAGGTCTTGGGCGTGTGCTCGTAGCGGCCGCCCACGTGGCACGCGTCGCAGCCGAGCGGGCCGTGAGCTCCGTTGAGTTTGAAGTCGGTCTTGTCGTGATCGAAGCGCCCGCCGCTCCAGCTGGCCGAGCCATGACACTCGCTGCAGGCCTGTTTGAGCTGCCCCGCGTGCACATCGTCGCTCTTGTGACAACCGACGCATGTCGACGGTGCTTTGCGCCAGGGCTGGTGCGGCTTGTGGCAGGCGCCGCAGTCGAGGCCCACATGCGCGCCCTCGAGCTTGAAATCCGTCTGGCCGTGATCGAATTGAGCGGGGCTCAGCCGGACGATGTCCGAATCGCGACCCTTGTGCTCGGTGTGGCACGCGCGGCATTCGCTGCTGCCGGCGTTGGTCATGCGTCCGTGGTAGCCGCGTGCGCTGCGCAGATCCGCGGCGGTCTCCTTGTGGCAATCGAGGCAAAGCGAGGTCTGCGTGCGCGCGTTCGATCGGTCGTGGCAATTCGCGCAGGTCTCCTCCTGCTTCTGGTGCGCCCGCGTCACCTTGCCGGGCATCAGCAGTGTCTCGACCGAGGCCGCCGAAGCTCGCAGCGGGTGCAGTAAGGACATTGCCATCATCCAAGCGACTCCAATCGCACAAAGTCCCCGTCCGTTCATGGCCGGCTCGATCAGTACACGTTGACCGCAATCACATGCACGATGCCGGCGATCAACAACATGAAAAACAGCGGAATATGCAGCACGTGCCAGAAGGAGAACAGCCTCGCGTAGGTGCGGTATTCCGCGAGGCGCCGGCCCGCTTCGAGCCGCCGCTCGGCGTAGCGTTGCGCCGCCTGGGCGATGCGTGCCGCGTGCCTCGCGATCAGCGCCGAATTCTTGCGCGCGGCCGACTGCACTGCCTGATCGATCGCGCGGCGCACCTGCCAGCGGGCGATTGCGAGGCGCAGCGCGCCCGACACCAGGTGAAATGCCCGGCGAATCGGATCCTTTGGCGGCTCGATCCAGCGACCTTCGATCTCCTCGATCGCATCGAGCAGGCCCGGCAGGAAGGTGATCGACGTGCTCTGCGTGCGGATCCGATCGCCCACCTTTTTCAGCTGCTCGAACGTGTCCTCGTTGCCGTCCATGTGCGCATGCAGGCGGGTGTAGAAATAGCGTCCGATCACACCGCTCCCGGCGACGATCAGCATGCAGATGAGGGCAACGTTGCTGTTGGTGGCACCGAGCTTGAAGCCCGCATGAAACAGGATCAGCGTGGGGCCGACCAGGCCGAGGGTCATGTGGATCTCGAACCAGAGCGGAATTCCGCCCAGCCAGCGCAGCCAATGCGCACGCTTTCTTGCCGAATAGACCAGCAGCAGCACCATCATCGAGCCGCCGACGATGCCGAGCCAGTAGCCGACTCCGCGCTGTGGGGTGATGTAGCGCTCGAGCTGTGCGTGGCGGCCCCACGCGAGGAGTCCGCCGAACACCAAGGTCCAAACGAGCGGCCAGCGAATGCGCCAGCCTTTCACTTGTGGAATATCGGCCGCCAGCGTATTCATGGCACCACGTGATCGATCGTGATCGAGAGCGGACGGTTCGCGGCCGGGTCGATCTCCCCGCTCGTTCCGATGAGATCGCCGGTCGCCGGCATCGCCTGGCCGCTCTGCGAGATCCGGGCCTCGACGGTGACCTTGCCGGCGCTCGACAAATTGCGGCCGGGCATCATCGACTGGGAGTCGTCGAGCGTGAATGCGACGGGCCACTTGGAGACGCTGCGCCGGATCACGGCAACCGGGGGGCCCGGGGACGCCGGCGACTTGGCGACGATGAACAGCGTGGCGCCGGGCGCTGCTTTGGCGCCGAGCGCGGGCGCCAGCATCACTTCGCCGCGCACGACGCTGCCCAGGACGCCGCTCGACGCGACGGTGTCGGAGGAAGGAGAAACTGCCGCCTCGGAATCCGGGGGCGGCGGCAATCGATGCGCCCGCGCTTCGGCCGCCTGGCCCGGAAGCCCGAGAAATTCATAGGACTTAGCGAGCAGTTCCCAGTCCCCGTCCGAACCGCTGCCTTTGGCGAGGCGCGCTTGCAGTTGTGCGATGGCGCTGTTCATCGAACCGGCACGCGCGGAGCCTGCGGCTTGCGCGTCGCGATCCGGCACGGCGGCCGCGCTCGGCGCGGGCGCCAGCGCGAGCTCCGGCCGGCCGAGCCAGCGATATAGACCCAGCGCGGCGGCAAGCAGCAGTACAGCCGCGCCCGCCGCCTGCCACCGAAGCGAGCGCAGAGCGGATGTTGATCGAAGCCAGGGGAGCATCAAAATGAGCACGGCGAGTGTGCTCAGCACGCCGGCGAGGAACCAAAACAGGGGCAAACGAGAACTCCTTGTAGACTACACCGCGCCGACCGCCGGGCAGGCGCCGCCTTTGCATTTCTTGTCTCTGCGCCACAAAGTTTAATCGTAGGTGCGGCAAGGAAAAGATGTGTGTGAAAAGCGACACTTTCCTCGCGCTTATTCTTGAGTTGTGATGCGCATCACGCGCGTTGCGGTGATCGCGGTCACGGTCTTGGTCATCGATGCGCTTTACATTGACGATCTTTGCGGCCCGACTCGGTGAGCGCCTCATGGACCTTTTGTTGTCGATTGCGCTATACGGCCTGCCGCTCGCGGTGATGATGGCAATTTATCTGGCCAGGCAGCGGCGCACGCACGCACGGCATCGCCGCGCGCACGAAGAATCGGTGGCGGCCGGCATGACCGAGCCCGCCTCGCTCCATCCGATCATCGACCCCAGCCGGTGCCTCGGCTGCGGCGCGTGCGTGAAGGCCTGCCCCGAACAGCCGCATCACACGGTGCTCGGATTGATCGACGGCAAGGCGGTGCTGGTGGGACCGAGCGAATGCATCGGCCACGGAGCCTGCAAAGTCGTATGTCCCTTCGATGCGATCACTCTGGTATTCGGCACCGAGCGGCGCGGTCTCGACATCCCGGTGCTCAAGCCGGACTTCGAGTCCAATGTGCCGGGGATCTACATCGCGGGCGAGTTGGGAGGCATGGGATTGATCCGCAACGCCCTGGTGCAGGGACAACAGGCGCTCGAAGCGATCGCAAAGAAAAAGCCAAGCCGCAAGGCGCCGGGAGTGCTCGATGTGTTGATCGTGGGAGCGGGCCCCGCGGGTCTCGCCGCCTCGCTCGCCGCGAAGCACCGCGGGCTCAACTACCAGACCCTCGAGCAGGACTCGTTGGGCGGGGCGGTGTTCCAGTACCCGCGCGGCAAGCTGGTGATGACCGCGCCGGTGGAATTGCCGATTATCGGCAAGGTTCAATTCCGCAACACCTCCAAAGAGGAACTGCTCAAGTTCTGGACCGAAGCGAGCAGCCGGCACTCCCTGAACATCCGCTACCGGGAACGAGTCGAGGCCATCGACGCCCGGGACGGTGTTTTTCACGTGACCGCCGGCGGCCACCGCTACGCCGCCGCGACCGTGCTGCTCGCCATCGGCCGGCGCGGCACCCCGCGAAAGCTCGGCGTTCCGGGGGAGGAGTTGCCGAAGGTGGTCTATCGGCTCATCGATCCGGAGCAATACCGCGGCCGGCAGGTCATCGTGGTGGGCGGAGGAGACAGCGCCCTGGAGGCGGCAGCGAGCATCGCGGAGCTCGGCGATACCGCGGTCATTCTCACTTATAGAGGGGAGGCTTTTCAGCGCGCCAAGCAACGCAACCGTCAGCGCGTCGACGAGGCGGTCTCGTCGGGCGCCCTCAAGGTGCTGTTCAATTCCCAAATCAGGGAAATCGCGCCGGCCAGCGTGGTATTGCAGCACTCTGGCAAAGATGCCGAAGTCGGTAACGATGCCGTAATCGTGAGCGCGGGCGGCATTCTGCCGAATGACTTCCTACGTTCGATCGGCATCGCCGTCGAGACCAAGTACGGTACCGCATGAGCACTCTGACCCCGAACCGGCGGCTGCTGTCGGTCATTTGTGGCGCCGTCTTGGTGGCGAGTCCGCTGTCCGCCGCGGCAGCGTCGCCTGCCCGGCAGGTTCGCATCAAGGATCCTCTGGAGGGTGCGCGAGCGGCCTTGCGATTGCTGCAATTCGACCAGGCGAGGGAGCTGCTGGATTCACTGAGCCGCACGGGCAACCCGGATGCGCAATACCTGCTCGCCCTGATGTACTTGAACGGTGTAGGAACGGGTACCGACGCGGTGCGGGCGCGGGCTTTGCTCCAATCCGCCGCGGAACACGGTCAAGGTGCCGCGGCGTACGTATTGGCGGCAGAGCTCAGCCGCGATGCGGCAGTCTCGCCCAGCGCCGTGCACTCCTGGCTGGAGCGCTCCGCCCAGCTCGGCTACGTTCGCGCGACCGAGGCGCTGAAGAGCGGCAAGCCGCTGCTGGAGAGTGAGCCGCTCGGGGCATCCGATCCCGCCCTGTTTACCGCCTGGGTGATGAGTTGCGTGAGTCGGGGGGATGCGGTCGAGATCCGCCGCCTCGGTGCCCCGGCTGCGGGCGTAACCGATGAATTCGGGCGTTCGGCGCTGTCCTTCGCCGCCCAGCATGGACAGTTGGGCGCGGCGGCGGCCCTGATCGAATTGGGCGCGGAGGTACGCGCGACGGATCGCTTCGGCACGACGGCGCTGATGCTGGCGGCGGAGCAAACCGAGCCCGCACTCGTCGAGCTGCTGTTGGGGAAGGGCGCAGACAGTCAGGCGCTCGATGCCGAGAAGCGCACGGCGCTCTTCTATGCGGCGCGGGCCGACCGACCCGCTGCGATCCAATCGTTGCTGCGCGCGGGCGCACTCCCCGGCGCCCGCGATGAGCGCGGTTACACGGCGCTCGATGCCGCGCTCACGGTCGGCGCCGATGCCGCGGCCGCAGAACTGCGCGCACAGGGCGTGCAGCACACCATTGCCGCCGGGCCCGCCTCGCATCAGGCCGGAAAGTTCGACCCCGCTCATCCCGGAGATTTGTATCGAGGATGGGCGCCCCTCGCCGTTGCCGTATCGCGCGACGATACCTCCGCGGTCGACCAGTTGCTCGCGGCGGGCGGCGACGCGAACCTGCGCCTGCCGCAGGGGGATCCGCTGATCCGAGCCGCGATGGACGCGCACGCGCTCGGCAGCCTTGCGCTGTTGTTGAAGCGCGGCGCAAGGCCCACGGCGCAGGATCATTCCGGGCACAGCGTGCTGTGGCTTGCGGCAACGCGCGGCGATCTGATCGTGCTTCAGGCGCTGCTTGAGGATGGAGTACCCGCGGATGCGCATGCTGTCGATGAGCAGCGCCCCCTGCTCGCCGCGCTGCGTGCCGCGAAATCCGACGGCGCCCGTCTGCTGCTCGATGCCGGGGCCAGCATCGATGCCTCGGACGGCCAGGGCCACACCCCGCTGATGCTCGCTGCGGCGGCCGGCGAGGGAGCACTGGTGCGGACGTTGCTCGCTCATCACGCACAGGTGGATGCGAAGGACGATGTGGATCGGACCGCACTGTGGTACGCGGCATCGGCGGGTTCCCGCGACATCGTGACTGCGTTGCTGGGCGCCGGAGCGCGGCCCGACAGCCTCGATGCCCGCGGGCTTTCGCCGTTGCATGCCGCGGCCGGGCAGTCGAACGCGGCGGTCCTCGAGCCGCTGCTGGCCGCCGGTACGGTGATCGATCGGCGCAGCCTTTTAGGCGATACTCCGCTGCTGATCGCCGCGGCAGGCGGCCACGACGAGGTTGCCCAGGCACTGCTTGCCCGCTCTGCCGGTCTCGACCTTCAGAACAGCGCCGGCGATACCGCGCTCATCGCTGCGAGCCGCGGTGGCCATTCCCGCATCTGCCATCTGCTGCTCGCGGCGGGCGCGAATCGCGCGCTGCGCAACGGCTCGGGCGTGTCGGCCGAAGATGTTGCGAGCGGGCGCGGATTCGCATCGATCGCCCGCGAGCTCGCGGGCAAAACCTGAATCAATAGGCGTAGTAGGGTCCGGTGTAGAGGCCTGCAGTCCGTTGATTGATGCCGACATAGACGGCGCGGCCATAGAAGAACGGCATGCCCCAGGTGAAGGTGGTGGATCCGCCACCGCCTCCGAGGTCGATGAAGGCGGTGGCGCCGGCGACGAAACTGTTCGGATCGGCGAGGGCGAAGTCGACCGTGCTCGTCGTGGCATTGGCGCCGACTCCGGTGTTCACGGCGGACAGGCTGAGAGGCGCAACGGCGGGACAGTAATAACCGACGAACGCTCCGCTCGCGCATACCGCGATGGTCGGATCGCTGAAAGCATACGAATCCGTTCCCGAGTCGATCAACCCTGGAATGCCCGTGGCGGCGCCGTTATAGGCTGTCCTGAAATCGCCGGCGGTGTCGGTGCCGAGCACCGTGATGCCGGAGGAGGGCAGCGGATTGTCGGACTGGGTCGCGATCCCGAACACCAGGGTTCCCTGGACGGTGGGGTCGCCGTTGGCACTTTGCAGATTGGGCAGCGTTACGATCACCCCATTGTTGTCGGCTGCGAATAAGGCCACGGGGTTCGTGACCTGATCGGTCAGCGCCACTTTCTCGGCTGCGCAGACTCCAGCGGCTGTACAGCCAAAGTAGAGCGGCAGAGGCGTGGCGGGGGCAACGCAGGCCTGTCCGCAATCCTGCTCGAACACGCCGATGCCCAGCACGCCGTTGGCGGCAAATCCCGAGACTCCATTGATCAGCGTTCCGTTCGCCCCGCAGGTGGCGGGAGCGGGCGCTCCGCTCGAGGTATCGTTCATCACCTGAACCGGCAACTTCGCGGCGGTCTCACCGGCCAGGTGCACGTCGGCGAGGGCCACCGGCCCCCAGGTCTGACCCCCGACGAAGCTCATGCATTCCTCGAGGGTGTTGCCCGCCGAGTCGCTCAGCGGGCTGAGCGCGATCTTTTGTGCGGCGAGCACGGAAGCCACCAGCCGCAATCCGTTCGAACCCGTGTCGAGCAGCACGTGGTCGATGTTTGCGCATTGAGTCTGGCTGCCGCTGACGCAGACGTTGACCGTGACGTACGCATGGTTGACGGCGCCGCCGGCGACTCCTGGGCCGGAGTCGACGACCAGCATGACCACGTTCGGCACTGGGGCCGGCGCGCCATTGACGGCCGGGGTGCCGGTGCCACCGCGACACGCCGCGAGGAGGCTCGCCGCCACGCATAGCCCGAGCCCGAGTCCGAGCGACGAGCATCCCTGGATGCCGCGGGTGCTCATTGCAGCTCCGACGCCGTCACGCCGACGGGCAGCTCGGCGGGGAGGTACGCGAGTCCGTGATAGGCACGCAGATGGCCGCTGGACTCGACCACGATCGGTGGCGAGTCGATGCGCACCGAGCGGTGCAGGCCGGCGTGGTTGAGCGTGGCAAGCGCATCGGTGTAGCGACTGAAGTAGGAGCCGAGCAGCAGCCGTAAATCGGGAAAAACGGGACCACTCCAGCTCACGGCGAACACCACGCCGCGAGCGTTCGAGAACTCGTGGATATCCAGCGAGGATTCGCCGGCGATCTGGCGGACCATATAGGCCGGTGAGAAGCGGGTGATTTGCGTGCCTCCCAGGTTGGCAGCATCTGCGTCGATGCTCGCGAGGTCGCCGCCCAGAGAGGCCCAGGCCGGCGAACCAAAAGCGGCGACCAACCCCAACGAGGCGATACCCAGCTTAAGAATCCAGTGATCCATGTGTCGATTTTGCAACATCGGCAGCTGCGGTGGAGAATGTCACCCTTCGGCGACAGCCTGCAGTGCAGCCCGCTCGATGGCGCGGAACGCAACTAGCCCGTCGCCCGCGCCCACGTCGATCAGGGTCATGCCGGGAGAAATCCCGTCCTTGTCGAGCACGCGATCCGCGTACTGCAGCACGAATGAGTCCCCCCAAGGCCGCCACCCGATACAATATGGGCCAGCGGGGCCTGACCCCGGTCGAGGTGCGCGGATGCGTCGGCAATGTGATCGTACCCGGGCTCGCGCTCCGTGGGCCTGCGGCATCGGGTTGATGCTGTCATCGGCTGCAAGCGCGCTGTCATCGGCTGTAAGCGCCGAGCTGCCTCATGCGCCGCCGCCGGCCGTCTGGCCGGACACCTTCCTCGCGCGCGTCGAAGCGCTGGCGCTGCTGGAGACCTTCAAGGATGAGTTGCTGACGCATGACAGCGCCACGGCGACCCTCGAGCATTGGTGCGACGTTCATCAGCTGGCATCGCCCGCGAGCATCATCGCCGAGCGAATGCCCCTGGAAAAGCCGCTTGCGCCCGAACATCGCCGAGAGTTGCGGATCGGCCGCGCGGAGAGCGTTCGGTACCGGCGCGTACGACTGCGCTGCGGTCCGATGGTCTTATCGGAGGCGGACAACTGGTATGTACCCGCGCGGCTGACCACCGAGATGAACCGGCAATTGGACCATTCCGACGCGCCCTTCGGCAAGGTCGTGCAGGAACTTCATTTTCAGCGTCGCACGCTCTCCTCCGAGCTGCTCTGGCGGCCCTTGTCCGAGGGCTGGGAGATGATGCCCGCGGTGGCCGGCAACCCAGCCGCCGCGCTCGTTATCCCGCACGCGCTGCTCGAGCATCGGGCCTTGCTGACGTTGGCGGACGGCACGCCGATCAGCGAAGTGGTCGAGACCTATACGAGCGATATATTGGCATTTCCGGTTTCGCTGCCGCAGCCGTGACCGGTACCGCGGCCGCGGACGCTGACGGCTAACTCTATTGCCCCTCGGTGCGGCATGAGGGCAACGGCGTGCGAGAATACGAGCGAGGACAAGCGGAGGCTCGCCATGGTTCGTCGCTACATCAGTTCGGGATCGACCTTCGAATCGCAGATCGGCTATTCGAGAGCCGTCGTGGACGGCGACTGGATTTTCGTGTCCGGAACGACCGGCTTCGACTACGCGACCATGTCGCTCGTCGACGATGTGGTCGGGCAGGCGGAGAAGGCGCTGCTCAATATCGAAGCCGCTCTGCGCGAGGCCGGGTCGAGCTTGGCCGACGTGGTACGGGTGACGTACATACTGCCGGACCCCGCGGAATTCGAGAAATGCTGGCCCGTCCTGCGCAAGTATTTCGCGGTCAGCCGGCCGGCGGCCACCATGATCAGCGCGGGACTCGTCGACAAGAGGTTGCGCATCGAAATAGAGGTGACGGCGCGGCTCCGCACATCCTGATGGCGTTTCAGACAAAGCGCGGTATCGGGCCGTCCTGCGGCGTTACGTCGTTTCCGAGATCGAAAAATACCTCGTCGACATAACACCACGCCCATCCCTCGGGCGGATCGTAACCCTCAATGAGCGGGTGCCGGGAAGAGTGGAAGTGCTTCGTGGCGTGCCGCCCCGGGGATTGATCGCAGCATCCGACATGCCCACAGGTGCGACATAAACGCAGGTGCACCCACTCACCGCCGATCTTCAAGCACTCTTCGCAACCGCGCGCGCTCGGCTTGACGTGCATGATCTGATTGCGGTGCGAACAACCCTGCTTCGCCATCGGGGCCTCCGTGGATTGATATCCGGCTGAATCTATTTTAGTCCGGGCGCTGCCGCGATTGAAAGCGCCGCTGCGGGGCGCTGTTACTCATGCGCTGCCCGCGATGTGACGCGTTGCAGGAAATCGGTCGTTTGTTCGAGGGCCGGCGTGCGCCACCGGGTCACGAGCGTGAACGAGGCGATGGTATCGGCGTGACCTCGCTTGGGGTACAGATGGGTTTCGACCTGCGCGCCATCCGACAACAAGGCGTCGCGCATTTTTTCCGTGTGTGAGGGATACACGACTTTGTCCGCCATCCCATGCAACAAGAGGGTGGGCGGCGCGTGAGAGCTCGCAAAACGCACCGGCTGCCAGTCCTTCGCCGTGTACGGGGCCGCGAAGATCGCGTGCAGCGTCGTAGTGTCGGGAACGAGGGCATACGGGCCGGACAATCCGATGAGGCCCACGATCGAGTCACGCCTTGCGCCTGCCGCTCGCAGGTAGTCGTCGTTCAACGCGAGCAACGCCGCCGTGTGCGCACCCGCCGAATGGCCCATCAAGACGATTCGATCCGCATCTCCTCCATACTCTCGCGCGTGCAACTGCACCCAGGCCACCGCCTGCGCGCCATCCTCGACGAAAGCGGGGAACTTTACTTGCGGGTACAGCCGATAGTCCGGAATAACGGTCACGAAGCCGCGCGCTGCGAGCGCCGCCCCGACAAAGGCGTATTGAGATTTGCGCCCCGTGCTCCACGAGCCGCCATAAAAAAATACCACGACGGGGCGCCCTTGAGCTCTCTTCGGGGAGAAAACGTCCAGGCGCTGGCGCGCATCATCGCCATAGGGAAGATCGCGAACCCGCGACACCGAGGCATAGGATACGGGCGCGTTCGCCACCCAGAAATCGAGGCTGCTGCAGCCGGCGAGCGGGCCCAGCAGGAGCGCTGCGAGCAGGAGTCCGCACGGGCAGGACGGAGGGGTGCGAAGCGGCACGCGTCAGCTGACGTTATTGAACTGCGTGACGTGGTAGTAGGCGTTGGCACCCAAGTCGGCCGGGATCGTCCTTCGCAGCTCGTCGAGCAGATTGGTGAAGATGCGACTCGGGGAGAGCGTGTCGTCCTCGACTTCATAGACGCCTTGATAGTCGCCCAACCTCGCCGGCGGGGCACCTCCGGCCGGGTCGTAGTAATAGAGATCGGCTGTGTAGAAATAAAAGCGGGTCATGGGAACGCTCGTTTCGCGGCCGCGAGCCGGAGAGTTTAGCGCGTCATCGCACGAACGTCGCGCGGCGCAGGGCCGTAAACCCAGGCTGAACAGTCCTCTATCAGGTTGAGATCATTGGATTTCGCCCCCATGGAGACGGGGATGAACCCCTATTCCCTTCTCGATCTTTCTCCCATCGCACTCGGGAGCTCCCCCGCTCAATCGTTCCGCAACACCCTTGATCTGGCTCGGCACGCCGAAGGTTGGGGTTACCGGCGCTTCTGGCTCGCCGAGCACCACGGCATGCCCGGGATCGCCAGCGCAGCGACGGCCGTGCTGATCGGACACGTGGCGGGCGGCACGTCGACGATCCGGGTGGGAGCCGGGGGCATCATGCTGCCAAATCATTCCCCGCTGGTGATCGCTGAGCAGTTCGGTACCTTGGAGTCGCTGTATCCGGGGCGCATCGATTTGGGCCTCGGGCGAGCACCGGGTTCCGACCAGCGGACCGCGCAGGCGCTGCGGCGCAATCTGGCCTCCGATGCAGACGAGTTTCCGCGCGACGTCTTGGAACTCGCGGACTACTTCTCGGCTGAGCCACGCCAGGCCGTCCGTGCGATTCCGGGTACCGGACTTCAGGTGCCCCTCTGGATCCTGGGGTCCAGCCTGTTCGGTGCGCAGGTCGCTGCCGCACTGGGGCTTCCCTACGCCTTCGCCTCACATTTCGCGCCCGCTCAGATGATGGCGGCCATTGCCACTTACCGAGCGCAATTTAGGCCTTCCCCGCAGCTCGCGCGGCCCTACGTCATGCTCGGGTTCAACGTCTTCGGCGCCGATACCCTCGAAGAGGCGCAGTATCTGGCAACCTCGATGCAGCAGGCGTTCGTCAATCTTCGCAGCGGCCGGCCCTCGCAACTTCCGCCGCCGAGCGAAGGATATTTGAAAGGAATCGGGCTCCCCGAGCGGGCGCTATTGGAGCAGGTGCTGTCGTGCGCTTCGATCGGCTCGCCCGAGATGGTGCAGTCGGATCTGTGCGGTTTCTTGAAGCGCACCGGGGCGGACGAGCTGATGATCACCTCACAGATTTTCGAGCACCGAGCGCGGCTGCGATCCTTCGAGATCGCGGCGCAGGCACTGAAGGTCCAATAGCGACATGGAGTTACACCATCAAATTCAAATTCGGATCCATACGGAGACTGATGCACGAGCCTCCCGGTAAGGTCAGTCCCGTTCGGAGTTGAGTTCGTCCATGTCAGCCTGCATGCGCCGCTTGTACTCATCAGACCAGTGAGCGCCGGGCTTTTGTTCAGTCTTTTTTCCCGCCGCGGGGGTGGGCGCTGACTTGCTTGATTCCGGCGGTTTACGCGCTGGGACCTTCAGCTTGAGTGTGCGGCGCGGAACGGGGGGCGACGAAGAATCAGAATCATTCATACGGTAGCTTGGCGGAAGACAGATCGATAGTGTTTGGAGGTTTGGCGATTTTAGCCAACCCTCATGACATCTGTACAACTCTTTTACAATGCAGCTTCGCCGCTGCCTCGAGCGCCGCCCCTCCTCCTGCCGCACCCGCCTATCGCGCATCGCGGCCGATCTGGCGACCGCGATGCGCTTCCGAGGTGGCTATTCGTGGAATACCCGTCGCGCGGCGCCAATCGCACCGTCGATATGGCCGATCGCGCGATTGCGTAATCCGTCGGCGAACCCGTTGTCTTCTTCCAGGGCAATATCCGCGCGTGCCTTCCGGAGGAATTGCAGCGCTTGATGAATTCGACCGCGATTGTCGGCGTGATCGTCCACGGGTGGGCGATCGTTGGGGTTCTTGCCGTCGTCGAATGCCGCCTGTCTGATGTCATTGATGGCCGCATCGATCTGACGCACTGACTCTCCTTCATCGGCGGTCTGCGCCCAGTCGCCCGGTCGGTGCTCGATCATCCAACGCGCCGCTCGCAAATCGGAGAGCGCATGCAGGTACGCGGGGTGACGCGCGGGCGCCTGAGCGACCACAATGCGTGCAGGCGGGGGCGGAGGCGGGGGCGGAGGCGGGGGCTGCGCCACAGCGCAGCCGGCGATCGCGGCCGAGCCAGCCACGGCCAGAAGTGCAATGTTGAATCTGACAGAATGCGACATGTTGTCTCCCTGAGTGATCAATGAACGAGATCGCTGCCGGGGTAGGAACGTCTGCGATGGCCTCCAGAGGACGCATATGAAGCAAATGTAACGCGAGCGGATCGACCCTTGCGCTTTGGCGGGCACCCTTGGATACTCCGCCGAGGGGGGCAAATACGGCAAGAAGCGGCGATCCTGGTGGTCGTTGCAACTGGCCCTGAGCGCAGAAGCGCGAAAAACGACCTGAGCGGTGTTAATAGAATCGTTTGATACCCGTACGGGCGCGGCGGCGGCGACCAGCGACGGCAGTCACTCCGGGAGCGGGTCTCGGAGTCGTCTTTTTGGACCGATTTTTGCTGCCGCGACGCTCGTGACGCCGAGCGTGGTCGCCTCGTTGGCTACGGTGTCGCTCTATCACCCATCGGCTGCGGCCGTTACGCCGTGGACTCCCTCAGGCGCCGGATGGTGGTCCGCTCAATACGCGGTGATGAGCATCGGGCTTGCGGGCCTGGTCGCCAGCATTGCTCTGGCGCTCTATCACTGGTCGCCGGCTCGCCGGTTGCTTCACCTGGGCTTGTTCAGCATCTTGCTGGAGCTCTTTTATCGGTTCGCCTACGGCGGTGCCGTATCGCCCGGCGTGCTGTTGTCGGTGCCGGAAACCAGTCAACGCGAGACCCGCGAGCTGCTCGCAGGTCACCCGCTGCTCACCGGATCTCTCGCCCTGGTCGCGATGCTGTCGATCTGCGCGCTGGTTTCGTCGTGGCGTTCCGATATTCGCGTTGCTCCGCTCCGCTGTCTGAAAGTGGGCGGCGCGTCATTGGCGTTGATGCTCGCCTCCTTGCTCGTGGGCGCCTATAAGCTCGGGGTTACCGGACCACTGTGGACCCTCGCGCTGGCGGAGGCTCGCGCAACATTTCCATTCGATGTCGCCGCCGCTATCGGTGAAGTGGCGATCGGCGTGGGCGACACGCAGCGCCTCGCATCGGCCCGGGCAAAGTTCCAGTTTTCGAACGTCCGTAGGATTGGAGCGGCCTCACGCCAAGAGTCGGAAGTTTATGTAATCATCCTCGGCGAGACCTCTCGTCGCCGGAACTGGTCGCTTTATGGCTATCCGCGTGCCACCACCCCGCGCCTTGAGGCCATCAAAAGCGATCTGATCGTGTTCGAGCGAATGAGCTCCAACGCAACCAACACGATATTGAGCGTGCCCCTCGCGCTCACGCGGGCGACTCCAACGACCCACGCTGTGGCGCGCCGGGAAAAATCGATCGTTACGCTCTTGCGGCAAGCCGGATTCGAGACCTTCTGGATCTCCAACCAGGAGCGATCGGATGTCTTGTTGAACCCGATATCTCAGATCGCGCGTGAAGCCGACCACGTCTCCTTTCCCGAGGATGTTGAACCCGTCGCGCCGAGCGATGGCTACGATTCCAATCTGCTTGGCAGGCTGAACCAGGCCATGTCGCGACTGGCAGCGGATGGGAAGGCGGTTTTTTTTCTGCACATGGAGGGAAGCCACTTCGGCTACAAGGAACGGTATCCGGCCACGTTCGCGGCATTTCGAGCAGGGCAACACGCGCCGCGATCCTTGCCTGCGAGGCAGGCGGAACTTCTCGACGAGTACGACAACAGCATTTACTTCACAGATTACAATGTTCGCGGCATCATCGACCGCCTGGCCCGTTGCGGCTGCAAGGCAGGTTTGATCTTCTTCTCCGACCACGGGGAACGGCTGTTCGACAACGGCCTGAGCGATGGCGACTTCGGGCACGGATTCCCAGCTGTGTCCCGACCGGAAATCGAAGTCCCATTCTTCATGTGGTTGTCGCAGACGTATCAACGTGAATATCCAGCGTCGGTGCAGCGCCTGAAGTCCAATGCCGGGTCCGCCGCCGAGTTGAGCAACCTGTTCGAGACGATCACCGATCTGACTGGCGTCCAATACGAGAATCGGGCAGCGGCACGCAGCTTGTTCTCCGATGGTTTTCAACCGCCACGGCAATTGCAGGTGCTGAACACCGAGGAGAAGACCATATCGCTGCCACCGGAGGTTGTGCCGGCAAGCGGCGACGGCCCCTAGGGCTCCGGTAACTCCGCTTCGGGCTCCGCGACGGGCGGATGACCCAGGGGCAGGGTGAACGTGAACAGGGCGCCGCCCCCCGGCCGATTGCGCCCCGCGATGTTTCCGCCATGAGCGTCGATGATGGCCCGGCAGATCGGCAGGCCAAGGCCGACGCCGGGTGTCGCCGATTCGCGCTCGCCTCTCGCGAACTTTTGAAACACGTCCTCTTCGCGCCCTTTGGGCAGGCCCGGGCCATCGTCCGCTACGGACACGTTCAGATACCCGTCAACAGCGTCCGCAGACAATGTGATGGACGTGCCGGCCGGCGTGTATTTGGACGCGTTCTCGAGAAGATTGACCAGCACCCGCTCGATCAGCACGGCGTCGAATCGCACCAGCGGTAGATCGCGCGGAATTCTCAAAGTCACGTTATGAGCCTTGAGCACGAGTTGCATCGCAGCGAGCGCCGCACCCACGACTTCTTCGAAAGACTGCCATTGCAGATTGAGGGTCACATCGCCGCTTTCGATGCGCGCCATGTCGAGGAGATTGGTCACCAAAGCGCTCATGCGGCGCGACTCGTCCTGAATGGACGCCGCCGTCTCCCGTTGTTCCGCCGACAGCGGGGGCTTGCTCAAGGCGAGCACATCGGCAAGGCCGATCAACACCGTGAGCGGCGTGCGCAAGTCGTGCGAGAGTGCAGCCAGCAGCGAATTTCGCAGCCGCTCCGACTCCATGCTGACGACCGCGTTTTGCGCGATGTCTACATAGTGGACGCGCTCGAGTGCGATGGCGATCAGCGCGGCAAAGGTGTCCAGCAGCCGGCGCTGCTCGGGTATCCTAAATAAACGGCGGTTTTGCGCCTTGATCGCCAGCACGCCGCGTGCATCCAGGGGCGCGCGCAACGGAATATAAAGCACCTCGCTCCCCGGCAGCGTGTCCGTGCCGAAGCCCGCTGGTTGTCCTTTGTCGAAGGCCCACTGGGCAATGCCGAGATCCACCTGCAGCGCGCCTGGATCCCGGGAGGTCATGGCGGCCAGGTGCGAGTCCGCATCCGGCAGAAGCAGTACCGCCTGTGCCCTGAAGGTTCGCTCGATCGATTCGCCGCTGATGGCCACCACCTGGGCGATCTGTACCGCACCCGATAAATCCCGCGCAAATTCGTACAGCGACTCGGCGCGTTCCTGGCGGTGGGACGCTACGCGGGCTTGAAACCGCAAGCCTGCGGTAAGCTGGCCGGTGATCAGACCGACGGCCAACATGATGAAGAACGTGAGCAGATATTGAACATCGTTGACCGCAAAAGCGAAGCGCGGGGGCACGAAAAAGAAGTCGAAGGCGCCGACGCTCAACACAGCCGCGAGGGCGGCAGGCCCCCGCCCCAGCTGCACCCCGACGAGGACTACGCCCAGGATGAACACGGCGACGATATTGGCGGGGTCGAAGCGCACGGCAAGCGGCAGCGCGGCGACGGATATGCCGATGCAGGTCAGCGTCGCCCAGAGGTAGCGAAGGCCCTTCATGCGGCGCCGTTCGGAAGAGTCCACCGGAGAGTCCACGGCGAAACGGCGTACCGGCACGCCGCCGTTGGTCGCGTTGGATTGACCGATTTCCACGAGGTCGATGTCCGGCGCGAGCAGCGCGAGTCGTTGGCCGTGCGAGCGTTGCCAGGGCCACAGGCGTCTCGTGGGATCACGACCGATGACCAGTTTCGAGAGGTTGTGATCACGAGCGTAGGCGATCACGCTCTCGGCCACCTGCGCATGGGCGATCACCGCCGTGGTGGCGCCAAGCTCCTGTGCGAGGCCCAAGGTCGCAAGGATTTTTTCGCGGCGTGCGGGGGGCAGACGCTGCAGGCTGGGTGTTTCGACGTACAGCGCATGCCAGTCGGAGTTTAGCTGGCTCGCCAGGCGCGCCGCGGCGCGTACCACGCGCTCCGCCCCTTCGCCCGGCCCAATGCACGTCAATATGGCGTTTCCGGTCTTCCAGACTGAGCCGATTGCCTTGTCGACGCGATACGCCTGTACGTCGCCCTCGACCCGGTCCGCGGTGCGGCGCAGCGCGAGTTCGCGCAGCGCCATGAGATTGCCCTTGCGGAAGAAATTGCTGGCGGCTCGCTCGGCTTGATGCGCGACGTAGACTTTTCCCGCCTTCAGCCGCGCCAGCAGCTCCTCGGCCGGGATGTCGACCAGCACGACCTCATCGGCCTGGTCGAAGACCGTGTCCGGCACGGTCTCCCAGACGCGAACGTTGGTGATGCCGCCGACCACGTCGTTGAGGCTTTCCAGATGCTGCACGTTGAGGGTCGTGAACACATCGATGCCGGCGGCGAGCAGTTCTTCGACATCCTGCCAGCGTTTCGGGTGACGCATGCCGGCAACGTTCGAATGCGCCAATTCATCGACCAGGATCAGCGCGGGTCGCCGCTCGAGCGCCGCATCCAGGTCGAATTCCTTGAGCTCCTTGTCTCGATAGGCCACGACTTTGAGCGGAATCTGTGGCAGACCGTCCAGCAGGTCCGCGGTTTCGGGCCGCCCGTGAGTTTCAATGACGCCGACGACGACATCGCGCCCGTCGCCGAAGAGCTTGCGGGCACCCGCAAGCATCGCATAGGTTTTACCGACGCCCGCGGATGATCCAAAATAGATTCTGAGCTTGCCGCGGTCCGCGTCCGCCTCTTGTTGCTTGACCTTCGCCAGCAGTTGATCCGGATCCGGACGCTGAGCGTTATCGCTGCTCATCGCCGATTAAAGAGCAAGGTCGAGATTCAAATTGAGCATCAGGACGTTCACCCGGGCCTCGCCCAATACGCCCCATTGCGGATTCTCGATGTGCGCCAGGACCAACTGGCGGACCTTGTTGGGATCGAGGTTCCGCGCGTGCGCCACCCGGGCCACTTGATACAGCGCTGCCGCTGGACTGATGTGCGGATCAAGACCGCTCCCCGAGGCGGTCACGAGGTCCACGGGGATGGGAAGCGTATTGCCGGGATCAGCGGCCTTCAACACGTCGATCCGCGCCTTTACCGCGTCCAGAAGCGCCGGATTGGTCGGCCCAAGATTCGATCCTCCCGAGGCCAGACCGTTGTTCGGCATGGGTGAAGTGGCGGATGGCCGACCCCAGAAATCTCGGGGCTCCTGGAAGGCTTGACCGATCAGCGCGGATCCCACGACCTTTTGATCGCGGGTCACCAGGCTCCCCGCAACTTGGTTAGGGAATGCCACTCGTCCGATTCCCGTCATGACCATGGGGTAAACGAAGCCGGTGACCGTGGTCAGGAGCGTGAAGATCACCAGCAGCGGTCGCAACGTTGCACTCATGACGGCAGTCTCCAGCTATACCAGGCGCAGCGCCGCGAGCGCCATGTCGATGATTTTGATGCCCGCGAAGGGTACTACGATGCCGCCCACCCCGTAGATCAAAAGATTTCGCCGCAGCAACGCCGCGGCCCCCAGGGCGCGGTATTTGACGCCTTGCAGCGCCAGCGGAATCAGGGCCACGATGATCAGGGCGTTGAAAATCACGGCTGAAAGGATGGCGGAGTTCGGGCTCGTCAAATGCATCACGTCGAGGGCGGCGAGCTGAGGATACGTGGTGGCGAAGGCAGCCGGTATGATGGCGAAATATTTGGCCACATCATTGGCGATGGAGAACGTCGTCAGCGACCCTCGGGTGATCAAGAGCTGCTTGCCGACCTCGACGATTTCGATCAATTTGGTGGGGTTCGAATCGAGATCCACCATGTTGCCGGCTTCTTTGGCGGCCTGAGTACCGGAATTCATGGCAACCGCCACGTCGGCCTGGGCGAGGGCGGGCGCATCGTTGGTTCCATCGCCCGTCATGGCCACCAGCCGGCCACCGCCCTGGTACTGCCGAATCAGCTTCAGTTTGGCTTCCGGCGTCGCTTCGGCGAGAAAATCGTCGACACCCGCCTCGGCGGCGATCGCCGCGGCGGTCAGTCGGTTGTCGCCGGTGATCATGATGGTCTGGATGCCCATCCGGCGCAGCTCGCCAAAGCGCTCTTTGATCCCGCCCTTGACGATGTCTTTCAGCTCGATGACCCCCAGCACGCGACCGTCGTCGGCCACTACCAGCGGCGTGCTGCCTTTGCGCGCGACCTCCTCAACCTGCCGCGAGACCGCATCGGGGAACCTCGATCCCTTCGCCTCGAGATAATGCCGTATGGCGGACGCCGCTCCCTTGCGTACTTCACGCGCGCCGATGTTGACGCCACTCATGCGGGTTTGCGCTGAAAATGGCACGAACGTGGCGGCAAGCTCGTTCATGTTACGTTCGCGCAGGTTGAAGCGTTGCTTCGCCAACACCACGATGCTCCGGCCTTCGGGGGTTTCATCGGCGAGCGAGCTCAATTGAGCGGAGTCGGCGAGTTGCTGCTCGGTCATCCCGTCCGCCGGTATGAACGTCGCGGCCTGACGGTTGCCGAGCGTGATGGTCCCCGTCTTGTCCAGCAACAGGACGTCGACATCGCCGGCCGCCTCGACCGCTCGTCCGGAGGTTGCGATCACATTGGAGGCCATCATGCGGCTCATGCCGGCAACTCCGATCGCAGAGAGCAGGCCGCCAATGGTGGTCGGGATCAGGCACACCAGGAGTGCGACCAAGACTGTGATGGTCACCGGCATGCCCTGTTTGGCGACCGCCACGCTGAAAGTGGAGAAGGGCAGCAGCGTCGCGGTCGCCAGGAGAAACACCAGCGTCAGCGCAATCAGCAGAATGGTCAGCGCAATTTCGTTCGGCGTCTTCTGGCGCTTCGCCCCTTCGACCATGGCAATCATCCGATCGATGAAGGCTTCGCCCGGATTCACGCCGACGCGTACGACCAGCCAATCGGACAGTACCCGGGTTCCGCCGGTTACCGCGCAAAAATCCCCGCCGGCCTCGCGCACCACCGGAGCGGATTCTCCCGTGATCGCACTCTCATCCACGGATGCAATCCCCTGTACGACCTCGCCGTCGGCCGGTATCACATCACCCGCCTCCACCAGGAAATGATCGCCCTTGCGCAGGTCCGAACCGGGAAGGGGGCTCCACCGGGAACCAAACTGCGGTGCGGCCAGTTTCTTTGCGGTGGTGAGCTGCTTCAAGCCACGCAAGGAGGCCGCCTGTGCCTTGCTGCGGCCCTCCGCGAGGGCCTCTGCGAAGTTTGCGAACAGCACCGTGAACCAGAGCCAGGCGGCGATGGCCAGAATGAACGTCGTCGGCGCCTCGCCCCGGCCGCTGAGTGCGTGCAGGAACAGAATCGAAGTCAAGATGCTTCCCACGAAAACCACGAACATCACGGGGTTGCGGACTTGTACCTTGATCGAAAGCTTGCGGAACGCATCCTTGACGGCCGGCCCGACCAGCGCGGAATCGAATAAGGACAATGATTGGCGAGCCACGGTAGCGTCCTCAATGAATCGCGTACAGCTGCAGATGCTCGACGATCGGGCCGAGCGCGAGCGCCGGCACGTAAGTCAGCGCACCCACCAGCACCACCGTGCCGACAAGCAGCGCGACGAACAGCAGCCCGTGGGTCGGCAGGGTTCCTGCGGTCGCCTCGACGCGCGTCTTTTTCGCCAGCGACCCGGCGATGGCGAGTACCGGTACGATGAATGCGAATCGACCGAACCACATCACCACCGCGAGCAGCGAATTGTAGAAGGGAGTGTTGGCCGACAATCCGGCAAACGCACTGCCGTTGTTGTTGCCCGCCGAGGAGAGTGCGTACAGGATCTCCGACAGCCCATGGGCTCCGGGATTGAATATCCCCAGCCGGCCTTGTGGGGTCATCACGGCAATGGCGGTACCCACCAATACCAGGAACGGCGTGACCAGGATGACGATCGAGGTCATCTTCATCTCGAAGGATTGAATCTTCTTGCCGAGGTACTCCGGCGTGCGCCCGATCATGAGACCGGCAATGAAAACCGCCATGATGGCGAAGATCACCATTCCGTACAGCCCCGAGCCGACACCGCCAAACACCACCTCGCCGAGCTCGATCAGCCACATCGGGACGAGGCCACCGAGGGGCGTGAACGAGTCGTGGGCGGAGTTCACGGCTCCGCAGGAAGCCGAGGTCGTGATGGTCGCAAACAGCGCCGAGGACACGATACCGAACCGGGTCTCCTTGCCTTCCATATTGCCGCCGGCCTGAAGCACGGAGTGAGACTGATCGACCCCCAGCGGCGCGAGCGCCGGGTTGCCCTGATTCTCGGCCCAGGTGGCGATGACGGCCATGACGACGAAAATGATCGTCATGGCGCCCAAGATCGCCCATCCTTGGCGGATATCTCCGACCATGCGGCCGAACACGAAGCAGAGCGCCGCCGGGATCAGGAACATGGCGATCATCTGCGCGAAATTCGTGAGCGGCGTCGGATTCTCGTACGGATGCGCCGAGTTCGCATTGAAGACCCCGCCGCCATTGGTGCCAAGCATCTTGATGGCCTCCTGTGAGGCGACCGGCCCCATCGGCAGCGACTGCGTCTGGGAAATCGCGGGCTCGGTAATCGGGGTGCCGTGCGCGTCCAACAGCGGCGCCCCCGAAGCGTCGAGCCTCGGATTGTCGTACCTCACGGTCTCCAGCGTGGTCACGTCGCGGTAGCCGTCGAAATTTTGAATGACCCCCTGCGCCATGAAAAGGACGGCCAGCACGCTCGATAGCGGCAGCAAGACATAGAGGGTGCTGCGGGTGATATCGACCCAGAAATTGCCGATGCCGTGCGCCGATCGGCGGGCGAAGCCGCGAATCAACGCAAAGGCCACGGCCATGCCCGTGGCCGCGGAGAGAAAATTCTGCACCGTGAACGCGAGCATCTGGGTCGCGTAGCTCATCGTCGACTCGCCGCTGTAGCCCTGCCAATCCGTATTGGTGACGAAGCTGATGGCTGAATTGAACGCGGAGTCGGTCGATACGTTGAGGAACTTTTGTGGATTCAGCGGCAGCCACGCCTGCAGGCGCTGCAGGGCGTATGCCGCCACCACACCGAGCGTGTTGAAGAGAACCAGGGTCACCGCATAGCGTGTCCAGGGCATGTCCTCTGCAACATCGACGCCCGCGGCCCTATAGAGCATCCGCTCGACGCGGCCGGCGATTCCGCCGATCTGCGCAGGTTTGGCGATCCGCGCGAGATAAATTGCGAGCGGATAGGCCAGCGCCAAGAGCACGGTGAGGAAAATCCCGAGCGTGAGCCATGCCTGAACCGTCACCTAGAGCTCCTCCGCCCGCACCAGCGCGATCACCAGATAAACGATCAACCCTAGAGTGACCGCGCCGCTCAGTACATAGGCCCACGTCATTTCGTCCGCTCCAAGGCGGCGCAGGCCGCGACGAGCGCGAGCGTGATTGCGAGAAGCCCGGCGACGATCAACAAGAAGATCATGTCCATCGCTCTCGTTCCTCCACCCCAAGACGCGGCTCGTGATGCACTCGGGTACTGTGCTCGGCTGGGCATGAATTTGCAGTAAAAATTGGCATGTCCGGTGTAAAAACGGTGTAAAGACAGTGGCCGAGTCGGCCGCAGACCCGGGCAGGCGACCGTGGGTCGCCTTTATTCCGCGCCACCGGCGCGGCTAGTGAACTGCGACGATGGGGTCCAATGAGCCGCCCAGCGCCTGGAACAGCGCAGCGGTATCGGCGTACCGATTGGCACGGGCTTGCACGAGGGAGATCTCGGCCTGTTGATAGGTCAGCTGGGCGTTCAGCAACGACAGGTAGGCTACCGATCCGAGTTCCAGCTGATGGTGTGCGACACCCAGGCTTTTCTGTGCCGCTTGCTCGGCGCGGCTCGCGGCCTGCAACGCGTCCGCATCGGCATCCAGGGCGTGCAGGGCATCGGCAACATTTTGAAATGCCGTTAGAACCGTCAGCCGATATTGCGCCCCGGCTTGATCCAAGGCGGCATCGGCTGCGCGCTTGCGATGAATCAGCGTACCGCCTTGGAACAGCGTCTGACTTGCGCTCGCGCCGATGCTCCAGAATCCGGTTCCGGCCTTGAACAGGTCGGCGAACACCGGCGCGGTGCTGCCGATATCGCCCGTGATGGTGATCTGCGGCAGCATGTTCGCAATGGCGACGCCGACCTGGGCGGTGGCGGCGTGCAGCTGCGCTTCGGCGGCGCGCACATCGGGACGACGCTCGATGAGCCGGGAGGGCACTCCGAGCGGCAACTCGAGCGGCAGCGTGAGCTCGGCGAGTTGCAGCTCCGGTGGCTTGAAATTGGCGGGCAAATGCCCGGTCAGTACCGCGAGCTGATCGCGGGCTTGATGCAATTGCTTGTGTAGCGGCGGCAGCGCGCTTTCGAGCTGCGCCAGCGCCGCTTCCTGCGCATAGACGTCGGCTTCGGCCACCGCACCGAGACTGAGCTGACGCTGCAGCACGGCCAGAGACTCGCGCTCGAGTCCGATCACCCGCTCGGTTCCGGCGATCTGATCGCGTAGCTGCGCCTCCTGGATCACGGCCGTCACGACGTTCGCCGTCAACGTGAGGTAGGTCGCATCGAGCTCGAAGCGGGCGGCCTCCGCCTGCGCCGACAAGGACTCCACCATGCGCCGATTCAATCCGAAGATGTCTGGAACGTAGGAGACGGTGACCTGGGGGGTGAAGAGGTTGTAGAGCGGCGTACCCGAATTCAAGGTGGGCGCGAGAACTCCGGTCGCGTCGCGCGAGCGCTGCGCATCGAAATTGGCCTGCACGAGCGGAAAATACGAGCCACGCTGAGCCGCCGTGTTCTCAAGCGCGAGGCGCAGTGCGCCTTGCGCGGACTGGACCTGCGGATTGGCTTTCAGCGCCTCATCCACCATGCCGTCGAGTTCACGCGAGCCAAATAGCGTCCACCAGTTTCGGGGCACATCCTGCTGGGTGAGAAATCTTTGCGCCGCCCCGCCGGGCCCGTCGGCAGACACCGTTTGGGGTTCGATGGGCTCCACGGTGTAGCGCTGCACGTCGGGAGCCTGCGGCCGGTGGAAGTTTGGACCCACGCAGGCACCGAGGGGCGCGATCAAAGCGCCGCAGACCCACCCCCACCGAGCCAGCCGGCCGCCAGGCCGCGCGGGCCCCGCGTGCGGTAAAGTTGCGTGATTCATGCGCCCGCCGCCCGCGGCGTCTCCTCGGGCAATTCCTGCGCGCGCGAAAACTTGAGCACCAGCACCGGGAGCACCAGCAGGATCAGCACTGGCGCGAGCAACATCCCGCCCACTACGACGAGCGCGAGCGGACGCTGCACCTGGGAGCCGATCCCGCTGGAAAAGGCCGCGGGCAACAAGCCTACGCAAGCCACGATACAGGTCATCATCACGGGCCGAAGCTGCGTGCGGCAAGTTTGCAACATCGCACCGAGCCGATCGAGGCCCGAATCGAGGCTCAGGTGATAATAGGACAGCACCAGAATCCCATCCATGGCCGCAATCCCGAACAGGGCGACGAAGCCGATCGCAGCCGACACGCTGAATGGGGTGCGGGTGACCCACAACGCAAATATTCCGCCGAGCAGCGCCATGGGGATGACGCTTGCCGCGAGCAGGGCATCGCGTAGGTTACTGAAATTCAAATACAGCAGGAGCACGATGAGCGCGATCGACAGAGGCACGGCCACGCCCAACCGCGCCGCGGCCTCCTGCAGGTTGCCAAACTCTCCCACCCATTCGAGGTGATAGCCGCCCGGCAACAGCACGGCGGTATCGACCGCGTGCTGAGCCTCGAGTACCGCGCCGCCAAGATCGCGACCGCGCACGCTGAACTTGATGGGCACGTATCGTTGTTGCTGCTCACGGTAGATGAACGCAGCGCCCGAGACCAGGCGCACATTGGCCACATCTTCCAGGAACACCTGGACATTGCCGCCGCCCGCGACGGCGGGGAGCGGGGTGGCGATCGGAATCTGGCGTATCGCCTGGAGGCTCTTGCGGTAGGGTGCCGCGAGTCGCACCATCATCGGAAAGTGGCGGTCGCTGGTTCCCTCATAAAGGTCGCCCGCGCTTTGACCGCCGATGGCGGTCTGAACGACGGCGTTGACGTCACCAGGCGCGAGGCCGTAGCGCGCCGCGCGCACCCGGTCCACATCGATTCGAATGGTCGGCTGCCCGAGGGAGCGCAGTACCGCGAGGTCCGTGATACCGGGAACTTTCGCGAGCACTCCCGCGATGCTGTCCGCGGTCTTCTCCAGGGTCTCGAGGTCATTGCCGTACACCTTGACGGAGTTCTCGCCCTTCACCCCGGATGCCGCCTCCTCGACGTTGTCCTGGATGTATTGGGAAAAATTGAATTCCACCCCTGGGAACTGCTCGCTGAGCGAATCCGTCATGTCCTTGGTCAGCTTGTCCTTGTCGACGCCCCGTGGCCATGCATCGAACGGCTTGAGCGGCACGAAGAACTCCGCGTTGAAATAGCCCGTGGCATCGGTGCCATCATCCGGCCGCCCGTGCTGGGACACCACCGTTTCGACTTCCGGATATTTGGCCATGAGCGCGCGCATGCGATCGACGTAGGTATCGCTTTCCTCCAGAGAGATCGATTGCGGAAAGGTTGCGCGCACCCACAAGTTCCCCTCCTCGAGCTTGGGTAGAAACTCCAGGCCAAGAGAACGCACGGCGACCACCGCCAGGAGCGCGAGCAGCGCGAGCCCCGCAAAGGTCACGATGCGATTTGCCAGCACGAATTCGAGCGTCGGCTCGTACAGGCGACGCAGAAAGCGGACCACCGGCGTTTCGCGCTCCTGCACCTTCGAAGGGAACAGGATCAGGCTGAGCGCGGGGGCAACCGTGAAGGTGGCGATGAGTCCGCCTGCGATGGCGTACGCATAGGTCTTCGCCATGGGTCCGAAGATGTGACCCTCGATGCCGGAGAGGGTGAACAGCGGCACGAAACCGGCAATAATGATGGCGGCGGCGAAGAATATCGATTGACTCACTTCGGCGGCCGCCATGGAAATCGTGCCGCGCTTTCCGCTGAACCCGGAGGAGCGCACGCGTATGCGATGCAACACACTTGGGCCCTGACCCAGATGCGCGGCGCTCTCCGCGAGGTGGCGAAAGATGTTCTCCACCATGATCACGGTGGCGTCCACCACCAGGCCGAAATCGATCGCGCCCACCGACAAAAGATTGGCCGACTCACCGCGTAGTACCATCAACCCGATGGCGAAAGACAGTGCGAACGGGATGGTCATGCTGACGATCACGGCGCTGCGGATGTTGCCGAGAAACGCCCATTGCAGCAGGAAAATGAGCGCGATGCCTGCCACCATGTTGTGGAGCACGGTGTGCGTCGTGACGCGGATGAGATCGCTGCGGTCGTAAATTCGCTGGATGCTGACGCCGGGTGGCAGAATGCCGCTGCGGTTGATGTTGTCGACTTCCGCCTCCACTCGCTTGATGGTCGGAATGCTCTGCGCGCCCCGCCGCATGAGCACGATGCCCTGCACAATGTCGTTCACGTCGTTGTATCCGGCGATGCCCAGCCGTGGAAGATTACCGATGGTGACGGTCGCCACGTCGCCCACGACCACCGGCGCTCCTTGATTGCTGGCGACCATCGTGCGGCGGATGTCGTCGATGGAATGGATCAGTCCGACGCCGCGCACCACCGCGGATTGCGCTCCGAAATCGATGGTCTGGCCGCCCACGTTGATGTTGGCGTTCGACAAGGCCTGAAGCACCTGCGGCACCGAAAGCCCATAGCCGAGCAGCTTGCGCTGGTCGATGGCCACATCATAGGTCTTGGTCTTGCCGCCCCAGCCGGTCACGTCGATCACTCCGGGCACGGCCTTGAAACGGCGCTCCAGCACCCAGTCCTCCAGGGTCTTCAAGTCCGTGACCGAATAGTTGGGCGGCCCCACGACCCGGTAGCGGTAGATCTCGCCGATCGGGCTGGTCGGTGAGATTTGCGGCTGGGCTCCGTTCGGCAGATTGCCGAGCTGCGACAAACGATTGGTCACCCATTGCTCGGCCTGGTAGTAGGTGAAATCGTAAGTGAATTGGACCTTCACGTCGGAAAGCCCGAACAACGAAATGGTGCGGATTGCCTGCACGTTGGGAATGCCGGCCATCTGAATTTCAAGCGGGATGGTGATGTAGCGCTCGATTTCCTCAGCCGATTGGCCGGTGCTCTGCGTGACGATGTCGACCAGCGGGGGGACCGGGTCGGGATAGGCTTCGATATTGAGCGTGAGGAAGCTCGCGATTCCGGCGCCCAGCACCAGCACGAGCAGCACGACGATCAGCACGCGCTGGCGCAGGGAAAACGCGACGATCGCGTTCATGAGGCGCCGGATGCGGCCGCTTGATCGATGAAGAGGCCTCCCTTGATCACTACGTGTTCGCCGGAGGTGAGTCCGTCGGTCACCTCGATCAGCCCGTCGTCGCGCCGTCCGGTGTGCACGGCGCGGTAGGCCAGGGTGCCGTCCGGCTGCTCGACCCAGACATGCGCGGTCTCGCCTTCATAGACCACCGCCTCTTCGGGCACCGCCGGCGATTCGGAGGCCTCGCTCGTGACGATACGAAAGTTCGCAAACATTTCCGGCTTGAGCGCGCCGTCGCGGTTCGCGATCTCCGCGCGAACCGGCAGGCGATGCGTGTTGGGGTCGATCACCGGGCTCACGTAGGTCACTCGCGCTGAAAACGTACGCTTGGGGTAGGCGAGAACCCGAACCTCGACGGGCTGCCCGAGCCTCACCAGGCCTGCATCCGTCTCGCGCACGTTGGCGAGGAGCCATACGGTTGAAGTATCGGCGATGGTGAATTGCGGCGAGCCGCTGCCGGATTGGACGTATTGTCCCGGCCCGACTTGCCGGTCCACGACGACGCCCGCCACCGGCGCACGCAGCGTCGCCACCGGTTCGATGCTTTTGGCGTGCTCCAAGGAGTCGATCTCGGCGGGCGGGATGCCGAGGATGCGAAGCCGGTTGCGCACCGCGCTGATCGCGACCTCGGCGGTGGTCAGATCGGTTTGCGCCTGCTGCCAATCCTGCAGGCTCCCACCCTTCGCATCGAAGAGCGCGTGCTTGCGGGTCTCATTGATGCGTGCGAGCCTCACCTGGGCGGCCGCCGTGCTCAGATCATTCTGCGCTTGAACGAATTCCGAGGCATCCACAGTCGCGAGCGCGGCGCCGGCCCTCACCGCGTCTCCGAGCCCGGCAATCACCCGCGTCACCCGCCCGGAGTAGGGGGAGAAGACCGGGGTGGAGTGGTCGGCATTGACTGCGATCTTGCCCTCCGTCATCTCTTCGCTGACGAAGGCATGATTGCCCACCGGCGCGATCGTCAAGGTCTTGAGCTGTTGAGCCGTGGGGCGAAAGGTTCCGCGAGGCGAGGGTGGCGGCCCCTGCGGCTGCTCATGGGAGCCCAATGCACGGTTGCCGAGCCATATCGCGAGGACGGTGACCGCCACGGCGACGACCCCGAGGACGGTGACGCGCCATTGGCGCGCCGCCGGCCATGCTCGCCGATCGATCGATGCCTGATTCAGCGGGGCCGGCCCAACCGGGGCCGGCTCATTCTGCGATTCGCTCATTCAACCTCGATCCACCCGGAACCCGGCACTGGCCGGGTCCAAGGTCTCAAAAATGAAGGATGGCGTCGACGGCCAGCATGGCCTGAGAACGCTTCCCGCCGTTTTGTTCAAAGCTCAAGGTACGCCCGCCGCTCGAGAACGTACAGGTCGACACCCCCGCCACCGCCGGTGCGTAGCAGGGGTTGTCGTACGCATACCCGGTGGCCGCCGCGTTCGGCGCCGATACCTGGCGTTCGTAGCGCGCCTCGGGACGCAGCTCGAGAGCATCGCCGATCCAGTGGGTGTAGCCGAGATCGAACTCGACAAAAGCGCCCTTGAAGCCGGTGCGTTGACCCGTGGTGTCGCTGAGATAGTCACTGCGCCAAGTCCAGATATTGTGCGGATCATAGGTAAAATTCACGTAGTTCACGATCGCCCACTCATGGGATGCGCAGTACACCAGCGCAGTATTGTTGCATTGAGCGCCGGCCGGAGCACCGATGTTGTACTCGGGCGCCGGGAACATGGCGGCGAGGATCGCCGCTCCTTGCGGGTTGGACACATCCGGCGTGTGATTCTGCCACATATACCAGGCTTCGGTATCCATGTGCCATTGCTCGTTGAACTTGTGGTACCAGGTGGCTACAGCGTGCTGGATGTTGTTCCAACCGAAGTTCTGGTTGTTCAATCCGTTCATGCAGGGGTAGAACGCATCGCGCGCTGAATCCGTGGTGTAGATGATGCACGCGGCGGGGGTAAGCTGCCTGAAGTGCTTGTCGGTCGGCGAGATGTCGTTGCCGCCCGAAAGCTCGAGCTGAATCTTCCAGTTCTGGTTGAGCATCGTGGTCGAGACGATGCCGTTTTGGGTGTAGGGATCGTAAGTGTAGAGCAGCGAGTGGCTGTAGGTGATGTTGTTCGGCGCGAGCTGCGCTTCGATGTCGGGGATCGAGATGTAGCGCCCGACGCGAACGTTCTCCCCGTCGAAGAAATGAGGGAAATAGAAGTCCAGATAGTACATCACCGGATCGAAACCATAGAGCCGTTCCTGGTGGGTGTATTGGTAGCTCAGGATGCCGTTCGAGAATGTGTACTTATAGTCCGTTCCGTAGAGCAGGGCCACGCGAAACCCCCAGTCGACATGATCGCGCTGGATTTCGTCCGCGGTACGCTCGAGATACAGCGCCGCCTGATCCAATTGGATCGTGTTGGGTTCATAGGAGTAGGCGGCCGGATAGTTGCCGCCGGTGCCGGACAGCTTGTTGAACCCCAGATTGGAGGTGCTGATGTTTGCGCCCGGCTCGATCCACCCATAGATGGTGAAGCGGCTGGCCTTCCATGCTTTGCCGTGCTCACCGCAGTAGATCGCATCCATCAGCGCGCTCGAATACATGTTCTCGTAACCAATCAGCTCGGTCCCACCTTCATTCCATACCGCGTAGGGCCACGGCGGGTTCGATACGGGCGGGGGCGCGAGATTTTTGCGGTAGCCGGCTGCCTGTTCATCGAAGGGCGCGTTGGGATCCGCCGCAGGCGCGGCGGGCAAGTCCCCCGGGAACAAGTGCCTTTTGTAGCTGTCGCTCAGCCGCCTCCAGAATCCGGAGCTCGCAGAGCCGTCCGCGCACCCCTCGATCGGTCCGCTCGACCCGGCGGATACCGCCGTCGGCGGCGCCGTATCGGCAGCTCGGGCGATGACTGCCCCGAGCGACAACAACGTGAGTCCGGCCCATCGGCTGATGGGATGCGCAGGCAATTTCATCGAAGCCACTCCTTCCAAACGCTCAACCGTCACTGCTTCTGCATCCTAGGGACTGGCGTGTAAAAATGATGTGGCGATTGGGGGACGCAATGTAAAAAAAGCATAAAAAAATGCGCTCCTCCAGGCGTGCCGTACGCCTGAGCTCGCGCAATCAGTTTTTGCTTTTTTGCACCAGCCGGTAACCCACGGCCGTTTCGGTGAGGATGTGCTGCGGGCGTGCCGGATCATCTTCCATCTTTTGACGCAGGTGTCCCATGTAAACCCGCAGATAGTGCCCATCGTTGACGTGCGAGGGCCCCCAGACGTCGCTCAGGATTTGACGGTGCGTAAGGACGCGGCCTTCGTTGGCGATCAGCAGGCAGAGCAAACGATACTCGATCGGCGTGAGATGCACGGGTTGACCTGCCTTGCGAACCATGCGGGTGCCGAGATCGACGCTCACGTCGCCGAACTCGAAGGGCGCCGAAGGATTGATGCCGAGGTCATGACGGCGGCGGGTTGCTGCGCGAACGCGTGCCAGAAGCTCCCCGACCCCAAACGGCTTGGTCAGGTAGTCGTCGGCCCCCGCATCCAACGCTTCGATCTTGTCGTGCTCGCTGACGCGCGCCGATAGCACGATGACCGGCACCTTGGACCAGTGTCGTAGGTCGCGCAGCAGATCGATGCCATCTCCATCGGGTAATCCCAGGTCGAGAATGATGAGATCCGGCCTTCGGGTGCTCGCGTCGGTCAGCCCCTGCTTCAGCGATTCGGCCTCATGCACCACCCAGGATTGTGCTTCCAGCGCCGCGCGCACGAAGCGTCGAATTTGCGGTTCGTCCTCGACCAGCAGCGCTACGGGGAGCGGATCAGTCATGACGCTACGAACGATACAGCAATAGGGGCGGCGGCCAAAGTATCCGCGGGGCCGCGGCCGGAGCCTCACAGACCGCGGTAGTCTTGCCGTGCGGGTCCCGTGTATAGCTGGCGCGGCCGGCCTATCTTCATCCGCGGGTCGGACACCATTTCCTGCCAATGCGCGACCCAGCCGGCGGCGCGGGCGATCGCGAACATGACGGTGAACATGGAGCGCGGAATGCCGAGCGCGCTATATATGATTCCCGAGTAGAAGTCGACGTTGGGGTAAAGCTTGCGCGCGACGAAATACTCGTCTTGCAGCGCGACTTCCTCCAATTTCAAGGAGAGCTCGAACAGCGGATCATGCGCACTGCCGAGCTTCGCCAATACGCGATGGCACATCTCGCGAATGATCCGAGCCCGCGGATCGAAATTCTTGTAGACCCGATGACCGAATCCCATCAGGCGCACGTGGTCGGATTTATCCTTGACGCGCGCCAGGAAGTTATCGATCTGCGCAACGGAGCCGATCCCCTGCAGCATGTCGAGCACGGCTTCGTTGGCGCCCCCATGCGCCGGTCCCCAGAGCGCGGAGATGCCGGCGGAAATGGCGGCGTAAGGGTTTGCGCCGGTGCTCCCCGCCAGGCGCACGGTGGACGTGCTGGCATTCTGTTCATGATCGGCATGCAGGATGAACAGCAAGTCGAGCGCCTGGGCCGCCACGGGATCGATGGAATAGGCTTGCGGCGGAGCCGCGAACAACGAATGAAGCAGGTTCTCGCAGTAATGCAGGCCGGGTTGCGGCTGAATGAACGGCGCGCCGAGCGAGTGCCGATACGCCGCGGCCGCGATGGTGGGGAGCTTCGCGATGATGCGCCGGGTGAACAGCTCCCGGTGTTCCGGGTCATTGATATCCGTGCGGCCGTGATAGTGCGCCGCCATCGAGGCGACGACTGCCGATACCATGGCCATGGGATGTGCATCGCGCCGAAAGCCGCGGAAAACCTGCAGCAGCTGTTCGTTCACCGCGGTGTGTTGCCTGATTGAATCGCGGAACTCATCGAGTTCCGGCGTCGACGGTAAACGGCCGTAAATCAGCAGATTGGCGACTTCGAGGAAGCTGGATCGCTCGGCGAGCTGTTCCACGGGATAACCCCGATACAGCAGCACACCTGCCTCGCCGTCGATGTAGGTGATCTTGCTCTCGGTGCTCGCGGTCGCGACGAAGCCTGGATCGAACGTGAATACGCCGAGGTCCTTGGTCAAGTCGCCGATGTCGAGCACGTCGGGCCCGATGGTTCCGGAGACGGCGTTCAGCAATGCCGTCTTGCCGGTGGTAAGGTCCTTCAGCTCGTAGGTCCTGTTCATGGTGCGCGATGGCCTGCTCAGCGCTGCGCGCCGCGGGCGTCAGCGCACGCAGCGGGAGAGGTCACCGCGTTAATGGGCCGCCTCATGGAACTGCTCTTCCTCGGTGCTTCCCGACAGGGCCGTGATCGACGAGGTTCCCGCGACGATCGTCTGTGTCACGTCGTCGAAATATCCCGCGCCCACCTCACGCTGATGCCGCGTGGCCGAGTAGCCGCGCTTTTCGGCCTTGAATTCCGCTTCCTGCAGGGCCACGTAGGCGGTCATCTGAGATTCCCGGTAGCCGCTGGCCAGGTCGAACATCGAGTAGTTCAAGGCGTGGAACCCAGCCAGGGTGATGAACTGGAACTTGTAGCCCATCGCACCCAGTTCGCGTTGAAACCGGGCGATCGTGCCGTCATCGAGCCTGCGCTTCCAATTGAACGAGGGTGAGCAGTTGTACGCCAGCATCTTGTCGGGGAATTGCTTGTGAATGGCATCTGCAAAAGTGCGCGCCTCTTCCAGGTCCGGCTTGCCGGTTTCACACCACAACAAATCGACGTACGGGGCATACGCGAGTCCGCGCGCAATCGCTTGGTCCATTCCGTTGCGCACATAGAAGAAGCCCTCGGGCGTGCGCTTGTCGGAGGTGATGAATGCCCTGTCGCGTTCGTCGACATCGGAAGTGATCAGATTCGCAGCCTCTGCGTCGGTGCGGGCCAGCAGAATCGTCGGCACGCCGCTGACATCCGCCGCCAGCCGTGCGGCGACCAGCTTGTGAATGGCTTCCTGGGTTGGCACCAGGACCTTGCCGCCCATGTGCCCGCATTTCTTGGCGGACGACAACTGATCCTCGAAATGCACGCCGGCCACACCGGCCTCGATCATCTGTTTCATCAACTCGAATGCGTTGAGCACTCCGCCGAAGCCCGCCTCGGCGTCCGCCACGATCGGCTTGAGCCAGTCGATGGATGAGTCTCCTTCCGCATGATAAATCTGGTCCGCGCGCAACAGGCAATTGTTGATCCGCTTGGCCACCGCCGGCACGGAATCAGCCGGGTACAGAGACTGATCCGGATACATCTGGGCGGACAGATTGGCATCACCCGCCACTTGCCAACCCGACAAATAGATGGCGTCGAGCCCGGCCTTGACCTGCTGCATCGCCTGGTTGCCGGTGAGCGCGCCCAATGAGTTGACAAAGGGCTTCTGCTGCAGGTATTGCCAAAGCTTGTTGGCGGTGAGCGTGGCGATGGAGTGCTCCACTCGAACAGAGCCGCGCAACCGCACGACGTCCTCGGCCGAATAGCCACGGGTGATATTCCGCCAGCGAGGATTTTCCCGCCAATCGCGGCTCAAGGCCGCTGCAGCATCCGCACCCGAGAACTTGTTCATAGACTGATCTCCGACTGTTGGCTTTGACCGAGGAATCCAGTCGGAGAGTATAGGCGTCAAATTTGCGAAAACTTCACCGTAGAAAATTCACAAGGTAAAGTTCACAATACAGCTAACCGTGCAGCGGGTCTGCCGAGATCAGGATGCCGTCTGAATCGGCATACAGCCACTCGCCGCTGCGAAAGGTTACGCCGGCAAAGGTGACCGCCCGATCGCGGTGCCCCGTGTGCAGGCCCTTCTCGGATTTGCGGGGATGGGTGCCGAGCGCCTTCACGCCGATCGCAAGGCCGCGAATCTCTTCCGAATCCCGAATGCAGCCAAACACCACCAGCCCCTGCCAGCCGTTCGCCACGCCCAGTTGCGCCAGGTTCCCCCCCACCAGAGCGCAGCGCATCGACCCGCCGCCGTCGACGATCAGTACGCGTCCGGCACCGGGCTCTTCCAGAAGCGTGCGCACCAGAGCATTGTCCTCGAACACTTTTACCGTGGCCATAGGACCATCGAAGGCTTTGCGGGCACCAAAATCGCGGAACAAGGGCGCCGCGATTTGCGCGTGCGGGTAAGCGTCGGAAAGATCGGCGGTAGCTTTTTCCATGACGCTCTTCCTCAACGGCATATTCGAGTCCCGTGATTCTACCTGCAACCAGGCACGGCAGTTTCAAGTCGGTGGCATCGGCCGGGTTGGAAGCGAACGTCGTGGCAACGCGGCGACTAAGGTCGTGGCAGCGGCGCCTAAGGTCGTGGCAGCGGCGGCTAAGGTCGTGGCAACGCGGCGGCTAAGAAAGGCGGGTTTCGCCCTCGCCAGCCGACTCGGCGAGGCGCCGCCAACGTGGTACCTCGTCGATGAAGCCTGCCCGCGATAGAAATTGCAGATCCAGCCGGGATTCGGTTTCGCGACATGCGATGATGCCCGTCAATGCGTCGGCCGAATGCACCAGGGCAAGAAGCTCGCAGTTTCCCGGGCCAACCGCACTGGGGCGCAGGTGCAATGCCACGCATTCGACGATGGCGAAAGGAATACCCCAGTTCGACAGCAGCAGCGCGCCCACCTCGGCGTGAGTGGTCCCCATCAGCTCGAGTTCCACCTTGTGCTGCAATTCGCCGGTGGCGGCCACCCGCTGCAATACGCGCTCGAACAGTTCCGGCGCTTTCAGCGCGAACACCAACTGGCCGATTCCCAGCATGATGCCGGCGGTGAAAGCGTCGTCCGCGCAGTCGCGCGCACCCGCGAGGCGCCGCGCCAGGCGCGCGACCCTGATCGCATACTGCTGATAGCGGGACATGGAAAAGGACCGTGTCGGAAACCGCTCGATCGCGTTGCACATATGGGCGCTGAGAACCAGGCTCTTGAGCAGGTTGGTGCCCATGATACTCACCGCTTTGGGGATCGATGAGGTGCGCTGAGTCATCCCGAAGAAGGCGGAGTTGACCAATTGCAACAATCGCACGCTGATCACCGGATCGCTTTCGATGATGTCGGCGATCGTTCCAACGCTGGTCTTCGGATCTGCCGCAGCTCGGCTGAGCGCCGTATAGGTTTCCGGCAAGCTCGGCAAGTCGCAGACGTTCCCCGCGTAGCGGCCCACTGCGGGGTCGGTCAGCGTCGCCCGAAGGTCTTCGATGCGTTTTTCGTTCATGGCTTTGTCCATCGTGTCTCTGTCGGGGAATGGTCCATGGGGCTGCATCGCCCTCACGGGGCAACGACCTCCATCAGCGATTTGGGCGGCACGAACGAATTGATCTTCTCGATCATGTTCTCCGAGAGGCGCGTGCCTTTCTGTACGATCAGGAGCCCCCGGGCATTGAAGATGTCCTTGGCCAGCACCATCCCGTCCCGAAGACTCGTGGGCGGCAGGAACAAGTTGGCCTTACTGCGCAAGCTCAGATGCATGATGATGGCTGCGTCGACCATCTTCAGCGCAAATGCGAACTGGTGCGCATAGGTCGCCGCCGGCCGCAGCAGTTCGGCCTTGTCGAGCGGTTGGGGGAGACCTCCGGTGAAAGCGAAGTTCTCCAGCCCAAGGGCGGTTTTGAGAGTGCCCATCATGATATTCGACAATTCGCTCAACATGTCGGGAACCAGATCGACGCCCTCCGGCCCGAACAGGTGGACAGCCAGGCGTCGCCCGCTGTTTTCGCCGGCACCGAGCGCGATTCGCATTTCCAGCTGATGCTCTGCGCTCGAAAGCGTGATCATGCAGGCCTGATGGATCGGCTCCTGGCTCGACGCCACTTCGTCCAGCGATACCTCCAGCGTAAGGAATTTGGCGGCGACTTCGCAGGCGTGAGTCGAGGCCTGCTTCCAGCTGGATGATTGATTGACTCGATCGAGCGGGCTTGCCTTGGGATCGGTGGCCGCCGCACCCGACTCGTCGAGCAGCGGGGCTACACGTCGTGCTGCGCTCACTCGGGCGAGGATCAGCGGCAACCCGCACGGCGTGCGCAGCGCCGAGTCCGCACCGGCATCGTAGGCGCGCACCAGGTATTCCTCGCTCGCTTCCTGTGCGAGGAGCATGACGTATAGGTTCTTCGACGTTTCTCCCTTGCGCAACGCCTTGATGGCATTGATCATGGCTTCATTGCCCGTCAAGGAGCTCAATAGCACCAATTGAAATCGATGACCGCCGAGCGCCTCGAGCGCCGCCTTTTCATCTTTGATCGACGTGACGGCGTGACCAGCCTGCGCCAATGACGGGGCCAGCGAGGCAATGACTTGCTTCTCAATGTGCAGGATTTTCATGTGCGGCTTAACGAGAAACTGATGGGTGAGAATAAGAGCGCCGGGGCGCGACTTTCATGGGGGGGCCGCGCGCGTGGAAGCGGGCGCCGGTGCCCGGACTGTCGGGGGCGCTTCTTATGCTTCATCCGGGGCGCCTGAAGGTGCGGCCGCGAACGGGGCGGAGGTCATCGGGGGCCTCCAACGCAAGGAATTCCCGGCGGAGCGCGTCCAAGCCCTCATGACTCTCCACCAAGAATTCGCGGATTGCCTCGTCGGGGCTCACGGGGTTCAGCCCCTATTTCTGGATGTGGACAACGTTTGCTCCGAATCCGCTCTGCCTCGGTACCAGGGCATTGATCGGCGACTAATCCCTTTTCTTGAGCCCCCCGGCGCAATGAGCCGTGCCAGGGCGACGTCCGGGCCGATTACGTGTAAACCAGTCAGATATACCTGAAGCTTCCCTATCAGGCCCGAAAGAACTCAAGGAGTGGCCGCGGATGCCGATGATTCATTGCTGATGAACAACGCACACCCACACACCGATGGTATGCCCATGAGCCTCGACAGTGTGTCCACCGGCCCGATCTGTACCCGTTCGATCAACGACCTGTGGCTCGGGGTCAACCCGGCGTGATGACCCTGAAAGCCATCGTCATCGATGATTCGCGGTCCATGCGCGCAATTCTTGCGGGTTGGTTGAAGGAGCGCGGTTTCGAGATCGTCGAGGCCGCGGACGGAAGGTCCGCCATGGAGCTTTTTAGGCGTTCCGGACCTTTGGATCTCGCCGTGATCGACTGGAATATGCCGGTGATGAACGGTTACGAATTGATCGTCGAGCTGCGCTGCATCCCGTCGTTCGACACGATGCCCATCTTGATGGTCAGCACCGAGAGCAGCGAAGCGCAAAAGGCGGAGGCGCTTGCAGCGGGGGCCACCGAGTATCTCGCCAAGCCGGTCATGGAGGAAGCGTTCCTCCAGAAGCTCCAAACGTTGGGCTTCGACGTTCGCTGATCGGGCCCGAAGTCGCCGCGAAAAGCGCCGCCTTGCGAAATGCGCTTGAGGCGTGAGCAAAGTTTGCCGCCGACACCCAATGTAGGTGCGGTCTTACATCACGCTCAAGTTCATGCATTCGCCCGCGGCATTATACTGCGGTCATGAACACCGACACCTTTCCGATAGACCTGAGCAAACTTCAGCCCATCGCATTCGATCCGTCGGGCGGCCAGCTGAGGGATGTCCAAAAGGCCGCTCTCAGGCACAACATACAGTTGTGCCGGGATGCCATCGTTTTCTTCACAGCCTTGGCGGGTGCCCGCGGTCTGTCCGGTCACACCGGCGGTGCGTACGACACCGTGCCCGAGGTGATGATCGTGCGCGCGTTCATTGCATTCGGCGCGCCCATTGTGCCCGTCTTTTATGATGAGGCGGGCCACCGGGTCGCCACTCAGTACCTGCTGAGCGTGCTCAATGGCGCCATGCCTGCGGAGAAGCTGCTGCACTATCGCGAATACGACAGTGGACTTCCCGGCCATCCCGAGAAGTTGCTGACTCCCGGCGTAGAGTTCAGCTCCGGCCGACTCGGCCACATGTGGGCCTTCGTCAATGGGGTGGCGCTCGCAAATCCCGGCAAGGCGGTGATTCTGCTGGGCTCTGACGGCAGCCAGATGGAAGGTGATAACGCCGAAGCAGCCCGCCTCACCGTGGGCAAGCAACTCAACGTCAAGGTGCTGGTCGACGACAATAACGTCACCATTGCCGGCCATCCGCAGGAATACATGAGCGGGTACGACCTCACCCGCACCCTGTCGGGCTACGGTCTCATCACCGAGACCACCATGGGTGAAGATCTGGACGCGTTGTACATCGATCTGTGCCGAGCGTTCCGCGATCCGACCCCCCATGGCTTGGTGATCAAAAGACCCATGGCGCCTGGCATCCAAGGCGCCGAGGGCAGCCCCAGCGCGCATGAAGTGTTGAAGGTGGCGACCGCGGTTCAATACCTCGAGAGCCGCGGGGGCTACGAGCGGGCGGTCGAGATGCTCAAGAGCGCCAAGCCGGAGAAAAGTCCGATGACCTTCAAGGGATCATCCGGCACAGGCAGGAATCGCGATGACTTCGGCAAGATCATCAACGGCATCCTCGATGGCATGAGCGAGGCGCAACGGTTGGCAAGCGTGCGCGTCTTTGACAATGACCTCGAAGGGTCATGTGGTCTGCATCATATCCGCAAAGCGCATCCCGAGATTTTTGTCCGCGGCGGGATCATGGAGCGCGGCAATTTCTCCGCCGCCGCAGGCTTCGGATCGAGCGCGGGAAAACAAGGTATTTATGGGACATTCAGCGCATTCCTGGAGATGTGCATCAGCGAAATCACCATGTCCCGTTTGAATTTCTCCAATGTTTTGGCGCACTTCAGCCACAGCGGTGTCGATGACATGGCCGACAATACCTGCCACTTCGGCATCAATAGCATGTTTGCCGACGGCGGGGTGAAACCCGGCCACGGAGATGACACGACCCGGCTTTATTTCCCGGTGGATCAGCATCAATTCGCCGCCTGCGTGAGGCGCATTTATGGGGACCCCGGATTGCGGTTCGTGTTCTCGACGCGATCGGCAGTGCCCGACATCCTGGATGGCGACGGCAAGCCGCTCTACCAGGGCCGACCGTTCGAGCCCGGCAAGGATTACATGGTGCGGGAGGCGAAAGCGGGGGGCGGTTACGTCGTCGCGACGGGAGAATCGGTTTACCGCGCGCTGGATGCCGTCATCAGTTTGCAGGAAAGCGGGGTTCCGGTCGGGCTCGTCAACAAGCCGACCCTGAACGTGGTCGATCACGCCATGATGGAAACGCTCGCCGCCGCTCCCTACGTACTGGTCGTCGAGGCCTGGAACGTGAAGACCGGCCTGGGCAGTCGTTTCGGCAGCTACCTCTTGCAGGCCGGCTTCAAAGGGAAGTTCAATCATATCGGCACCCACCTGGAGGGCAGCGGCGGTTTGTGGCAACAGATGGGGTATCAGGGGCTCGATTCGAACGGCATCCAGGCTGCGATCAAGTCGCTGATGTAGCGCCGCTCAGTTCGATTACTGAAAATACATTCATTCATAAAGATTGACTAACATACTGTATTACAATAATATTTAAGGCACCGTGCAAAGTGCATTAAGCGGAAATGGGAAAAGGTCGAGTCCTCGTCCGCGGGAAGCACGCGAGCGGCAGCTGGTCGAAGCGGCCATCCATTGCATCAGTGTTCGCGGGATGCGCGACACCACCGTACCGGACGTGGCGGCACGCGCCGACATGGCCGTAGGGTCGATCAATCAGTATTTCGACAGCAAGGAACTGCTGTTCACGGCGGCATTGCAAGCCTTGTCCGAGGAGTTCGAGATGGCGTGGCGCCAGGGGCTCGAAGAGGTGGGTCCTGATCCGGCGTTACGCCTGCGGCGCTTCGTGGAATGCTATTTCCAGCCGCTTATTTGCCAGCGAAAGAAAATCGCCGTCTGGTTCGCTTTTTGGGGTGAGGCGAGGGCGCGGCCGCACTATCGCGCCGTGTGTGCATCCTACGACCAACGCCATGACGAGACACTGGAGGCGCTCTGCCGTGCCCTCATCCGCGACGGTGGCTACGCGCTAGAGCCCTCGAGTGCCGCGAAGATCGTCGGCTCACAGTGTCACGGGCTTTGGCTCGAACTCTTGACCGGCAGCCGTCGACCCAATCGCAACGAACTCGCGGCGCTTGCGCGAACGAGCCTCGCAGCTCTGTTTCCGCGGCACGCGCGCCTTCTGAGCGGGTCGGCGTCCGCTCACTCCGGTCAACCAGCGGTATTCACTTGAGCGAGCTGGAGATGCCCTCGGAACGCTCGATCGATCCCATCGCCCGAGCGATCGCGGCACATCGCCCCGGTCACGCCCTCAGCCGGCCGTTTTATTGCGACCCCGCGTTCTTTGAGAATGAGCTGCAGCGCGTGCTCAAGCGCCACTGGCACTGCGTTGGACATCGCAGCCAGGCGCCCAATCCCGGCGACTTTTTCACGATCGACATCTTTCAGGAATCGCTCATTATCGTATGCGGGCAGGACCACGAGCTGCGCGCATTGCTCAATGTGTGTCGCCATCGCGGGTCGCGTCTCTGCACGGAACGCAGCGGACGTGCGCGGGCCGGATCGTTCGTGTGTCCGTACCACGCTTGGAGCTACAACATCGACGGTACATTGCGAGCCGCGCGATCTCTGACACCGGACTTCGAGCGCACAAAGTACGCGCTCAAGAGCGTGCATGTTCGAATCATCCAGGGTCTGATCTTCGTGTGTTTGGCGGATGATCCACTGGGCCTCGAGGATGTCGAGCGAGTGCTGACCCGTTCAGCGGCGGTCTACGGTTGGGCAGATGCCAAGGTGGCACACCGCGAGAGCTATCCGGTGCGCGCCAACTGGAAGCTCGTGGAGGAGAACTACATGGAGTGCTACCACTGTGCGCCCGCACATGTCGAGTATTCCCGCTATCACCTCTATGCCCGACCCGAGGAGCTCAACCGGGAGGCCGACGCTCGGCTCTTGGAACGAACCCATACCCTCCTCGGACTCGAGATCCCCAATGTCGACCACTGGGGCGAGCTGGCACTGCCCGGGCAGGAAGCCGTCGACAGCCTGCGCTCGGCGCTCGCCGAAGGTGCGGTGAGCGGCAGCGAGGATGGTCAACCGCTCGCTCCGCTCATGGGTGAATTTCGGCACTACGACGGCGGCGTGACTTTCTTCGACGTGGGCTTGAACAGCCACTTCCTCGCCTATGCCGATCACGGGCTTATCTACCGATTCGTGCCGCAAACAGTCGATCTCACGGAGATGGAGGTCATCTGGCTCGTGCGGGGCGATGCCGTGGCGGGCATCGATTATGATGTCGATCGCTTGACCTGGCTTTGGCGGATCACGAGCGAGGCCGACAAACGAATCATCGAGCTCAACCAGCAGGGCATCAACTCACGCTGGTACGAGCCAGGTCCGTACTCGCCGATGGAGCAGCATGCCGCTCGCTTCGTTCAGTGGGTGCTTGCGGGATCGAGCGCTCCGATGTGAGGCGCCGGGCGCATTGCAGCTACTTGGGCAACGAGCTCTTTTCGACCGCGTACAAGGGGGCGACCGCAACCCAAAGACTCAAAAACAGCGTGTCGTTGAGCGAGCTTTCGCGCGAAGATCCGTCGAACACCCGGTAGCTCACATATTGGGCGGCGAGACGCAGGTTCATCCACGGAATCGGAGATCTCATTTTCCCCCAAGGAACATAGGCGATCTCCGCCACATAGCCCCAAGATTCGGGGCTGCCGTTCGGCGTACCCCATAAGGCCGCATCCCTGGAGCCGGTAGTCTTAAAAAGCTGGAACGAGGGTGTCAAGGTATCTTTGAAACTGTACGACACATCGGCACGCAAGGTGCGCAACTCGTCTTTGGACAGCGTGCCGTTCTCCAGGTGATCGGCGCGCAAGTCTTCGTTTTCATGGATATAGATGGCGTGCGCGGACACAAAATGGTTGTCGCCCCCCTTGAATTGATAGCTGGCGTCGAAAGCCCGATCGACGATGTGGTCGGGGGCGCCGGCACTTTGACTGCCCGGCGGATAGCGCTCCGCTTCGAGGGTGAATGCGCCCGCTTGGAAATAATGCTTGTCGTTCCCATGCTCGAGCGCGACGCGTCCATAGGGAACTGCGCCGTACGCTCCGTAGAGATCCTCCGTCGTCCTGCTGGATTCGACTCCCAAGCGTTCCGCCAGATAGCGGCTGATCGAGCGATAGACGGTTCCTTCCGCATACAGCCAATCGTTCCAACTGACGTACCCGCCGACTCCAAGGACCTGCTGGGCCAGAGTTCCGTCGGCCAGCGATGTCGCAGACGGCGTCGGGGCCACGGGCGAGGTGTTGTAGGGGAAGCCCCAAGCGGGGGTGGAGTTCCAGAGATCCTGAACGGTGGGACTGTTATTGAGCGTGATCCCCAGGACACTATCCTGGCCGAAGATCTGCAGCGGGTGTGCATAGCGCAAGTCCAAATTGTCCCAGTGCGCGACCGCGCCGACCTGGTCATAAGTCACCTGCACGAAGGCTCCAACCTCCTTCGTCACCCGACCGCCGTAATATGCGGAAATTTGCTGGTAGCCCAGAAAGTTGTCATTGGGCTCGAGGCCCTCGAGAGCACCGTCATGATCGCCCGCGGAGTGGGTAAAGCTCGTTTGCAACGTCAGTGCAATAGGGGGCAGATGTTTTTGACCATCGCTCGATGTATATCCGTAAAGCTTGAAATCGCGCCCGTAAGGCTTCAGCTGGGGACCGAAAGCACCCACGTGACAGGCTGAGCACGGCTGCCCAGTTTGCTGCGCGAATGCGGGGATGGCCTGCGTCCTTCCAGCGACGCACAACGCCAGTAACAGGATCAATGCAGCTCCTACATGCGCTCGCGTCCCAATGTTCATCAGGGCTGCTTCACGACGATGTTCATCCTCATCTTCGGATGTATGCCGCAGGTGACCAGGTACTTCCCGGCTTTTGCAAAAGGCATCTCGAATTTTGTACCTGGGGGCTGCAGTCCGCTGTTGACCGTCACGCCGTTGCCGTCCGTAACGGTGATGTTGTGGCTCGTCGTGTCCTCATTGAGGAACACCACGGTCTGGCCCTTGTTGACCTCGAGATCCTTCGAGCTGAACTTTAGACCGGCCTGATTGACCGTGACCGGGGGATCCGCGAGTGTCGCGCCGAACGCGAACATCGAGGCCAAACCAAGTGCGACGACAGACTGTTTCATTTTTCCCTCCATAACATCGTTACAAAAAAGCGGGATTCGATACGCGTGAGCCGCACCCTAACGCCGCGTGCGAAGACTGCTTGCGCAGGCTCATGCGACTCTCGAGAGGTCATCGGGGGGTGCCTGACTTCCGGTGACGCCGGAGACCGCCGATGCCTCCAGTATTTCGCCGACGGTTCGATCGGACGCCGCCGGGTCCGCGTGACTGAGCGCGGACGCAGGAACGCTGATCACGAACGCGAACGGTGCGAAGCGAAGTTCGGCATTGGGCATTGGGTCAAGTGCCACACGGATGGTGGCACCCTGTTCCTTCAGGAACACGCGCACCGCGTCCAGTCCCACTCCGCGCCCGGAGATATCGGTGACCTGGGCGGCAGTCGACAGTCCCGCGCGAAAAATACTGTCCGCCAACGCGTCGCGGGTTGGCGGATCCTCTGCGGAGTAGAACCCGCTCGCCAGACCCTTCTCATACAGAGCGTGCAGGGGGAGGCCTCGGCCGTCATCGCGGATGTGCAGTTCGACCCGATCGCTGCTGCGCTGGCAGGCAAAACTGATCTTTCCCTGCGGCGGCTTGTCGGCGAGCAGCCGTTCCGCAGGCGATTCGATGCCATGATCCAGCGAGTTCCGCACAATGTGGATGAGACTGCTCTTCAGAGCTTCGGCGAATTCGCTGGTGAAGGCCAGGTCGCCATCGGCGACCTCGATGGCGGGGGTGGGTTTGCCGAGCTTGGCGCTCGTCGAGGCGATCGAATCGACAGAACCTGAAACCAGCCGCCGCAGCGGGATCAGGCCGAGCTGCTGGATGTTATTGCGCAATCGGGCGTTGATCCCACCCGGTTGGGTCCCGGGCAGGGCAGCCGCCATGGCTCGTAGCTCCGCCAATTCATGGTTGCCGACGAAAGTGCCGCGCGTCGTCAACAGGTCCGATGCGCGACCTTTGCGCCCCAGGGTGTCCTCGCTCAGCTTGACGTAATACGCGGCTGCCGTGGCCACCGCATCGAGTTCGGCGTGCAGCTCGGCGGCGACCCAGGGTGTGCCGGCATCCTTTCGGAAGCGGTCATACGTCCGCTCAGCCTGGTGCGCAGCGTTGGTCAGCTGCGTCAAATCGAACATGCGCGCGTTCCCTTTGAGGGTGTGCATGTTGCGAAATAATGCAGCGATTGTTGCAGGGCTGCCGTCCGGTGTCTCCTCGATCAGACGCCGGTTTGCCGCGATGAATACACTGGTCGACTCGAATAGATCGTTGAATTTGCCGATGGACATCCTGATGATTCGTGAGATCGCATCGAGCTCGTCTTTTTGATGTGCCGAGCTTGCCTCCAAGTCGCGCAGTTCCGTCACGTCCTGGATGATAAGCAGAACCTTCTCAACGGCGGCGCTCTGACCGGTGATCGGACTCCAACCCATCTGAAGGACCTTGCGGGTACCATCCTCGGCTCCGAGATGAATCTCCTCCGGCAGCAGGTGGCTGTTAATTTCGAACATCATCCGATCCTCGCCGAGGATGGAGTCCAGGCAGACGGCGATCTGGTCCTTCGCGTCAATGCCGAGCGACGATTTGCTGAACAAACAATCGACGACATCCCGATCGCCGAAGTCCTCGACGTTGAAAATCGTACGCAGGTAATGCGAGTATTCAGGATGGATGCGGTTGCCCGGTATCACGGTCAACACCCCGAGATTCATGTGATTCAGCATGGCATTAACGTCGGCGGTCTTCTGGCTCAGTTCGGCGGTGCGCTCGAGGACGCGTACCTCCAGCCCATCGCGCAGCGCTTTTTCGACGGCGAAGCGCTCATCCGCTTCGTGTTGCATTCTCTGCTCGACCGAGCTTCGCATGTCGACCATGTCGCGCATCAACTCGGCAAGTTCGCCACGCCCGCGAACGATGATGTTGCTGGATTTTTCGTTCGTGGCGACGCTTCGTACGAGCGAACGTACATGACCGACGGAGGTCGACATGCTGCGTGCCAGCAGGAACGCCAGAACAAGGCCGAGCAGAACCATCGGAGCCAATGTGACCACGATCAGGTCGTGACCGAGCGAAGCGCCTTCCGTGATGTCGCCGAGCCTTTGTTGGGCCACGGCCGCCTGCGTGTCGATCAGGTCCTGCAACTGCGTGTCGACTCGGGACACTGCCGCGGCCGCGAACGGCTCACGACCCTCGCTGAGCGGCCGAACCAGTGCGGCAACGGCCTCGATCGCGGAGCGTGCGGCCGGGTCCTTCAACTTCTCTTCCCCGCCCTGCAAGTGAGTCAGAGCGGTCGATGCGAGGCCCACCAATCGTTCGCTCGCCGGCTTCGCAACGCCGGCGTTTCCGATACCCACGATTTCCCTCCAGGCCACCTGGGCGGAGCGGGTTTCGTCGGCGGCGGCCTGGTCGGTCGTCTGATAGGTCGTCCTTGCGGTGGTCAATTCCCGATATTTCATCACCGCATTGATACCGAAGGCCATTGCAATGAGAATCACCAGGCCCAACGCGGCCAGCAGCTTGGCCGCCACCGGCACCCGATTGACCAGCGTGCCGGCAGGACCCGAAGGCAGCATGCGATCGAGGACCGGAACGCGCCGCTTCCAGTGATTGAAAATCACCGCGCTTACATGAACCATCACGAGGCTGAGCAGGGCGGCGGCCGTCACGATATGGGCCGTCATCGCGTTGTCGCGCAGACCATCCGAAATATCCCATGGCTCCGGCATGGAGAGGAGCCCGAAGGCCGTAACCTCATCGCCGCGAGCCCATGCAACGAACAAGCCGAATATTGGCTGCGCAATCAGGGCGACGTAAAAGCCGGCATGCACGCCGCGGGCGGCGTATTTTTGCCAGGCCGGTAGCGTACCGATGGCCGCGGGGGTCCTTTGGCGCAGCACCGCAACGAGCCGAACAACGCTGATGACTAGCACCAGGAAACCCAGTTGGCGGTGCAGGCTCATGACGGCGTGCCCGTATTGCAGCGACCTCAATTGGCCCAGCAGGCAGCCCATCGCAAGCTGAAAGATCACGCAGAGCGCGACGGTCCAGTGGATGACCTGAAGCAGGGGCGAGTGCTTGTCGCTCAGCTCGATTTCCTTGACGTCATGCATGGTGGAAGGCCTCTTTGGTCCCGTTGAATTGCTATGCGACGAGTTTTTTGAAGGTTTCCAGCACCGATGCACCCTTGAAGGGCTTGACGATCCAGCCCTTGACCCCCGCGGCCTTTCCGCGCTCCTTCATGTTGGGGCTGCTCTCGGTGGTCAGCATGATGAGATTGACCGTGTTGTTGCCAAGCTCCCCGCGTATCTTCTCGACCATCGTCAGACCGTCCATGTTGGGCATGTTCACATCGCACACCACGAGCTTGATGGCGGAATCCGCCTTCAACTTGGACAATCCGTCCTTGCCGTCGACCGCCGTCACCACGTCCAGTCCGCCATTTCTCAGAAACGTCGAGACCTCCTCCCGCACTGTGCTCGAGTCATCAACGATGAGAATCTGTGCCATGGCCGTGTATCCTTTGATCCGTGATTTAAAACAATTCCAACTCGCCCGAATCGACCAAGTTCGCCGCGTCATGCGCGATCTCTTTGAAATCTTCCGGCGACCAGTTCAGGTTGAATACGAACCGTGCGAAAAGCGTCGACGCTCGAGCGCCAATCGGGTCCTTCAATGTAAAACGGAAGCACAGCTGCGGATTCACGGTGCCGAACGAGATATATTTATGCTTGTGATTCACGATGACCGGGATTTGGGCCTGCGTACCCGGGGATGTCCGCTGGTCGCCGATGTAGCGATTCTTGAAAGCCCCCCAGATGAGATTCGTGATTTCGCTCAGCAGGTCGTTTACGCGGCGAAAATCATCGGCGGGGACTTGCGCACGAGACGCGCGGATCAGCTCGAGAAGCGGTTCCTCTTCGGATTGCAGCATCATATATCCACGACACCAGGGGCTTTCCAGCTGTATGAGGCTGAATAGTTCGCCGAAGATCACGCGGTCGTGCACGATATACGGGGTATCCATGGAAATCTTCGCGTCTTTGAACTGCCCCGTCAGCACGCCGTGGGCGATTTCCGAAATGCCGCGGAGTAACGCATTGGGGTACATCAGACAGAAAATGTATTCGTCGATCACCTTGTCCAACGCCGCCATGTCGCTCGCCACGTAAGCGGCGCAAAATGCCGCCTGGGCGCTTACCGGGAGCCCGCTCAAGGACGCATGCGTCTCGCGGCGGATGATGATGGGCAACTCGGGCCGCGCGCTGTGGATCTCCAGCGCGATACGCGCCGTATCCTCGGGCGAGGCACCGTAATCCTCCGAAAATAGTATCCCGCCCAGATCGATGTTCGTCCGCAGTACGGACATTTCCGCACCGCGCCGCACCTTGAGCGCGACCAGATGGTGCTCATCGCAAAACTGCTTTATCAGGTGCGTATAACTTGGATTCTCATCCAACACTAGAATTTTGCTGATCGGAAAGTCGTTCATTGTCTGGGCACCGTTGCGCTGTTAAAAAAGCTCTAGTTCACCGGCGCACGGCTCGCCTTGCTCGGTTTCCGGCTCATCGGCCACTTCGATCGGCTCCAAGCAGCACATGCAGAGCGCTGCCTGAATCCTCACCGAGCCGTTGATGGTGATCGCGTAGCGAGAGACGCTCTGCGCTCGCAACTTGTCCAAAAATGGCATGCACTGACCGCTCAACGTGCAGGGTGTCGACATGGCGAGGTGGGAAAAATTGGCCGCCAACGTGCGGTTCAACGCGCCACCGCACATGTTCGCCACTTCGCCCAGGACCTCGTCCAATGGCTGGGCGGCATCGAGATGGAGGTAGTACGCGCGCGTTGCGCTGTCTTCCGTGACGCCAAATATCACTATCAGCCGGAAGACGAACGACGATATCGTGATCAGCAGCATTTTGTGCTCATCTTGGTCGCGAATGACCTCGCAGATGAGGGGTGTGATCTCACAGGTGTCCGCGGGATCTTGCACCCAATGCGCCCGGATCGCCTTGTGAAAGGCAGCTTCGATGTTGTGCATGCTGTGGGCGTTGAGCACGGGCAATGGTCCTAGCCAAGTTCCGTCCGCAGCTGTTTGACCATCAATTCCAATCCGCTGATGGCCGCCATCATCATCTTGCCGCCCGCCTGAATATCTTGAAATGTCGCGGTCGTCGTGAGCTCGCCCGTGTTCAAGGTCTTGCACATATCGCCCGACAGCGCCTGCACGTGCTGCGCCTGATTCTTAACCTCTGCTGCCACGACCACGAAACCGCGTGCGATGTGGCCTGCGTGGGCCGCTTCGATGGCCGCATTGAGGGAGACCATGATCATCTGCCTGGCGACTCGGCTGAGATCCTCGCCCATGCGGTTTAGGCTGCGAGATTGGCCGGTCATGAAAATCATGTCCTCGTGCCAGCGCTCGAAGGCGACCGCTAGCGCTTTCAAGTCTGCTATTCCTTTCGCCAAATGCTCGGTTTTGCGCAGCAGAGCGGCCCGCTTATCCGCGCCGTCCGCGGTGGCTTCAGTCGTGTTGCCTGCCATTCGGTCAGTAGGCCCTGAAATCACTGTCGCCATGGAAGCACGGAGACCAAACGGCGGTTACTTGTCGGTTTCAGCATGTGCATTCGCAATATGGACTTCGCACGACTTCCGGGGCCAGGCGGCTCGCGCTATGGGCAAGCTGTACGAGGGTGACGGTGGAAGGGGGGGAAAGTTGAGCGGTTTGTTGCCTGATCACCTCGCGATGTGACGCGAGCCGGGCGGATTGAAGGTGGGTCTGAGGGAAAGCCTGAACGCAGACAATAATCGACAGTGATTGCCGCCGTGTGCTAATTCCTGGCACTGCCTGATTGCCCTACAATTGGCAGCCATATCGATCACCCCGTTTGGCTGCATCGTGGAGCAGAAACAGAACAGCGTGGAGCGCACCGCTACAGGAACTGGACCATGCCAACTACATCGCTGGCTGAACTGCCCATTCGCCAGGTATTGGAAATGATAAGCAGCGACACTATCGCCCCCGGGGCTGGCGCCGCGGGAGCCGTCACGCTCGGCCTGGCCGCTGCCTGCGCCGCGAAGGCCGTGGCCATCAGCATGAAGCACTCACGGGAGGCTGCTCGTCTTGCCGCATCCCTATCCGCCCTGGGGAAGATTCGCAGCTTCGCGCTGCAGGGAGCCGATGCCGATTCGAGCGCATTTGCTGAGTTCCTGCAACACAAGGATCTGGCTGCAGCGGCCCGGTTGATCGAGACCGGTGGGGCGCTTGTAAATCTTGCCGATGCGCTCACCACCCTCATCGGTGACTTGGAGTTGCACGTCAGTTCCAACATGAGCGGCGATTTGAGTGCGGCCAAGGCACTCGCCGCCGCGGCCCGTCATATCCAGTCGTCGAATGATGCCGAGGCTAAAAAAGAACAGCGCGCCATGAGCGAGTCTGCGCGCTCCCGGCGGAATGACCCGTAAGTCCGTGTATCATCGGCTGCTATCGATCACCTACGGGAGCGACCCCTTGAAATACCGCAGTCTGGGTGGTTCGGGATTGCAGATTCCGGCCCTGATTTTTGGTACCGCAACATTCGGCGGCGGCAACGAGTTCTTCAGGAAGTGGGGCAGCACCGATGTGAAGGAAGCCACTTCGCTGGTCGACGCTGCGATGGAGATGGGCTGCACCATGTTTGACACCGCGGACGCTTACTCCGCAGGTCTATCAGAACAGATCCTGGGCAAAGCGATTGAAGGACGTCGTGACAAGGTATTGCTGGCGACCAAGACGGGGATGTCCATGGGTGATGGCCCGAACGAGATGGGAACATCGCGGGCAAAGATCATCCGCTCTTGCGAGGCCAGCCTTCAGCGTCTGGGTACGGACTACCTTGATCTGTATCAACTGCATGCCTTCGACGCCCAGACGCCGATCGAGGAGATGCTGCATGCACTAGACGTGTTGATCCGATCCGGCAAGATTCGCTATTTCGGCGTATCGAACTATTCCGGCTGGCATCTCATGAAGATGACGTCGCTCGCAGAAAGGCATTCGCTTCCCAAACCGGTGACCCACCAGGTGTACTACTCACTGACGGACCGCGACTTCGAGTGGGAGTTGATGCCGCTTGGCCTAGATCAGCACATCGGCACACTGGTCTGGAGTCCACTCGCCGGCGCCAAGCTGAGCGGCAAAGTAGGGCGGAACAAAAAGCCGCCGGCGGACAGCCGGTCTTCCACCGACGCCAGCTGGGATGTTCCGGAGGGCCGGCTGTTCGCAATTACCGACGTGTTGGAGTCCATTTCGGCTGAATCGGGCCATTCGATCCCGCGCATCGCACTGGCATGGTTGCTCTCCCGGCCGACGATTTCCTCCATGGTCATCGGCGCCCGAAATATGGTGCAACTCAAGGACAACCTGGCCGCGACAGAGGTCGCACTCACCCTCCAACAGATTGCGCGGCTCGACCACGCAAGTGCAGTCCGGCCGGCCTATCCGTACTGGCATCAACGAGCGACTTTTCTGGCACGTAACCCGCCCGCGGTGGACTGAGAGCTCAACGTGCAGCAGGCCGTCACCGCCAAATCTGGCGCTCGCCGGCGCACGGTGCGGCGCGTGGAATTTCGAAGGAGCCCCTCGGCAGCCCTCACTGGCCCAGGGCGCTAAACCCCGGGCCAGTGCTTTGAATGTCAGGCTCCGATCTGGATACGGCGAGGGAGTGCCTTCGCTTGTTTCGGAATCGTTACCGTCAATACACCCTGGCTTCCGGTCGCATTGACCTTCTCGCTGTCCACTGTGTCGGGCAGGACAAAGCGGCGATAGAACTGGCCGTGTCCGCGCTCCACCCGCCGCCCCTGTGCCTCGTCGTTCTCTTTGCGAAGCGGCTGCGGGCGCTCGCCGGATAAGGTCAGAATTCCGCCATCCAAAGTCAGCTCAACGGTCGCGGGATCCACGCCGGGCAGATCGACATAGAGCTCGAATCGATCCGCGTATTCGTGGATATCGACCAGCGGAATCCACATCGCCGTCGCCGAACTGCTGTCATTCTCGCGGGCATTGCCGAACAGGCGGTTGATCTCCTCCTGCAGACGCGGCATCACGCCCCATGGATCTTGTCGCATTACGGAACTCATGGCATGTCTCCTTTATAGATTTACCCGACCAGTACTACGCTAAAACGGCTCGCCTTCGGCTCAGGCCGGGCGATTGTCGCGAAACTAGGGGGTGTCCGCTTTTTTTCAAGGGCCGGGGTCAATTTTTTGGGCTGAACGAGCGGGGTCATGGCTGTATGTCATCCCTCAGCTTGTACGCACACGTCCCGATTATCTGACGCCCCATTGCGGCATCCGGGAGTGCCCTTTGCATATCCCGGCGCGGTAGCGTTTTAGATATCGCGCTAACGATGCAGCCCGCGCGCTTGGGGGCCTCTGCGGGAAGCACCAGCACGTGACAGGCGGCATGAAATGGGTCCCCGGTTATTAAATAAAGGAGTCGATATGTCCATTTTAGATAAGGTAGTGGCGGCGGTGACGCCCCCCGAGAGCGATGAGCAACGGGCTGAAGCGCGCGCCAAAGCTCGGAGCGTAGCCACCGACAGCGATTGGCTGTCTCTCGTCCTCGATCACCATATGCAGATTGAGGCGGCCTTTGCCCGGGTGAAGGCCGCTACGGATGCGGCGAGCCGGCTTAACGCCCAGAAGCGCTTGGCCTTGCTCCTGACGGGGCACTCCATTGCAGAGGAGGCGGTGATTTATCCCGCGCTCGTCAAAGCGAGTGAGCAAGCCCACTCAACCAAAGCCTATACGGAACAATCGGCCGCCAAGGTGCAAATGGGATTACTCGAAGACCTTGAACCCATGAGCCAGGAGTACCTGGACAAATTGGAGCACATCCGCGGGGCGGTGGCACATCATGTATATGAGGAAGAGGGCACTTGGTTCGTGGACCTGAAAGAGAAATTATCCCCTGGGGACCAAACCAGAATCACGTTTCGATATCAGGAGGAATTCTCCCGCTACACGCGGGGTGAGGGGGAAAATGCCGGTGCCATGCCGTCGGAGGTCTCCGGCGCTCGGTTGGCTCAGGGAGCCTTTCGTACCGACGACCGCAACTAACCGCGGCCACCTCAGGGCGGGGTTCAGCGAAGCGGCGGCGGCGGCAAAGGAGCAATGGCAACCTCGAACGCGTTTGCGAAGCGAAGCAGTTGTGCTTCGCTGTAGGGCAAACCCATGAACGAGAATCCGACCGGCAGATTGCCCGACACCCGGCCCGCCGGCACGGTCACCTCGGGGAACCCCGCCGAGGCAGCGATGTAGCTCGACTTGTGGATCATCGCTTCGGCACCGGTAAGTGGGATCGGGCTGATCGAAGCGCGGGGTCGCGGGACAGGGCATGGTGGAGAACACGAGCGCCGTCAGGTGTTGGGTGCGCATGAGGGTCTCGAGTTGGCGGCGAATCGACGGTATGAGCTCCGTCAAGATATGGATGTAGGTTGGAGAGTCCGTCAACTGCGTATCGTTCGCCAGCTTTAAAGCTCTGAGGCGGTCAGGATTTACTGGGGTCGCTGAATTCGCCACGGGGTCCGATGCACTGATGTCGATCAGTTGCGCGAGGGTCCGGGGTGGGCCTGCCGGTAAGGATCTCAAATAGCGCTCGAATTGGGGTTTGAACTCCGCTTCGCCCACCGGGCCCAGAACCAAATCCCAGAGCTGTTCAAACTCCTTCGGCAGCGTTACCGGCAACACAATGGCTCCCTGCGTGGTCAACACTCGCAGCGCGGTCTGTTCTACCCCGTCGACCTCGGCGTTTGCGCCTCGAAAGTTGCGAATGACGCCCAGTCGTGCGTGCTTCAAGGCTCCTGAATCGAACGCCGCCAGGTAACTGCCGCGATGCTCGGGCTGGTACTCGGTCGAAGCGTCGTCAGAATCTCGGGCGGCGATGGTGTCGAGCACGATTGCAAGGTCTCGGACAGTGTGAGTCAGGACTCCCGTCGTATCGATGGTTAAGGACAGCGGAATGACGTGGCTTCGGCTGGTCAGACCCAAAGTGGGACGCAATCCGACCAATCCAGCGACAGCGGCGGGCCCCCGGATCGATCCGCTGGTGTCCGTCCCAAGCGCGAACGTGGCAAAATCCGCGGCAACTGCGGCTGCGGAGCCACTGCTCGAGCCCGACACGTCCCGCGCCGTGTTGTAAGGGTTTAGGGTCAAACCGCCGGCGGAGCTGTAGCCCAGGCGTCCATACGAGGCGGCGAGTTCGGACATGTTCGCTTTACCGACCAGAATGGCGCCTTGATCCAAAAGTCGTTGGAGGACGAACGCATTCACCGTCGGCACTGACTGCTTCAAAGCCGCCGAGCCCCCCGAGGTCACCACGCCCGCCGTATCGAAGTTATCCTTGGCCAGGAAAGGAATTCCATACAGAAGACCGTGGTGCGCGCCGACCGCGCGCGCCTCGTCCAGCCGCGCCGCATCTTCAAGTGCCGTCGGATTGAGCGTGATCACCGCATTGATCTGCGGGCCGTGCCGATTGAAGCGCTCAATTCGGCATTGGTAGTAGCGCACCAATTCTTTCGAGGTAATCTGCCGCGACTCGAGCGCTCGATGGAGCGCCTCGATGCCCGCATAGGAGGGATTGAAGTCGCCTCCGGCAACTACTGCGCCCCACGGGGACAGCAATCCGGCTAGCGCGAGCGACAACGCGCCGCTAAAGGGTCGCATGTCAAGGTTCGTCCGCTTCGAGGGGGCACGCAGATGGGGTCGCGAGGCGCGACCGAGCGCATGAAACAACTAGGAGCGCAGGCCGAGTTCAGGTCGTGTAGTCCCAGCCCATCCGAACCATTGCTCGGACGCAATCCGTGGGTAGGTACGAATTCCATCGCTGAATGTTTTCGACCGATCGCTTCGCATCCGCTCCCCGCAACGGAACATGACCGAATCGCTTTTTGCCCCTCGTCCGTTTTTGTCTGACGAATTCGCGTCCGGATGCTTCTGCTGTCGCTTTGCCCATATGTACATCCTCACTAGGCGCAGATAAAAGAATCACTCGCTGCGGGAGACTGAGGAAAGAATGCATTTTAGGTGTGCACACCTCTCTTTGCCAACCTGAGATCGATCGACTCGTCGGCGGCGTGGGGCCCGTCCTCGAACGCTGCTGCGCTGCGGCGACTACAGCGCCGCCCTGTGGTGCCACAGGTCAATTCAACAAAGCAAATACGAGACAGCCGACCCCTCCGACGGCAAGTAGCGCATGCAGCACCACGACGGCTGCAGGATGAGGTTTGCCACGCAGATGATAGCTGAGGAGGAACAATCCTCCCAAGGCGGCCAGAATCAAAACCGCGACACCGTACTTGATCGCAGTAGCGTGGGTCGAGCGTGACACCCACAGCGCCAGCGCGAGCGCCGTTGCCGCGAGAACTCCATGCCCCAGCGCCAGCAGGTTCCATCGCTTGGCTCCTCGGAGAATTCGGGCCGCCATGACGACCCCGCTGATCGCAGCGTACATGAATAAAATAACCGAAGCAGTCAGCATTCACCCGCTCCGCGCTCAAGGCGAGCGCTTACCAGCCACCCGACGAGTGAATGTGCTTGAATTGTTTGCGCCGCGATAATGCACTGCCGTCAGTGTCCAGGGATCGGATCAAACTTGCAATCCGGCCCATGGGTAGCAAACTTATCAGGGCGCTTGTTGGGCGCTTGT